>Ga0163152_10002103_pt1 | contig 29376 bp, 18 predicted proteins | sample OliLakLV19MP8IB2_FD_148635 | JGI IMG/M metagenome (GOLD analysis project Ga0163152, IMG submission 148635) | Freshwater microbial mat bacterial communities from Lake Vanda, McMurdo Dry Valleys, Antarctica - Oligotrophic Lake LV.19.MP8.IB-2 | ecosystem: Environmental > Aquatic > Freshwater >...
CGCTTTGAAATTGATCCCGATAATCCAAACCGCCTTCAGATCAACACCGAGCTTCCTCTTCTCACCATGTACGACCGGGCGGACAATCATAATGGCGGCGACATCCATTTCGGTCCGGACGGTTACCTTTACATCGGCACGGGCGACGAGGGCGGGGGGAATGATTCGTTCCAAAATTCCCAGAGAATCGACAAGGAATTCTGGTCCGGCATGCTGCGCATCGACGTGGACAAGAGGCCCGGAAGCCTGGCTCCAAACCCTCACTCCGCCCATTTTCCAACCTCCAACTCGTATGTGAACGGCTACGGCCATGGAGCGGGAGAAGTTCACTACTCCATCCCGTCGGACAATCCGTTCGTCGGTTCGACATCATTTAACGGCAGGGTTCTGGTTGCGGATCGCGTAAGGACCGAGTTCTGGGCTGTTGGGTTGCGAAATCCCTGGAGGTTTTCTTTTGATTCACGAACAGGAGAGCTTTTTTGCGGGGATGTGGGGCAGGATGCGAGGGAGGAAATTGATGTCATTGTAAAAGGTGGAAATTACGGCTGGTCTTTTCGTGAGGGCAAGATCGGCAGACCTGGTTCTCCCGCTCCACCGGCCGCTTTTCGGAGAATCGATCCCATCGTCGATTATCCGCGCGGGTCGGGTGCGATGCAGGGGAGCTCCGTCACCGGCGGACTTGTGTATCGCGGAACCAAGATCTCCCAGTTGCGGGGGCTTTACGTTTTTGCGGATTATTCCAGCAGAAATCTCTGGGCTTTGCGGCCCAATGGAACAAACGCGGTGCCGTTTCAGCGTCTTGCCACGGTTGGAAACGTCGCGGGTTTTGGAACCGATCCGCGTGACGGCGACATCCTGATGGCGGAGATAGGACAAGGACGAATCTCGAGGTTATTGCTGAATACCAATGTTGCTTCAGGGGATGCACCGCCCCCGACCCTGTCAGAGACCGGCATTTTTTCCGATTTGAACACGATGACCCCCAACGACGGGATATTGCCCTATGAGATCAATCATCCTTTCTGGTCCGATGGAGCGAAAAAAAAGAGGTGGTTTTCAATCCCCAACACCAACCATTTTATTGGGTTTAATCCAGATGGTAACTGGCAGTTTCCAACCGGCGCGGTCTGGATCAAACATTTCGACATCCAGCTGACCAACGGACTGGTGGAATCGACCAGGCGTCTTGAAACACGGGTCTTGATCCGGAACAACGACGGGGTTTTCGGCCTCACTTACAAATGGGACGGCTCCCAGACCAACGCGACCCTGGTGCCGGAGTCAGGTTTGAACGAGGCGCTGACTTTGTTTGAGGATGGTGCCGAAAAAACACAAATCTACCGCTACCCAAGCCGGGCGGAATGTGTTTCATGCCACACTGCCGTTGGCGGTTTTGCTCTTGGATTTAACACCGAACAGCTGAACCGGCCATGGACCGCGGCACCAGGAGGCACAAATACGATCGAGGTTTTGGGGCGCGCCGGTTATTTCAGCCAGCCGGTGACCAATTTGCATTCACTGCGAAGACTGGCTTCCATCGCTGACGCAAGCGCCAGCCTGGAAACGAGGGCGCGATCCTACCTCTCGGCCAACTGTTCGCAATGTCATCAACCCGGCGGACCGACCCCGACGGCCTTCGACCTTCGATTCCGCACTCCCCTCTCGCAAACGCGCCTGATTCATTCCGTGCCGGCAAACCCGCTGGGTGACTCGGCGAATCGGATCGTGGCACCGGGCGACTCGCTGCATTCCATGCTCCTGCTCCGTTTGACCGCAACCAACCAGACCAAGATGCCTCCGATTGCTCACAACGTAATCGATGAGGCGGGCGCGGCGTTGATTCACGATTGGATTGTCAATGGACTGGCCGGTTACCAAACTTTCCAAGAATGGCAACGAGAGCAGTTCGGTTCGGACATGGTCGAAAACGCAGGCCCCGGGGAGGACTTCGACGGAGACGGGGTCTCAAACCAAGCCGAATACCTTCTCGGCAGCGATCCTAAGAACGGGTTGCGTCCGGACGGCCTTTGGATTGGGGAAACCAACGGCCTGACGCTTCTGGCTTTTCAACAAGTCTCGAACCGGCTGTTCAGTGTCGAAGTCAAAACCAATCTGGCCGAAAACAGTCCGTGGACGCGTCTTGAAACCCCGGGAAACGATCCTTTTCCCACGGCTACATCCTTTCTCAAAGCACTGACTGATACAAACCAACAGAATTCGGAAGAAAGGTTTTATCGTTTGAGAGTCTGGGAACCGTAAAAATTGGGAGTCGGCCCGGGGGTTATCGCACGTTCTCCAGAGCCAGCTCACGCCGGACCAGTTCCGGTAGAAACCTCGGGGGAACGGAGCCTTGGGACAACACTGTTTCGTGGAAACGGCCAAGGTTGAACTTTGCACCCAGTTCTTTTTGGAACTGCTGCCGCAGACGATAAAGGGCCATCCGCCCGACAAAATAGGTGCTGAGCTGGACGGAACTTTGTTTTGATCGGATGATTTTCAGACTTGCTTCCCCCTCGGATTGAAAGGCGCCTTCAGTGAGGAATTTCAGAGCTTCTTCGTCCGTCATTTCGGTACAGTGCATTTTGTGGTCGAGGATGGCGTTGGCCACGGCCCGGAGGTAAAACTTCAGCTGGGAAAGGCGAAGGGCGATGTCCCCATCACCATAACCCTGGTCCAACATGGTTTGTTCGGTGTAAACGGCCCAACCTTCGATGAACACCCCGGACTGAAGGATTTTTCGAATCAAGGACCGGGCGCGGTTGGAATATTCAAGCTGCACGTAGTGACCCGGGTAAGCCTCGTGAATAGTCAGGATTTGCAGCATGTGCCGGTTGTATTCCTGGAGGAAACTGGTGACCCGTGTTGCATCCCAGTCGGCGGGAGGAGGGCTGATGGCGTAGAATGTCCCGGCAGAGGGATCGAGGGGAGGGGCGGATTCCAGGTAAGCGATGGAATTGCCCCGCTTAAATTCCGGCATTTCAATGATCTTGCATCGGTCAGGATTTGGAAGCGTCAGGAGGTCATTTTGTTGGATGAAGGTCTTGATCTTTGAAACCGAGGCTTGGGCATCCCGGATCAGATCCTCCGGTTTTCCATGCTCATTCCCGATCGCGTTGAGAACCTCTGAAATGGTTTTTCTTCTTCCCTCCTCGTCATCGGTGGGAAGCAATGATTTGGGGAAATATCGGCTCCAAACCTGTCTGGCCAGGACGTAAAGATCGCGGTTCACGCGCTGGAATTCGGCTTCGGCATCCGCCAGGACCTGGTCGGCATTCATGCCCGCGTCCAAAGTCAGGATCAGTTTCTGATTGAATTTTTCTTTCCCCACCCGCCAATCACCTTTTGCCCTGTTCAAAAGTTCGTTTTGCAGAAACTCCTGGTATTCCTTGAGTCGGGAGACAATCGGAGAAGCGGCCGCCCGGAGTTGTCCAAGCTGCGGCGAATCACCAGCCAGGGGATAAATATCCTTCTCATAAAACGCGATGGCTCCACGATTCTGCCGAATGGCGGTTTCCACCAGGACACGCGGCGGATTTTTCAGGGTGGCTTGAGCGATGCCGATGATTTTAGGAATTTTTCGCATCCTCAGGATGCTGTTGGCGACATTGGTTTCCCGTGGTTGCGTGGATTGCGCCAGCAGAAGATAGATGCTGTCATTGATGTAATCGTTATAAACACGAGGATCCTCTTCAAAAGGTCGGGTGTTTTCCATGAGCCAAAGGCTGCGCACCAATTCCTGTCGGAAAATTTCGAAATCGACCAGGGCATTCCGGGACAATTGGGTTCGTGGAATATCCTTGTCAAGCGCCGCCAAGGTCTCCCGGACCCGGGCCATTTGTCTGGAACGTGCCGGAGCCGAAACATCATCGAGCAGATGGTCGAACCGATGATCCCCAAGTTGCGTGGCGCTGAGGGGTTGGGAACGGAACTGGTTTTCCAGATGCCGTTGAAAAAAAACTTCCAATTGGCGATCCGCTTCCTGGCCTTGCAGGGAAACGGCCATTGCCAGCCATGTTCCAAACAGAATTGTAAGCCTGTTCCATTTCATAAAAAAAATTAAATTACCTTATTGCCGAGGAGAGCTTGAAGCGGCAGCGGGCAAGGACCGAGTTTCATCAGGTTATGGAATAAGCCGGGCATAAAGTCTTTCTCGTTGGGTGATCGGCAATCTAACACGAAAAACCGGAGCTGTTAATCAAGTTTTCTTACAACCTTTGGGAAAAATCCCAAAGAGATTTCATCTCAGAGCCCTGGGTTGCGACACAGTCGCTACCCCTTCCCAAATAATTCGTGAGCATCGTTTGTTTCACCGGTCTTAGAACCACAGATGAATTTTGAAGAGTTTTCTTTCGCGAACCAGCAACTGGCGGGAATGCTCCGCGCAGGAATCCCGCTTGAAGGCGCCCTGGCCAGGATTTCCTCCGAATTGAAGGAGCAAAAATGGCGTCAGGAATTTCAAGCCCTGGAAGCCGACCTCAAACAAGGGATACCGTTGAAGGATGCCATCTCCCGGCGCGGGTTTCCCGAGCTCTATCGCCATCTGTTCCTGGTTGGAATCAAAGGCAACGACCTGCCGGCGGTTCTGGTGCTTCTGGCGGATCATTTCAGACAGAAAAGCCTGATCGAAATCAGGCTCAAGGGATTGATGTTTTATCCGGCGATTTTCCTGGTGAGCGCTTTCCTGCTGTCACTTTTTATGGCCTTGTTTCATTTCAGGTTTTTCCAGTCTTTAAATTCATCACCGGAAATGTTTGCTCACGGATCAAACCAGGTTGTAACTCTACTGGCGCTTTGGACTCCGCCCCTGATTTTGGGATGTCTGATTCTTGGATTGCTTTTGATCTGGTTCCTTCCGCCGCTGCGAAACCGCTGGCGCTCTCGCATGCCGGGATGGCGGGAAGCCCACCTGACGCAAACTGCGGCCTCTTTCGAACTGCTGTTGAGTCGTGGCTGTTCCCTGGGAGACGCCACAAAATTATTGGCCGGTGCCGAAAATCAAAGCTGGCTGGGCCGGGATCTTCAGCAATGGCAGCAGGCGATGTCTGGAGGAGCGGCAAAATTTTTGACCGTCGCAGCCGGTTCCAGGTCGTTCCCAGGCCTTTTCATCTATCTGGTTTCTGCGGCAGGAGAAAATATCGCGGCCGGTTTCAGCCAGGCGGCGGAGGTTTACCGCGCGCGTGCCAATTATCGCATCAATCTGTTCCTCTGGGCTTTTTTGCCCGTTTCAGTGCTTGTTCTGGGAGTGCTCATCGTAAGCCAGGCGATTCCCTTCCTTTCGATCATGATCCGTTCAATGGATCAACTGGGGGACATGGGTGGTGCTTCCTCCCGGGATCCGCGCCGCCTTCAAGAATGGGATGCAGATCGGGGATCTTGAAAAAGTCCTGCCCGCATGCAAACGGATGCTCGACGACGGCGCCTCACAAACTTTGGGAGCACAGAACTACCTCGTTGTCACCTTGCTGTCGGTCACGCCCGTCATACCGGCGATCTACCGGGTGCTGCAAATTTTTGTCCTGCCAAAAATCAAAGCTCTGATGGATGAATTTGGTGTACTGCCGTCACCACTTTTCCAGGGAGTTCTGGATCATGCCTCAAAAGTTTCCCTTTTTCTGGAAATCATCAGCACGATCCTAATTCTTTCATGCCTTTGCTATATCGGAGGTCACTGGGTCAGCCGTATTTTCCGCTGGATTTCAGTCAAAGGCACGGATGCCGTTCCATTTTTATTCCCCTGGAAAAAAAGCAGGATGCAGCGGAATTTTGTCGACCTGCTCGCGGCATTGCTTGATGCGGGTGTCCCTGAAAAGCTGGCGGTGGAACGGGCTTCTTCGTCGGTGGACAACTTCTGGTTCCGAAAAAACACCGGGCGGGTTCTAAACTCGCTTCAATCGGGAGACTCCCTTCCTTACGCGCTTGGTTTCTTTGATTAAAAAGGGGAGCTGAAATGGCGCATGGAAAATGCCGCGCGCGGGAACCTCAGGTTCCAAAACGCCCTGGAAGGTTGGATTGGATTTCTGGACGCAAAATCATTTCAACAAGAACAGGCTTTCGCCCAGTTGCTGAGCACCGGCTTGGTGATTTTCAACGGTTTGTTTGTCGGCCTGCTTGTGGCGGGAAGTGCTTGCCACCGCACTCCAAATTCGTGCGGTTAGCATCGCGAAGTATTGCTTGGGCCGCCTTTGAAGCCTCCATCTGCTTCCAGAAAAAAAGAACCGCGGAACGCGGGTCATGTCGTGCTGCGGTGTGTTGTGAAGGAGAAGGTTTGGAGAACTTTAAGTCTTAGCCGGGAAAAGTGGGGATGGTTTTCAACCAGGCGCTGTGCTTAGATTCCAGCAAAAGGAAAAATGGTTGAACCAATATATATGGCCGGTGGAAGTTCCGAACATGGTTTGCTTCCAGGCATGGCCAATCGTCACGGACTGATCACCGGGGCCACAGGAACTGGAAAGACCATCACTCTCCGTGTTTTGGCAGAAAAATTCAGCGAGATCGGGGTTCCTGTTTTTATGGCTGATGTCAAAGGGGACATATCAGGCATGGCCATGGCAGGCAGTTTAAATCCGCGAATCGACCAAAGGCTCAAGCTTCTCAAATTGGACAACCACGTCTTCCGTGGATTTCCAGTCGAGTTTTGGGATCTGCTGGGCGAACAAGGGCTTCCGATCCGGACCACCGTTTCTGAGATGGGTCCGCTGCTCCTCAGCCGGTTGTTGAACCTGAATGAAACCCAGTCGGGTGTGCTCAATCTGGTGTTCAAGGTTGCCGACGATTCCGGCCTTCTCCTGCTTGATCTCAAGGATCTCAGAGCTATCGTCCAGCATATTGGCGAAAATTCGGAAAAATATCGTCTCCAGTATGGCAACGTGTCGGGTGCCAGCATTGGAGCCATTCAACGCAACCTGCTGGTTTTGCAGGAACAAGGCGGGGAAAAGTTTTTCGGAGAACCCGCCTTGGTTCTGGAGGATTTGTTGCAGACCGACGCCAGGGGAATGGGGGTCATCAACATTCTTTCCGCGCAAACTCTGATCCATTCGCCCCAGCTTTATTCCACTTTTCTCCTCTGGCTTCTGGCCGAACTGTTCGAGCAGCTTCCAGAAGCGGGCGATCCGGAAAAGCCGCGTCTGATATTTTTCTTCGATGAAGCCCACCTGCTCTTTAATGATGCACCGAAAGTTCTCACTGACAAAATTGAACAGGTGGTTCGTTTGATACGTTCGAAGGGGGTTGGCGTGTATTTCATCACACAAAATCCGCTGGATCTGCCAGACATCGTTCTTGGCCAGCTGGGAAACCGTTTCCAGCATGCTTTGAGAGCCTTTACGCCGCGCGATCAACGGGCGGTTAAAAGTGCTGCGGAAACCTTTCGGCCAAACCCCGGAATCGATGTCGAAAGGGCAATCAGCGAACTCGGCGTGGGAGAAATCCTGATCTCCCTGCTCGACGCGGATGGCCGACCAACCATCGTGGACCGTGCCTTGGTGCATCCGCCGAAGTCCCAGATTCCTCCCTTGTCTGTGGCGGAACAGAAGTCAGTGGTGGATCGCTCCGAACTGGCGGCAATTTACAGAAAAAACCTCGACCGCGAATCGGCTTACGAAATGTTGCAGAAAAAGTCGGTAACAAACCCATCCACGCTTCCGAGCGCTTCAGAACGACCGGTGAAAGAAACGCAGTCGCAAGCCGGAGAACTGTTGGAAGCTTTCGCCAAGAGTGCTGCGCGCTCCATAGGCAGCACGCTAGGACGCCAGATTCTGCGGGGTATTTTGGGTTCTTTTGGTGGAACTGCCCGGAGGAGAAAATAATCTGTTTGAAACCATTGCGAACCAGTTCGGGCAACAGGGAATCGAGGAAGCTGAGGTTGATGATTGAGGGCGGTCTGCTCTCCGGATTGATGCTGACGCTTGATATAAACAGTCGCGATAACCGCCCAGTGCTGCGAGTCACAGACTCGCGGTCCGGGAATCTCGCAAACAGGGTTGATCGCCAAATCTGCGGAGCGCGGGTCTGTGACCCGGCAGCGGGTTGTTTGGAACTGACGCTTGATATAAACAGTCGCGATAACCGCCCAGTGCTGCGAGTCACAGACTCGCGGTCCGGGAATCTCGCAAACGCTCACAGAGCCGCACTGGAGTTTGGACATTATTCAGGCGTGACCAAGGTCTTTGCTGCAAATCCTAACGGGATTTCGTCCCATAGCCCAAGGTTGCGAGGAACGAGCAACCCAAGGTAAATAAACGTTAAAAAAACCCCCAACGTGGGTTGCGAATATCGAAAACCCATATTCATGCCCCAGTCCCTGTCATTTGTTTATCTTCACCTGGTCTTTTCTACCAAAGACCGGCGTCCGCCTCTTCGAAACCAGAAGAATACATCGCAAGTCAGGAGGAGCATCACCGCAAAGTGACTTTCCAGGACGAACTCCGGTCGCTGTCACAGACCCGCGCTCCGTTTAGGCTTCACCCAGTTTTAATCACACCCTGCAACCGGTGTTTTCAGGAAATTTGGTTGCCTATTACCTGGGGCTTGGTCAGGCTCAAAATGTTCCCCAAAAGTTTTTTAAACCGTGCCTTGACCGGCGCAAACCGGGCCGCCGCCCGGATGTGATTGGATAAGTAAATGCATTGCCAACTTTCCCGAAAAGCCGGTTTCACCTTGATCGAACTCCTGGTGGTCATCGCCATCATCGGGATCCTGGCCTCGATGCTCCTGCCCGCGTTGGGCAAGGCCAAGGAAGCGGGTAAGCGAACCAAATGCACCAGCAACCTGCGCAACATGGGGCTGGCCATGATTATGTATGGGGATGACAATGACGGTTTCATTCCCCGTGGCAACAATCCGGTCTGGTGGCAGGTGCTCACCCCGACCCTGGGGGGAAAACGAACCCAGGATTATGGCAAGATTCAAATCTACACCTGCCCGAGTTATCCCGATAAAAAACAGCTGATATGTTATGTGGTCAACGCCTGGACTTTCACCAACCCCCTGGACAAGACCGGACGTGAACTGACAGGCCCATCGAAGGTGACCAAGGTGCAGCAGCCGTCTGAAACCACTTATTTTGCCGATAACGAAAATGGGAACTGGCGACCCGTCATCACCGCACTCGGAGCGAATGGCTCCACCCAACTCCACGATGTCTGGGCCATGAGCCATCTTCCGTACGCGGCGAACGGCAGAACTCTGAACCCAGAGCGGCGGGTCGCCCGCGCGCGACATGGACTTGGCGCGAATCTCATGTTTTACGACGGTCACGCCGGATGGAAACTATCCTCCAAAATCACCCTGGACGACTGGCGCGACGTGCGGCAGTGAAGCGGTGTGCTTTTGGTTCTCTGCGCAGTCCACAGTTTATCTATTTTTCAAAGTGTCGATCCTACGTCGTTGTCGTGATAGTTTCTGGACTTTTAAATAAAGGGCGCGAAATTGGGTGCGATAGCGCACCGCGCGCTGTTGCGGCCCGGTCAGGAATGATCTGACGGCATTGGTCAACTATTATGAAAACCAAAGAATTTCTTCAGGAATTGGATGACAAAAAAATTATAGCCTCCATTGCTGTTTCCGAAAAAAAGACCTCCGGCGAAATCCGTGTTTTTGTCAGTGAGAAAAAATGCAGCGATCCGGTGGAATCAGCCAGGCTTCAATTCGAAAAGTTGGGGATGACGAAAACCCGGGACCGCAACGGAGTTCTGATCTATTTCGCCCCGCAAGATCAGCAGTTCGCCATTCTCGGGGACACCGGCATCCACGAAAAATGCGGTGCAGACTTCTGGCGGGAGGTTCGTGATAAAATGACCGGGCTTCTGCGGCAGGGCCTTTTTACCGAAGCGGTGGTCCTGGCGGTGCAAGAAGTCGGCGCAATTTTGGAAAAAAACTTCCCCCGATGCGGTGATGATACCAATGAATTACCCGATGCCGTGGCCCGGGATTGACGGCTTAGGCGGATGTTTCCGAATGAATGCGGATGCTTAACCGGCTCGTTTCTCCAGGCGGCAACCTGACTTTGTTGGCCGCCACGTTCCCCGATTCCACGCAGACCATGCCCAGGTATTCGACATCTCCAAAATCTGCCATCTGCCGGGCGCGTTGTTCCCATGGATTCCAAACCACGGTTGATTCGGATCCAGATTTCTCGATGGTGATGCGACGATTTCCAGCGCCGTCCTCGATAACAACTGGAGCGCGGGTGTTTAGATAGGCGCGGTCCACCTCACGGTCAATTCTCAGCGGATCTTCGTGCTGCAACTTGCGTTTGAATGAATCGGTTTTGTCCAGGAATTCGGTCCCGCCAAGCCCGTAAACTGATGTCCGTTGAATCGATCCCACCGTGAAATAAGTGTGAAAACAATCCTCAAATTCGAAAATGCCGTCGGAAAGATTCTGGACGGACAGCTCCAGTTCAAGCCGGTCCGCAACGGTGATGCTCAACCGGGCTTGAAAATCGGGACAGTCAGAAATTTGCGGAGGTCGTGAGAATTCCAATTCGATCAAAAATTGTTCGCCCGTTCTTGTGACTCGTGACAGGGTCCAGTCATGGTTCCGGGCAAAACCATGCATGGCGAAACCTTCTCGCGCTCCAAACCAAGGAAACACTATGGGAATTCCCCCGCGAATCGGCTGGCCGGGGATGAACTTGCTTTGCCGGCTCAGGAAAAGCACCGGAGATCCGCCACTTTTCTGGAAGTGTGTCACTTGCGCTCCCTGCAAATAAACTTCGGCGCAGCTGTCAGCGCCGGATACCACCAGCTTCGTCAAACCGCCGCTGCCAGTCAGGATCTGAGCTCCTTCAGGCAGCCGCACAAGGTTCGCAGAAAAGGTTCCGGTCTGTTCGTTCATGGTAATTTCTCGCAAGATGAAAATTTCTGTTTTTCTGTTTTCAACCAGGCTGGAAGACTTTAAGTTTTCCTACACATCTTATGGCGAAACCTGCTTCTTACAAATTTTGTTTTGGTCCGTGGAACATCAGCGAAGGAGGCGATCCTTACGGACCGACCACCCGTCCACCCCAGACATTTGACTGGAAGTTCGACCAACTCAAAAAGCTAGGATACGACGCCATGATGTTTCATGACGACGACGCGGTTCCTGATATTGACGGGAAATCATCGAGCCAGGTGATTAAAGAAGCCAAGGCGTTGAAAAAGCGTCTGGATGATGCCGGCATCGCCGCCGAAATGACGGCCCCCCGGCTTTGGTTCAGCCCCCAGACCATTGACGGTGCCTACACCAGCAACGACCCCAAAGCCAGGCAATATGCCATTGATCGGTCGCTCCAATGCATTGACATCGGAAAAATCCTCGGCACGGACCTCCTGGTTCTCTGGCTGGCGCGCGAGGGAACTTATCTGCGGGAATCCAAGAGCGGAAAAAAAAGCGTGGAACTCCTGGTCAAAGCATTCGACAAGATGTTGGCGCACGACAAAAAAGTACGGCTGGCCATTGAACCGAAACCGAATGAACCGATGGATCACGCCTACGTTCCGACCATCGGGCACGCCCTTGCCATGGCGCAGCTGACATCCGACCAGAAAAGAGTCGGGGCATTGATCGAGACCGCACATTGCATCCTCGCCGGACTCGATCCGGCCGATGAAATCGACTTTGCCATGGCGTTTGGCAAACTCTGGTCGCTCCACCTCAACGATCAAAACGGACTCAAGTTCGATCAGGACAAACCGTTCGGGAGCGCCAACCTCCGAAGCGCCTTCAACCAGGTGAGGGTTTTGGAGCGGAACAAATATGGTTCCAAAGGCGAGTATATCTGTTTCGACGTTCATCCATTCCGCCCCACCAAGGTGGAACATACGCTGGCGCACCTCGACAACAGCCGTCGAACTTTTCTGCGACTGGTGGAGAAGGCGCGCTCCTTTGACGAAGCCAAAGTTTCACAACTGATCGGAGAACGGGATTACCAAGCGTTGGATCAGATGGTGATTGAGCACCTGTTGGGCAAGGATTAGTTCCTTGCAGCCTTGACCATCGAAGGGGAAAGTGCGAGAGATGAAGCATGTCCAAGTTTGCTCTCCTCACCCTCGCCGCCGTCTCCATCTCCACCCAGCTGCATGCCAAATCTCATGACCTGCACACCTGGCAGAAAGTAAGGATTACCGACAAATTCTGGGCTGAAGGAGCGCATGCCACAGATTTGAACAAAGACGGGAAAATCGATGTCTTTTCTGGGCCTTTTTGGTACGAAGGACCAAATTTCAAAACCCGCCGCACCATTTATTCCGCCACCCAGACATTTAAGAAAAAAAACGCGGACGGACAAGAGACGACGGTGCAGGGTTTCGAGGGCGCGTTGGGGACCAATAACGCCTACTCGGATAATTTTCTGACTTTTCCCCATGACTTTGACCATGACGGCTGGACTGACATCATGGTGTATGGATTTCCAGGAAAAGACGCCTCCTGGTACAAAAACCCGGGTAAAAAGGGGATCAACGGAAACGATCCCTGGTTACGCCATCGGGTTCTGGATGTGGTCGATAATGAATCGCCCGCATTCGTGGACATTGATGGAGATAAAAAGCCTGACATCCTCTGCAACAGCGGCGGTTACGTCGGATATGCCACGGCCGATTGGAAAGACGCCGGAAAACCTTGGACCTTCCACAAAATTTCCGACAAAGGCAACTGGCAGCGTTTCACCCACGGAATCGGTTACGGCGATGTCAATAAAGATGGCAGGACTGACATTCTCGACAAGGACGGTTGGTGGGAACAGCCCAAATCCTTGAAAGAAGAGGCGGTATGGAAATTTCATCCTGTTTCCTTCAGCAAGGTCGGTGGCGCTCAAATGTATGTCTATGACATCAACGGCGACGGCTTGAATGATGTCATCACCAGCCTCGAAGCACACGGATTTGGTCTGGCGTGGTATGAACAATCCAAACAGGGAGAAACCGTTTCCTGGAAACAACACCTGATCGTCGGAAGCAAAAAGGAAGAGAACAACTACGGAGTTAAATTTTCCCAGCCCCACGCCATCGACCTCGTGGATATGGATGGCGACGGACTGAAAGACATCGTGACCGGCAAACGTTTCTGGGCTCATGGAAAAAGCGGCGATGCTGAACCGAACGAACCGGCCGTTCTCTACTGGTTTAAATTGACGCGCAACAAGGGGGTTGTGGATTTCGTTCCGCATCTCATCGACAGCGACTCAGGGATCGGAACCCAGGTCATCGCCACCACCATCAGCAACAAAAAATACCCGGACGTGGTGGTCGGAAATAAAAAGGGTGTTTTTGTTCATATGCATGAAGTCCGAAAAGTTTCGGAGGCGGACTGGATGGCGGCACAACCCAAACGGCTTACTCCCTGACCATTTAGCCTGCTCGAATCACCACGTGTTAAGCGGATGTTTTGCCGGGTTGAAAATCATCACGGCAGTTCACCCGGCTGTAGTTTGGAGTTCTTGAAGCAAGAATATTTTGGTTCTGAAGACTACAGAGCGACGTCACCGAGGTCGTCCCTGGTGTGTTTAGCCCATGGACCCTCAAAATTCTCCCGAATTTTTCCCGCCTGAATCCGTCTGGTATAAACAATCGCGATTAAAAATGATCACACGTTTTTCCTTGCCGCATCGGTGGACCGGATGCCTGGTTTCGTTGCTTCTTTTGCCGTTTTACACCGCATTTTCCCAGGCGCCATCCAAAGGCGAAATGGAGGCGGACTCGGTAAAGTTTTCCGGCCTGACAGCCGAACAGGCGGCGCGCGAAATCACCGCTCCCCCGGGATTCTCCACCACTCTATTTGCGGGCGAACCGGATGTCTCGCAGCCCATCGCTTTTTGCCTCGATGACCGGGGACGGCTCTGGGTCGCCGAAGGTTTGACCTATCCGGTGCGGGCGCCCGAAGGAAAAGGGCGCGACCGCATTTTGCTCCTTGAAGATACCAATGGCGATGGGCGGCATGACAAACGGACCATTTTCATGGATAAGCTGAATCTGGTGTCCGGAATGGAAATTGGCTTCGGCGGAGTCTGGGTCGGGGCTGCACCGCACTTGATGTTTATTCCTGTGACCGACTGGACCAACCCAAAACCGGCGGGCGAACCGAAAATTGTCATGGACGGTTTCGATTACAAGAGCGACACCCACGAAACATTAAACACTTTCAATTGGGGACCCGACGGCTGGCTTTACGGTTGTCACGGCGTTTTCACCGATTCGCGCGTCGGCAAACCGGGAACACCCGATTCGGAGCGGACCCGCTTAAACGCGGGAGTCTGGCGGTTCCATCCACAGAAACTAAAGTTTGAAGTTTTTGCCGAAGGAACCAGCAACCCCTGGGGAATAGATTTCGATCAAAACGGGCAATGTTTCATCGAGGCCTGTGTCATTCCCCACCTCTGGCACATGATTCAGGGCGGACGGTTTCAACGTCAGGCGGGCCAGCATTTTAACCCCCACATTTACGACGACATCAAACAAATCGGGGATCACGTCCATTACGCCGGCAACAAAGGACCGCACGCCGCCAACGGACGCTCGGATGCGGAAGGAGGAGGCCACGCCCATGCCGGTTTGATGGTTTACCTCGGAGGAAGCTGGCCGGAGCAGTATCAAGGGAAACTGTTCATGAACAACATTCATGGTCAACGCATCAACCAGGATGAACCGGTCCGTAAGGGGTCAGGTTTTGTAGGCAAACACAATCCGGACTTCCTGTTCTTCAATGACCGATGGTCGCAGGTCCTGAACCTGATGTATGACCATGACGGTTCGGTGTACATGATCGATTGGTACGATAAGAACCAATGCCACCACAATAACGAGGCCGGACATGACCGTTCCAACGGACGCATCTTCAAGGTGGCATACAATCAGCAGAAAGTGTCGAAAGTGGATTTGCAAACGGCCTCCGATATCGAGCTGGTGTCCAACCTGAAGCACAAAAACGAATGGTACGCCCGGCATTCCAAACGAATCTTGCAGGAACGAGGCGCAAATCCGGCCGTGACCAAGCTTTTGGAACAACAGTTTCGGTCTTCCATAGAACCGGTGCATCGATTGCGCAGCCTCTGGACCCTCCACTTGGTCGGCGGATTGAGCCCGGACTTGGTGCAACTCGCGTTGAAAGATTCCAATGAATATGTGCGCGCCTGGGTGATTCAGCTTCTGCTGGAAGACGGAAAACCCTCGGAAACCACCCTTAAATCGATGTCGATATTGGCGGCGAGTGATCCGTCGCCGGTGGTCAGGCTTTATCTGGCCAGCGGTTTGCAACGCATACCGGTCAATCAACGCCGGGAAATCCTGTTTTCCCTCACTTCGCACTCCGAAGACGTCGGCGATCACAACCTGCCTTACCTCTATTGGTATGCGGCGGAAGGGTTGGTCGGTAGCGACTTGGCGTTCGGATCATCGTTGTTGCAACAGACAAAAATTCCACGCATGCGCGAATGGATTGCGCGGCGCATGACATCCGTCGCAGATTCGCCTGGTCCTGGCTCAGAAGCAGACCAAGTCGCGGCTTCTTCAGGTGCCGCCCGCTGATCAAACCAGTCCGCAACATGCTTATGAAAACTCTTTTTTCGTTCGGGCTTGGAACACTGTTTTGTTGGAATCTGACGGTAACCACCCTGCCTGCCCAACCCGTCGGCAACAATCCACATGCCGGACTGGCCGCACTGGTCAAAGTCTTGGAAGACTCAAGCGACACCGGGCTTCAAATTGATCTGGTACGTGGCATCCAGCAAGGTTTGAAGGGGCAACGTGGAGTACACATGCCCGTCGGCTGGGACAGAATTGAATCGCGCCTCGGCCAATCGGAAAACGCCACGCTCAAAGCCCTCATTCAATCGGTTTCATTGACCTTTGGCAGTGTCAAAGCACTAGGCCAGCTGCGATCCCAATTGAACGATCCCGTCATCCACCTCGACATCCGCCATCAGGCCCTTGAATCACTGCGAAACGCCCGTGATCCGGAACTGGTTCCTGTCCTCTACCAGCTGATCGGCCAGCCAGACCTGCGCGGCTCGGCGCTCAAAGCCCTGGCATCTTATGAAAACTCCGAGACCGGCGAAAAAATCCTGAGTGTCTATCCCTCCTTTTCAGCCAATGACAAAAAAGATGCGTTAAACACCCTCGCCTCAAGAGCCTCGTTTGCCCGGTCATTGCTGTCGGCGGTGCAAACGAAAAAAATCCCGGCCACTGACGTCACGGCAGATGTCATCCGACAACTTCGCAGCCTGAAGAATCCGGAACTGGACAAACAAGTGGCAGCCGTCTGGGGAACCTTCCGGGAGAGCAGCGCGGACAAAAAGAAAGAAATTGAAAAGTTCAAACGGATTTATCGGGCAGGCGGATCTCAACCTGGGGATGCGCTCCGCGGGAGAGCGGTTTTTAACCGCATCTGCCTTCAATGCCATACTCTTTATGACGTCGGAGGAAAAGTCGGCCCGGACCTTACCGGTTCGAATCGCGGCGATCTTGATTACATTTTGGAAAACATGGTCGATCCCAACGCGGTCATGCCGAACGATTACCGGTCATCCACCATTGAAACCACGGATGACAGGGTGATCACGGGGATAGTCAAAGAGCAGAATGACAAGTCGGTGACCATCTTGACGGCGAACGAACGCATCGTGGTCCCACGCTCGGAAATCCGATCTTTGACGCAGGGGGAACTATCAATGATGCCGGAGGGACTGCTTGAGCCTCTGACGGAGCAAGAACTCCGCGATTTGATTTATTACCTGAGCCGTCCCGGCCAAGTGCCTTTGCCGAAAGAGTGATTCGGACCGGTGTTGGCGCGCAGGTGGTGACGCCACGCATCCGCGCGAAAAACCGCAGATTCCGGGCGGATAAAAACCCTTGAGAAACATGAGGGAAACCAGGAAGTTTGGAATTGACAGTTTTTCGTCCAGCCGCTGTATTCTGCGCATTACTCAAAACGATCCTGACGCGTGTGATGCGTACAAAACCTTGAGCAAAGACGGGCAGGACAGGGGTGAGCGAAAAACCGTCTGCTTGGAGGAGTTCTCCTCATTCTCACCCACCAGGCAGAGCGTGAACAGGGGCACGGGGCGGTGGAAGTGATGGAACAGACCGCCGGTTCGAAGGACGAAACTCAGAAGCAAAAAACTAACCAAACGATTAAAACCTATGGATAACGGTATAGCACCAAATGCAAAACGACTGTTGTGGGCTGGCTTCATGGCCATCCTCGCGGCGGGCGTGGGATTTTCGGTTCGAGCGGGGATTCTTGGCCAGTGGGCCGAACAATTCGGTTTTACCATGACCGACCTTGGAACCATTACTGGTGGAGGGCTCACCGGCTTCGGCATCGTCATCATCATCACTTCGCTTTTTGCGGATAAAATCGGCTATGGCAAGCTCATGGTCAGCGCATTTATTCTTCACTTGATATCAGCGGTTCTGACCCTGGCCACGCCTGCGTTCTTCGCATCGGGCGGGAAAGATGCCGCTTATTGGTGTCTCTTTACAGCCATGTTCATTTTTGCCATCGGCAACGGGGTTTGTGAAGCCGTTGTCAACCCCCTCGTTGCAACCTTGTTTCCCAAGGAAAAAACACACTATCTCAATATTCTCCATGCCGGGTGGCCTGCGGGGTTGGTTCTGGGTGGTTTGGCTTCGACCTTCATGGCGGTCAACACAGATGCTCTGGGCAAAGTGATTTCTCCCGCTGTCGATTGGAAAATCCAAATGTCGTTGTTTTTGATACCTGTCGTCATTTATGGATGCATGTTGTTGGGTCAGAAATTTCCGAAATCTGAAGCTGCCTCCGCCGGTATAACCATTGGTCAAATGATCGGAACTGTTTTCGCACCATTGATGATTGTTCTGTTGTTTTTACACGCATTGGTTGGCTACGTGGAACTGGGCACTGATTCATGGATCAGCAAAATCACAGGAAGCATCATGGCCAGCCCCCAAAAAGGCCTCATGCTGTTTGTTTACACATCGATGCTTATGTTCGTGCTTCGTTTCGTGGCGGGTCCGATTGTGCATCGAATTTCCCCCCTTGGATTGCTCTTCGTGAGCGGTATTCTCGGGGCGCTGGGGCTGACTTTGCTCGGCAGCGCCACCACAGTTGCCATGTGTATCATTGCAGCCACGGTGTACGCCTGTGGCAAAACGTTCCTTTGGCCTACCATGTTGGCTGTCGCTTCGGAACGATTCCCAAAAGGGGGGGCGGTGGCTATTGGAATGATGGGTGGTGTCGGGATGCTGAGCGCCGGTCTCCTCGGAGGCCCCGCAATCGGCTACAAGCAGGACTATTACGCATCGAAAAACCTCCAGCAAACTTCTCCTGACACCTACAACCGATATGCTGTAAGCCAGCCCAACGGATTCTTGTTTCTCCCGAAGATCAAAGGGCTCGATGGTGCGAAAGTAGGGGTTCTGACGGATCAGGGCACAGAACTTGGAAAAGTGAGCGCGGCGCTTAAGAAAGAGAATAAAACCGACGCAAATCACGCGGCCCTGGAGTCTTGGTGGGAATCCTCGAAGGCTTCGTCCCAGGCAGACACCGGTCCGGTCAATACCGCAACCTTGGAGGGAGGCCGGAAAGCTCTCAAGATCACGGCCATTGTCCCGGCCGTCATGGCGGGAATCTACCTCCTGCTAATGATCTATTTCAAATCCATCGGCGGTTACAAAGCGGTCCATCTCGACGATAAAAAGGGCGGATCGACGGCTCATTAAAGAGCGTCCAGGCGGTTAGTTTTGCAATGGCAGCCCTCACCGGCTGCCATTTTTTTTCATCACTTCCCGAATGTCAGAACCGAAGATGAACGTCATCCCAAAAGGTTTGAACAGCCTTCGAAAGGCTGTCCGGTTTCTGGCCCGGTATCCCCGTCTGATGGCCTTTTCCATCGGACTCCTTCTGGTCAATATCTCGATTGAACTCTACCTCCCCCAGATCATCGGTGACTGCATCACCGCACTCAGATTTCATGCCGAACGGTCGCTTCCTTTCGACTACCGGCCTTTTGTCTATCTCTACGGCTCCCTGGTGCTGATACGGGCGGGTGTCGGGTATATTCTTGGCCCCATCCGCAACAGGGCGATGCAGGGCTCTCTGGCGGACCTCCGGACCGCCCTTTTTGACGTCATTCAAAACCTCGGTTTTGGTTTTCATGACCGTTCCAGCGCGGGAGAGTTGATCTCACGCTCCACCACCGATGTGGGAAGGTTGCAGGAATTTTTTCTCGCCTGCCTGCTGTTGACCATCGATATCTTCGTCTCCCTCCTGATGGTTCTGATCCTGGTGTTCCTGGTTCATCCGCTGCTTGGAGTCATGACGCTTTTCACCATGTTCCCAACCATCGGCTTGATCATCCGTTTCGCCCGGCGGTTGCAGCCGCAATGGCGGAAGGTGCATGACGCACACGGTGCCATGACGACTTTGATCCAGGAGAATATCGCCGGAGTGCGGGTGGTGAAGGCCTTCGGACAAGAGAAGGTGGAAGTCGAAAAATTTCAAAAGCAGAGGGATCGTTATCTGATCCGCTACCTGGAAACCATCAACTACTGGGCCAGTCGTGTACCCTTGGCGCAGTTTATTTTCGGACTCAGCGTTCCCGCAGTGCTGGCTGTCGGCGGGTACCTCATCATTCATCAAAACCTTCCGCTGGGTGACCTGGCCAAGGTGCTTTTTTACCTGATGGCGGTCGGAACTCGGATGGCCATGGTCGGTCAGTTCACCAACATCATTCAGACTGCCAGCGCCAGCGCCGAACGCGTTTTTGAAATCATGGAGTCCGGTGAAAAACTCGCCGACGGAACAGAGCTCTTGAAACCAGGTCCGGGTGAAGTCCGGTTCCGCAATGTCAGTTTTTCCTATCATCAACCGCTGGCCACTCTCACCAACATCAGTTTCGTCGCACCCGCCCGGCACACCGTGGCCATCGCGGGAGCCACCGGTTCGGGAAAAAGCACGCTGGTGCATCTCATCCCGCGTTTTTATGACCCCGATGCCGGGGATGTTTTTATCGACGGACAGAACTTGAGGGAAACACGTCTCACCGAACTGCGAAGGAACGTCGGGGTCATCTTTCAAGAGACCTTTTTATTCAGCAGCTCGGTGGCCGGGAATATTCGTTACGGACGTCCCGAAGCCTCCATGGAAGAAGTTCGGAAAGCGGCGATTGCCGCCCAGGCCGACGAGTTCATCAGGCTGCTTCCCAAAGGATACGACACCATCCTCGGTGAACGCGGCATTTCGCTCAGCGGCGGACAAAAACAACGGCTGGCCATCGCGCGGGCGTTTTTGCTCGACCCAAGAATCCTCATCTTTGATGACGCCACCGCCAGTGTCGATTCCCGGACGGAACATCTGATTCAAACCGCGATGAGGGAGCTTTGCCGGAACCGGACCACATTCGTCATCGCCCACCGGTTGTCCACCCTTGCGCTGGCGGATCGTGTGTTGCTTCTGGATCAGGGCCGGATGGTGCAATTCGGGACCATGGAAGAGGTGAAAACCGATCCAAAATTCCAGGAGCTTTTCGGATCAGCCGGAAATCTCAAGACCTGATGAATTCTTCGTAGAGCCGCGAATAGATCCCGTCGGCGGCAAGGAGCTGATCATGTCGTCCGCGTTCGACGATTCTGCCCGAATCCAAAACCAGGATCAGGTCGGCATGGATGATCGTTGAAAGCCGGTGTGCGATGACAAAACAGGTGCGTTTTTCGAATAATTTTTCCAGCGCATGCTGGATACGCTTTTCCGATCGATGATCCACGGCGCTGGTCGCTTCGTCGAGAATCAGGATGGCGGGATCTGCGACCATGGCCCGGGTGAAGGTCAGCATCTGCCGTTCACCGGCGCTGAAGTTTCCACCCCGCTCTTTCACGGTCGTTTCATACCCTTTCTCAAATTTTTCAATCATCGGCGCGCTGCCAAGAATTTCGGCGGCTCTTTTAACCTGCTCATCCGAGGCGGCCGGCCGGCCATACTTGAGGTTTTCCATCACCGTGCCGCTGAAGAGAAAATTCTCCTGGGTCACGATTCCAATTTGTTGGTGCAGCGACGCCAGGGTGGTCTCTTGTAAATCGATGCCATCGATCCGGATTGAACCGCTTTGAGGATCATAAAACCTCGCCAGAAGATTGATGATCGTCGTTTTCCCCGAACCGGTGGCGCCGACCAGGGCGATGGTTTCCCCCGGACCCGCCCGGAAACTGACTCCAGCCAGAACCCATTGATCCACGGGCGTGGTGTCATAGCGGAAAAGCACGTCTGAAAAAGTGACTTCTCCCTCGATTTTTGAGATTGGTCTGGCGTCTGCACGATCCTTGATCTGTGGTTGAGTTCCCAACAGTTCAAAAATTCGTTCCGCGCTGGCACCGGCGGAAAGCAGGCCGTTGTAAAGATCGCCCATGGTCTGAATCGGTCCGAAAAACATCGTGAGATAGAGAATGAAAGCCGCCAGCGCTCCGACTGTCATTTGATGGGTCAGGACCAGGTGACTTCCGTAACCCAGGACCACCACTGTCGCCACTCCGGAGATCAGACCGACCAACGGCATGTAAGTGTGAAAAATCCGCGCGACCGTCACCGCGCGGTTCCTCAGCTCGCCGGCCAGCTCCTCAAACTGCACAAGATTAGTCTGCTGCCTCGCGAAAGCCTGTACCACCCGAACCCCCGTGATCGATTCCGCCAGCGCCGAGGTGACCTTGGAATTCTGAATCCGCATCAGGCGGTAAGCCCGCATGATGGTTTGATGAAACCAGCGGGTCGCCACGGCCAACACGGGCAGGACCAGACTGACCGCCAGGCAAAGCTTCCAGTCGTAAAGGCACATCAGAACCAATACTCCGACCAGGGTTAAAAGGCTGGCCAGCAGCTGGGTAGCACCCCAGGTGAAAATCTTGTCCAAAGCTTCGACGTCTGAATCAGTCCGGCTGATGATCCGTCCCTGATGGGTCTGGTCAAAATAGTTGAGCGACAATTTCTGGATGTGCTGGAAAATCGCCAACCGCAGGTCGTTCATCGCTCCTTGTCCGATTCGAATCGCAGATTTGGTCTGTGCCACCGCGAGGTACCACCCGAGTAGAATGTTTAAAAGATAGAGGAAACTGACGATCAAAATGCCCGTCGAAGCGGATCGGAAATCCTTGATCTGGGTCAGATACCGGTCCATTCCCACTTGAATCAGCTTGGGCCCGATCAATTGGGCGCCGACAGAGAGCGCGGTAAGAACAAGGTTGAAATAGAGTATCCGCCGATAAGGTTTAAGATAAACCAGAAGTTTTCCAAACGTGCCGCGGCTCATCCTTTTTTGGATGAACTCCTCCTCCAACGCGACATCGTCCTGCAAAGCCATGGACCAAATCTAACTCAAGAGATGATTGGGAAAACAGGAATGATTGACCATCATGTGAAAATGAGTGTGCGTCCGTGTGAAGAAAGCCTTTCGCGAATCTTTGATCGAACTAAATGCAAAAGCCGCGAAACTTGGTCCTCACCAGTGTCCGGTCAAAAAATTGGTGTTTTTATGGGTGATGCGGAGGTGTACGGTGCCCTGGTCGGACGGCTATCGATCACAATAAAGCCTTAACCACTCTACCACTCTGATTCTACTCTTACTCCTGGTCATCCTGGAATAGATATTGAAAATCTTCCATGGTGAGCGAGGAGGCAAAAGCTTCGTCGCCGAGGACGTTCTCAGCCAGGATGGCCTTTTTTTTCTGCAACCCGCGAATCTTCTCTTCAATGCTGTTTTTGGTGATCAGACGGTAGGCGATCACCTTTTGTGTCTGGCCTATTCTGTGGGTCCGGTCAATGGCCTGGTTTTCAACCGCCGGATTCCACCACGGATCATAAATCACCACGTATGAGGCGGCTGTCAGGTTCAAACCGAATCCACCAGCTTTGAGCGAAATTAGGAAAACTGCGGCACCCTCGTGTTTTTGGAAATTCTCCACGAGTTCACCCCGGTCCTCCGAGCTGCCATCCAGATAAAAGTGAGCCCAGTTGTTTTCTTCCACCTTTTGCCGGATCATTTTCAGCATGCCCACGAACTGGCTGAAGACCAGAACTTTGTGCCCCTCTTCCATGACCGGCTCCAAAACATCCATCAGGGCGTTGAGTTTGGCGCTTTCTTCCAGGCTGTGTTCGTCCGATACCAACGCTGGATGGCAGCAAATCTGACGCAACCGCAGAAGTGATGTGAGAAAATTAAATCGAAAATCGTTCAAGTCTTTCTGAGTTTGCACCTTGAGCAACATCTGCTGCGCACGCTTGAACTCCGCCCGGTAAAGCGTCTTCTGCACCCCGTCCATTTCACAAGTCAAATCCTCCTCCGTACGGTCGGGCAGATCCTTGGCCACCTGATTCTTGGTCCTGCGAAGGAGGAATGGTCGCACCCGCGCCGCCAGACGCCGTCGTGCCAGCGGATCGCTCGCCTGGTCAAACCGACGCTTGAAAGCCATCCTATTTCCAAGAACCCCGGGCATGGCGAAAGCCATCAGACTCCAGAGGTCCAACAATCTGTTTTCGATCGGGGTACCAGAAAGCGCCAGCCTGTGATCGCAGCGCAACGCACGCGCTGCCTGTGCCGTTTGAGAATCCGGATTTTTGATGTATTGCCCTTCGTCCAGGATCACTGCACCCCATTCAATCTTCGCCACCTTTTCAGAAATATTCCGCAGCTGCGAATAGTTCATCACCAGGATCTGATTTTCTTTCACCGCCTGATTTAAACCTTCCCCTTCGGCGCTCCTCCAAAGCTTCACCTTCAGTTCCGGAACAAATTTCGCCGCTTCGTTCAGCCAGTTATCCATCACTGACTTGGGGCAGACCACTAGGGAGCATTTTTGTTTTCCTCCGTTGGCGCCAATCCATGCCAGCCATGTCAATGTCTGGATGGTTTTGCCCAAACCCATGTCGTCCGCCAGTATTCCGCCAAACCGGTTCTCGGAAAGGTAAGCCAGGAAATGGAATCCCTCGAGCTGGTAGGGACGCAACGTCGCGGTCACACCTGCCGGAATCTCCGGCGTCACCCTCGTCTTGATCTCTTTAGCCCGCTCCTGGATTTTCTGGAATTGTTTGGCCGCCAGCATGCTTTCTGCGGCGGCATCCGCGAGTTGCAAGGCGTGGAGCCTCTGTGGTTCACCCGAAAAATCAAGAGCGCTCAAGCCTAGTTTTGCCAGGGTTTGATCCTCTTCCTCGCTCAGGTCGTATTCAAGCCTTCTCCATCCCTTGCCCGGCAGCCGGACGGATTTTCCCTTCGCATTCAGCAGCAGGTTGATCTCCTCCGGCGTCAGGGTTGTATCTTCCACCTTGATGCTGGTTCTCAAGTCGAACCAATCGACGCCAACATCTTCGCATTCCAACTGGATCTTCGCCTTGACCGGATCACGCACCAGCGACTGCAGTTCCGCATCCAGCTTGAACTCGACCCCTCCCGGCAGCTGTTGATGCCAATGGAGAAACCGTTCCGGAAATTGTTTTGAAACTTTCATCGACCACTTCTCTTCCAAGTGGTCGTATTTTGCGCCCAGCAGCTCCATCGTGGACGGGATGGCATCCATCACACCACGTTCAAACTGGTAAAGATCGCTCCCCTCAAGATTGTTTCCCTCCGACCCGGCATACCATCCGGCGTGGCCCAGTTTGTCGGTCCGTTTGCCTTCTTTCGATTGGGCCTTGATGTCCAGGTGACAGATCTCAATGCCGGAATATTTCTCTTTGACGATCCGGCATGACATTTTCACTTGCATTTCAACCCGCTTGACGCGGGCTGAAATGCGTGGCGGCATCGGCAGCTTCAGACTTTCGAGCATCCGCAAACCGGAGGAGGTTTCCAAAGCAGGCGCAGGAATCAGATGCGGACCGACGGTAAAATCGGGCGGCTTGGCCGGCCCTTCATGCACCGTTCGCGCGCCCACATAAAAATACGGAGCGCCCGGGAGGATGACGAGGAACGGCGGAGCGGTTTTCCCGTCTGGAAGAGTCAGTCTAAGCCGGTAATATTTTTCATCAACTTCTTCAAGCTTCCACTCAAGGAGATCGGCAGAAAATTCAAAAGGTTCTTCCTTGGAGGTCACCAGTCGGCTTCTCAACTCCGGCGAACGAAAAAGCAGCGACAAAATCCGCTGAACTCGCTTTTCAACTAGGCTCAGCTGGCAGTTGGTGGAATATTGAATCTCAGCTGAAAGGGCGGTGAATATCCGGAGAGCTTCGGGTGCCAAAATAACTCTCCCATCGGACACTCCCTGCGACAGTCCCTGCCACTGACGGCTCTTGATCGTTTTGAATGCGGAATTTTTTGAAGATGTCAGCTGGACTTCAACGCCCGCCTGGGAAAGACACAATCGAAGGTCGCAAACATCTGATTTCTCGGCGGGAATCGCCGTGTTGATCTGCTCGAGAACACCACGCCACTGAGCCACCTGCATCTGCCACTGAGCCCGGTCCGTCTCCCTTTGAATCTCTTCCCAGTCGGTGACGCTGGACATGAACTCAGGGATCACCCCCTTATATTTGTGGAAAAACCTGGCGAGGTGCTGCCAGAATTCCAGGGTGTCTGTCTCCCCAACCGCAGCGATTTTCACGGAGTAAGGCGCGTTAAAATAGTCGAAATTGGCGATGTCCTGCAAATCCCATTTGCACAAAGCCTGTCCGCTTTCCGTCAGACGATGCAGATGTTCCACACGGGCGACGAATTTTGTCTCCTTGGCGTTTAATTTGCGACCCAGGCCGCTCTCGAGCTTTTCAGTCAGGCTTGGTTTCGGTGGCGGCGCAGTTTTCGCTTCCCGGCCGTCCAGCAAATCCAGAACGGCCCCGTATATGTGCCCGCAATTGGATTGTTTGCAACTTTTGCATGCCCCCCGCCAAACTCCCGATTCATAAAACAGCTCCACCTCGGGCATGGTAAAATCGAGATCACCAGACTTTGAAACCTCAATTCTGGAACCTCCGCGATTCAGCCAGACTTCGCCCGCCCTGTCGGCATGGTGAAACGATTTTCCCCGGCGGCGCGACTTTGACTCGAACTCCAGCAGGAATTCCTTGGCATTATGTCTTTCGGCGGCGTCAATGACCATTATTGGCCATGGTAAGCGGGGGCAGTTCCTGCACAAGAGAAAGATCTCAACAACTGCTTCGCAACTTATTCACATGCCATGGTGAATAACCATTTTCGAACTTTCTGACGTTTGCAGGCTTGTCATCGCCCGCTGTGCATCGGAACGTTTATCGTGCGGAGGCGGGAAGTCAGGGTCTTTGTCGAATCCTGTGCTCTTCCTCTATTCAGGGGCGGACTCAATACATCCCTTTGACCTGCATCTGGAGACCGTAGATGGAGCCCATGGCGGTGATGAACAAAAGGTTCCGTTCTTTGCCTCCAAATGTCACGTTGGCGGTCCAGCCTTCCGGAACGGGAATCTGCTCGATCTGTTTGCCAGTGCTGTCGAAAACCGTCACTCCTTTGCCCGTCAGGTAAAGGTTGCCTTTGACATCCAGGGTCATGCCGTCGGAACCGAGCTCGCAAAAAAGTTTTTTATCGGTCAACTCCCCGTCTGGCTGAACTGCATAGCGATAAGTTTTTTTAGCTCCAATGTCGGCCACGTAAATCAACTTGCCATCCTTGGTTCCAATGATGCCGTTCGGTTGCGTCAGATCGGTGCAAACCGGTTTGGACCGGCCGGTCTTGCGATTGAAATAATAGACGTATTGCCCAGGCTGCTGGCTGGCCGGGTCGCGCTTCCAGTAGTCCCGTTTATACATCGGGTCGGTGAAATAAAGGTTTCCATCCGGACGGATCCAAAGATCGTTGGGTGCATTCAGAAGTTTTCCACCGAAATCCTTCAGCAGCACGGTGACTTTTTTGTCAGGGGAAATCGACCACAGCTCGTTCTTCTCATCGGCGCAGGTCACCAAGTTGCCATCGTGATCAAAATCGGTTCCGTTGGACCGTCCGCTTGGCTTCAACCAATCTGTCACCGTTCCATCCACGCTCCATTTGACAATACGATCGTTGGGTTGATCGGTGAAAAAGACGTTTCCGTCCTTATCGGCGGACGGACCTTCGGTGAACGAATACGTGCCTGCCAGTTTTTCGAGTTTGGCGCCGGGAGCGATCAAACCCGGGCTTTGAGCCAAGGCGGAGCCTGCGGAAACCAGACAGGTGACAAAACAGAAAACCGTTGTGGAAAAAATAGGATTGGACATGGCAAAACCCTAAACATCAGCCTCAGTTTCGCAAGCGAGAATAACTCGCACGATCTCCCGTCTCAATCGCCAGTTTTCAGAAATCGAAAAAGCTCGCTCCCGTTTTTAAACCTGGATTGGTTGAACTCAAACAATCCGCCGGAACCGGTAACATTGCTGATTGTATTCCAATTTCCGGAAGCGCTGCCGGTTTGCAACTGGTAACTAAATCCCGCCTCGGTGGGGAACGAGATTTGCAAATCATCCCGTGCAGTGGACCGCTCGATTCCTAACGGCCCGAGCACACGCAAGGGACGCATCATATCGTGGTCTTCGTGCTCCAGGATGTGGCAGTGATAAACATAGTTGCCGGTAAAACCTTCCCATCTTATGGCCAGCCTCATCACCTGGTTGATTCCAATCAAAGCTGTGTCCTTCGGCCCATCCTCATTCGGCGGGACAATCACGGTCTGGGCCAGATTGAGATAGGAGTTCAACGGTTTCAAAGTCCCTGCGGCCTTGTCTCTTTTGTAAAGAGCCACGCCTCCCGGTTTGAACGGGATACGTTCTAAGATCCGAAAGTGAACCAGGTGGATGTGAAAGGGATGATTTTCGTCGGTAAGGTTCAGCACGTTCCAAATTTCCGTGGTCCCGAGGCGGGGATCTTCCTCCACCGGATCGGTGTAATGTTTTTCGTTCATCAACATCAGGAAACCTGGATATTGATTCAGGGTGATGTCCCTCGTTTTGATCGACTCGTTGACCAGGACTTGCTTGTCCACGACCGGGGTGAGGTTTGTGGGGATTGAACTGATATCCGGGACCGAATTGCTCAGGCCCACCCTGAACTGCATCATTTCGAGCAGGGGAAAATCACCCGGCTGAATCGGTTTCCCGTCCTGGTCTGGTCCGAAACAGGAAGTGATGTTTGAAAGAACCAGGGTATGACCGTTTCTTCCGGTAAAATCTACGATAACATCGGCCCGTTCGCCGGTTCCCAAAAGGATCGAGGAGAGTTCCACCGGTTGCGACAGAAAGCCCGCTTCGGTTCCTATTTGGTGCCATTTCAAACCGTCCGGAAAGGCCAGTTTTAAGGTCCGGAAGTTTGAACCGTTGAGCAAACGGAACCGGTAACGACGTGGTTCGACCTCCATGTAGGGCCATATCTTCCCGTTCACCAGCGCCACCTCGTGGCATACTCCAGAATACAAAAATCGGGCGTCAGCGGTAAAATCGCGATCTTGGAACATGAGCGGGATCTCAAAAGCTCCGAAAGGAAGGTTCAACTTTTTTTCCATGGCCTTGTTACGGATGAGATAAAACCCCGCCAGACCGGCATAGACATTCTGGCTGGTGGTTCCGATGGTGTGGTCGTGATACCAAAAGGTTCCTCCTTCGTCAGAAATATTTGGATAGCGGTATTGCACTGAATTTCCCGACTTGATCCAAGCTTCGGGATGACCATCAAACTGGGGTGGTGTCCGCCCGCCGTGGAAATGAACCACCGTCCGGACGTCGTCGTTTGGAACCCCATGAATATTGGTGTTCACCGGGAGCCACGCGGGATATTTGCGGGGGAGCTGGTTGAAATAATGGACCACGACGGGTTGATTGGTTTCCACCTCAATGGTCGGGCCGGGATAAATGCCGCCGTAACCCCAGACCGGGGTTGACTGAAGATCGCGATGAAGATGGGTGTATGCTTCAATCATCGGGATTTCGTACACCTGGACCCCCTTTTCATAATAGGATGGCTCTGCCACCTCGGAGATCGGCAGACGATCAACATACTTTGCCAGGTTCGAAGTCACCATCGGGAGGTCGGAAAAAAAATTGGTGGAATCATGTCCTGGATGGCTCCAGGCCATAACCGGAAAAAGCATGCAGACAAACCAGAGCGGTGCGGAATGGAATGATGGAACTTTCATAGTTAAGCGAATCGGTTCCAGGTTCCAGCAGCCCCCAAAAACTGGCAACCTCAAATCATCCGGGGCAGGGCGGATGAAATGCGGGTGAGGTTCGGAGTTCCGGCTTTAGCCATGCTATCCTGTCGCTCTGCGGAACGTGTTGAATAAAACACCGGGTCTGCAATGCCCTGACCGCCTGGAGGCGGGACTCGTGTGCTCGGCAGGTGATTGGTCTATGCGGGATGAAAGTTCCCGTCGGGGGTTGATGGAACCAACCGAAGTGGAAGCCAGGCGGCCGTTGTAAAGCGGTTGACCGAAAGGGCGGAAGCAAATA
>Ga0163152_10002105_pt1 | contig 29361 bp, 35 predicted proteins | sample OliLakLV19MP8IB2_FD_148635 | JGI IMG/M metagenome (GOLD analysis project Ga0163152, IMG submission 148635) | Freshwater microbial mat bacterial communities from Lake Vanda, McMurdo Dry Valleys, Antarctica - Oligotrophic Lake LV.19.MP8.IB-2 | ecosystem: Environmental > Aquatic > Freshwater >...
ATGTAAACCAGCTGATATCGTCCTGCACTCGTTCGGGGCTGTCGTTCCCTGGGGCTGTAGCTCAGTTGGTAGAGCACTTCCATGGCATGGAAGGGGTCAGGGGTTCGATTCCCCTCAGCTCCACCATGGTGGTCCTATTCCAACCGTTGACCAAAGGGTCAGCGGCCGAAAGGCCCACCTTGGTTCCGGAACTAACGCAGGTGCCAGATTTCGAGGTGCCTGCGTTAGTCGTTTCCGGCGAGGTGGGCGCCGTGAACTGGTCATGGAGGATCAGGAGATCGGCGAACGGCTGCCGTGAGACCGCGCCGCTGATTTCCTCCTTCTCGACGTAGAGCCGCTCGAAGAATGTCTGCAAGATCAAGCGCCGATGTGGGTCGTCCACTCGTCTGTAGAGGATTGTCGGCGCTTCCATGAGTGTGAGGGCTGTTCGGAGCAGCTCAACGCCTGGTCGAAGGTCGGCGTCGGTCACGGCAAGCTCGCTGTTCAGTCGCTCTCGCTTGGACGCGAGGTCATGCAGCCGTTGGCGTATCTTGCCGGTGGCGATCGTACCGCCAGCCGCAAGGTCGAGAAGGTTCTCCTCCTGCACGTCGAGTTTCGTCAGCTCCGTTCGGAGCTGGTCATGGCGCAACCTCGTGGTTTTCTGGCCGTCAGTGATGATCTCTGCCAGTTGATCGCGCACCGACGAGATGAACGACGGCTCGAAATGACTTTTCCCGATGAACCGTTCGACGGCTGTTTCGATGACATCAAGCGGTACGTGCCCTTCGGTGCAGTGGCCCTCCTTCTTTCCTGCGCAGAAGAAGTAGAAGTACTCGCCGCCGTTGCCGACGGCCCTGTTGTAGATGAGGCGGTGGTCGTGGCCGTTTCGCTTGCAAGCTCCGCACCACAAGGTGCCCCGCAGGTAGTTGGTGTGGACCCGTCTGCGCTCATCTACGACGCTTCGTTCGTTAAGAATGATTTGCACTCGTGCGAATAGCTCGGGATCGATGAGCGGTTCGTGGCGACCCTGGAACTCCTCACCCTTGTACTTGGTGTATCCGAGGTAGTACCGGTCTCTGAGCAGTGTTGCCATCTTGGCGTCAGTGACAGTCCCGGCTGGATATCTGCCTGGTCGTGTTCGTAACCCACGATCTGTGAGTTCATCTACCAAGCCTTGAAGCGTGTACTCACCTGTTGCGTAGAGTTGGAAGGCCAGCTGCACATATGGAGCCCGCTCCGGGTCGACGGCGACGCTACGGATCTCTCCGCCACCGGGCTTCGCTTCTCGGACATTGAGATAGCCGAGTGCTGCTCGTCCAACGGTGCCACCGTTTTTGATCTTCTGGCCCATCTTGTAGCGGATGTCGGCGGCGCTCGCTTCTGATTGGTATTGGTCGACGGCGTGCATGATCGTCTCGACCATCGCGCTCTCTGGTCCTTCGCCCATGTCGAGAATCGTGGAGACGATGCGTGTGCCGACCTTGCCTAGGTCTCGCTTAGTGATACCGGCATCGACGCTGTTCCGAAAGATCCGGTTGAAGTGGTAGACGACCAGGTAGTCGACGTTCTTCTCGGCCTTGAGCCAGGCGATCATCTCCTGGAAGATTGGTCGCCGTTCGATGTTCGTTGCCGTCTTGCCGGGTTCCACAAACTCGCGAACGATCTCCGCGCCGAGGTCTTGCGCTTTGCGTTGAACGGCCTCGCGCTGAGCGGGGATGGAGATGCCTTCAGGATTGAAGTCGGTGTTCACTTGGCTCGGAGTGCTGACTCGTAGATATACAACGGCCCGCGCGAGGCGGGCCGTTTTGGCGTCGGTTGATTGGTCGAGCGATTCAGCTCGATGCGTGGCCTTCGGACTCATGCGAGTACTCCTGTCAAAGCTGGTAGCGCACGGAAGTAGGAACGGCGACTAGCCGATGGGACGGTAGATATCTGGCGACGCCTGCCAAGTGGCATCGCGCATCGGTCGGCTTGCGTAGTCAGCCCAAGTTGAGTGAGGCGGAAGCTCATCGCCATTGGTGAGACCTGAAACAGATCGGCGAGAGCCTCGATGCCTTGCACACGGTCGGTGCAGAATGCGGTCTTAACCCACGCCTTAGGCATGAGCACACACGCCGCGAAGTAGTCGGCGACTTTCTCCGCCATCCGATCGGGAGTGAGTCGAGCGCGACTGTCGCCGTGAATGAGATGACGCGTCGGGTGATCGAGGACGTGTTTGAACTCGTGCATCACGCTGAAGCGCTGACGCAGGAGGAACTCTCCGGCGTTGACTGAGATTACCCAGTAGCCGCTGTCCCAGTGAGCAGAGGCCGAGACCGGTAGGTCGTAGTTCTGTTCGACTCGGATGCGCGGAAGCTCAGTGACAATCTCAATCGGCACGCCTGGTGAGCGAACTCCGTGAAGGGAGAGCAGCCGACCAGCTTGGAGCTCTGCTCGTTGCAGTGCTTCGGCGTATGACAAGACGCGAGCAGGCATCAACGAGCGCAGCGTCCTCAAGACGCTCTCGTTTGTGGTGGTTGAGTTGATGGTGTTGGTCATGGCTTTCCTCCTTTCATGGGTCGTTGGTGATTGGTGGCTGGTCAGGCCTCGTCTTCGCCGGGCATTGGGCCTTCGAGGTTCACGCCGTGTTTCTTGGCGAGCTTGGCTGCGTAGGCCTCGATCTTGTCGATCTCTTCCTGGGGCAGGCTGCGGTACTTGGTGCGCAGGTAGGGCTTGAAGTTCGGCAGCTCACTCGGCACGGCGTAGTCAGCCAAGGCATAGACGTCAGCAAGCGCGATGCCCAGTGCGTCCGCGATTCGCGCGAGCTTGTCTGGCGCGGGTGCTGCCCAGTCGCCTCTTTCCAGTCGAAAGATCGTCACGTCCTTGACCGAGACGATCTTGGCCAGTTGGCGCAGCGATAGCCCGAGCGCCTCCCGCTTCTGTTTCAGAAGGGCACCCAGGGTCTTGGCCTGTTCTTCGTCCATATGTTCTTGGTCTCCAGGATTACGTGACCTAATTTTACCACGCTCTGCTACGCAAAAGAAGCAACGTAGACCATTCCACAACGCGTGGCAGGGGTCGTCCGCGGAACTCTGTCACACCCGTTTCCTACCCTTGTCTTGGGTGGCAGTCGTCCTTCTGCCCCCTGTGATTGGAGGTAGTCAGATGAGCAACTTCAGCTTCGACAGCGGTGGCATCGAGCGAGCACTCAAGAAGACCGTCAGCGACGCGTTCGATAAGCGTGCTCGTGAGATGCAGCAGATTATGGATCGACTTGGTCGGGAGTTGAAGGGTCGACCGTTCGCCACAGCGAAGGCCCACTTGCAGCGTGAGTGGCAGCGCATGGGTGGCTCGATCACAGACCCTAAGCTGACGCGGTATGCAGAGGCATTGGTCGCTGGGTCCCAGGTCAAGTTCGAGAAGCAGCCGATCAAGTGGTGAGTCTTCTTACGCACTAAACACCCACACCCCGCCCTCGGGCCGATTGACGGTCGTCACGTCGCTGCCGATGTCGCGGGCGAATCCGGAGATGTCCAGGCTGAGGTACGGCCGTAGCCACTCCGGGGCCTCGTCGATAGTTCGCTGAGCCTCCAATTGGTCGAGCAAGTCTTCGGCGTAGGCCTCCAGTGATTCCCACTCGCCTTGGTAGACATCTTCGAAGCTTTCGAGCCCGTCGATCTCTCTCGTGCCGACAACCGAGGCGTAAGCGGCGAATGCCAGGCCGTGTTCGGTGATGCCGCCTGCGACTTGGGTGATCGTGGAGAGCGCCTCGTACTCTCCCAGTCGTAGTTCACCGAAGCCTTCGTAGTCGTGGATGGCCCATTCCTCGGCGATGTCACCGTAGCGCTTGGTGGTTGGCGATGCTCGCAGCATCGCGTCGATGGAGACTTGCATCTCCGCGGGATCGTCGGTGGCTTCGAGCCATGCGCCGTGCAGTATCCCGGCGTTGTAATCGCTGAGACTGGCGACGTAGATCCGTGGCCCATCTCGGGGTTGTGCCTCCTTGGCCTCGTGGGGTTCCCCTGTGTTGTCGATCGGCTCCTTCTCGAAGCCTGCATTTTGTTGTCGTTCGTGTTCGTTCATTGGTCCTCCTTTCGTTTGAAGTTTTTTGTTGTGCGGGAACGGGAGTGCACCACAGAAGGAGAGCAAGTCGCTCGACCTTCCAGGTGCGGTCTCCCGTTCCCGGTTCCGGATTGGATATGGGCGTCACGCAGCCCAGGTTGGTGCGAACAGCCGAAGCGCCGAGGCTTCAGTCGTTCACGCTGGGGGCGTGTCGCCCTTGGAAGCGGTGTTCCGCTTGCCGACTTGCTTGCTGGCCGTCGCTGCCGGTTCGGTTTTTGAGCCGAACATGGTGGCGATGGCTGCTCTGCGGCCGTCCGCATGGCGCTCGATTTCGTCGAGCACGGCTTGGGCACGGTTGGCTAGCTCCGGGTCATTCTGTGAGCCTTCGAGGTGTTCCTCGAGGGCTGTTCGAATCTCGTCCGTGATGGTCGAGTCCCTGAGTTGTGCCAACACGCTGAGGCGAGCATGCACGTCTTCGTCCAGACGTATGGCGAGAGTTTTCATGCTCTCACCTTCTGGACTGCTGCGGTCTCCCGCGTTCGGATGAAATTCATCCATTCCTCCTCGGTGTTGTGCGGCCGACGATCACGGAAGTGTGATCATCGTTTCTCCCTTGCTTGGGAGAGCCGCATGGCACCGACGAGCGGCTGCTACCTGAATCCGGTGGATCAGGCGGCAGCTAGGCCGGGGTCCGTGTCTTTAGTTGTCAAGGTGCGTCGACTGTCGATTGCTCGCCGCACGGATGCGATGCGCTGCGTAGCTAGTTTTGCGAACTCGGGATTGAGTTCGATACCGACCCATTCGCGGTCGTGCTGGTCGGCGACGATCGCTGTGGTACCCGATCCCATGAATGGATCGAGGACGATGCCAGGCATCGTGCCTATGCCCTGCGAACAGGTGCATCGCTGCATGAGTTCACGAACGACGGCGAGACAAGCAACCCGTGTACTTCGGTCCCTGGTCCACGGCGTCCCGCACCCGGCGCAGACTCTCTCCGGGCATGTGGCAAGCAACGGTCGCTCCACTAACCGGCTTGGGTAAACCGCATGATGTGCTCCGCGGTATCCAGCCGTCGGGATGGTCCACACATCGCCAGGGTTCTTGCCGAGCGGGTGTCCCGCCAGGCCGAGTGCTTTGAAGCGGTCAAGCCCGGAGTTGCTGCCGCTCGATGGTCCTCGCCAGTCGTGGGGAACGGACCATGCTGTTCTCGGCTCTCGCTTCGCGTCTGTAACGGTCTTCGATGATCCCTTGTGCGGAACGCGGATGGCGTCGAGATCGAAGAAGTAGTGCTCGTTCGGCGTGAAGAAGTAGACGACTTCGTAGGTGCATGACAGCCGGTCTTTGACGCTCGTCGGCATCGGGTTCGGTTTGGCCCAGATGACCTTGTTGCGCAGGACCCAGCCATCGTTGACCATCGCGAGCGCCAGTCGCTCTGGCGCGAGCACAAGGCTCTTCGGTGTCGCACCGTCCCGGTCGTGTCGGGAGTAGGTGTCACCAAGGTTGAGCCACAGCGAGCCGCTCGGCTTCAACACTCGCCTCAGCCCTCTAGCGACGAGCAGAAGCTCGTCAACCCATTCATCGACATGTGCTTCGAGACCGATCTGAGCCATGCGTTGGTAGTTGCGTAGTCGAAAGTACGGAGGTGACGTGATCACGGTGTCCACCGATCCTGCAGGGAGCCTTCGCAATACCCGTCGCACATCACCGACGATGATCTGGCCATGGCGTAGCCCACTCACGAGTCGCCTCCGATGAGTGTCTGTAGTGCGTCGGCGCTGGTCGTCACCGTGAACAGTTCGGAGGCGTGCAGGTCTCTCGTCTTGCGCAGTGTGGTCTCGAGGAGAGCCCGTCGCCGTTCGTTGGGGACGATCCACAACACCCTGGGGAACACGTCATGTCGTTCTTGCTCGATGCCCGTTCGCCAGTAGGCCAGGTAGGTCTGGCACTTCCGGGCGACGGCGGTCGTGCTTTCCGTACCTCGATCAATCTCGCAGAACCAGCGATCCTCGTACTCGCCTTGGCCCAGAGCAAGTAGGAGGTCGGGCTTCAAGGTTTCTCGACCGCCGAGTCCCTTCTGAAACGATCGCCAGCAGTCCGGTTCCGCTTCGACTTGGAGAACCTCGATGCCGCTTCCATCGACTGACCCAGCACGCATGATGTCAATGGCGAGCTGCGCGACAGCGAGTGTGTGATAGAGAAAGGTGGCGCTTGGCTCCTTGGAGCGGCCGCTCATCGAGGCGTGGTCACGGACGATGCGGTAGCCGAGTGATCCCAGCCGATAGACGAATGCTCCCGACCCAGCCCGCACCCCACCGATCAGCCGATCGAGACGAACCAACATTCCGGCTGATTTGAGCCGTTCCAATAAACGCCTTCGGATGCGTGCGGCGGTCTCGCCGCTGGCATGTCCGGTGAAATGGAGTGCCTCGATCTGAGACGCACTGAGGTATCTGAAGCGATCGACCGACTTCAGCACGTCGAGTTCTCGTGCAGTCAGGAGACTGCGAATGCGGTCGAGAGCGATAGGGCCAACGGCAGTCGGTGCATTCGATAAGGAACGAATCGATGCGTAGGAGTCGTCGCGGACGAGTGGCAGTTCGTGCGTGTCTGCCAGGTGGTTTGCAGAGTCAGCGTCAACGCGACCGGGTAGGCCTCCGGGTAGCCGGCTCATGCTCGCCTCCTTCGGCCGACAGGCTTCTTCTCGTCCTCGTTGCCGTTGATCAGGGCATCGAGCTCTGCCTCGATCTCGGCGATCGGCCGCCCGTACAACGTCTGGCTACGTGTCCGCACGGCGATCGGTTCGACGGTCTTGGGTCCCGATGCAATCGTGACGCCGCTCGCGAACGGCTGGCTCGCGCCGCCATGCATGAGGGATGCGTAGGCCTGGAAGCGCGGCAGTCCTTGAAGGTCCTCGGTCGTCAGTTCGGAGTGCATCGATGCGATGGACTTTGCATCTTCGTGACTCAGTTGGAAGCAGACTCGTGAGCGTGCGTTGGCCAGAACAGCCGAACGCATCGAGGAACTGAGCTGCGCCAGATGCTGATGAGCGAGCGTCATGCCGAGACCGAGTCCTCGTGACTGCGCAAGTACGTCCGTCAAGTCGGTGGGCAAATTGAGGAACTCTTGGAACTCGTCGGCGTAGAGCATGACGGTCGGTCGTTTGTCGGCCGGTATGCGTACCTGACCAAGCGCGGCTTGCCAGACCTGCGAGACGACGAGGCTGCCGAGCAACGCCGCTGCCTCCGGTCCGAGGACTCCCTTCGCAAGTGAGACGAGCACGACCTTGCGGCTGGTGAAGACTTCCGAGAGATCGAAGCGTGGCTCTGCCTGCCCGATCACCGCCCTCATTCGCGGGCGCAGCAGAAAGGCTCGCAGCTTGTTCATCACCGGCGCGATGGCCTGTTGCCGCTCGCCTTCGCTGATCGAGTTGAACCAGTGCCAGAAGGGCTTCAGTGCAATCTCGTCAGTCAGTCCGGCGACGATCCGTGCCCGGTAGTGCTCGTTGCTCAACAGCACCGGGATGGAGCACAGCGTCATGCCTGGCTGACCAGCAAGAGTGAGCAGGCTGGCGTGGAGGATGTCTTGCAGCCGTGGTCCCCAGTTGTCCTTATACAGAGCGTGGAAGACCGCCAGCACTTGGTCAGCGATCAGCTCTGGAGAGCGGTCACCAGCGCGTAACACGTTGAGTCCAACGGGTTGCTTCTCGTCAGCTGGGTCAATGATGACGACATCATCCTGACGATCTTTGGGAAAGCGTGCCAGCACGTCTTCGACGAGATCGCCCTTGGGGTCGATGACCACCACACCGTGTCCGGCATCGATGTCCTGCAAAATGAGGTTGAGCATCAGCGTCGACTTGCCGACACCAGTCGGACCGAGCACGTGAAGGTGCTGCAAGGCGTCCTTCGCGCTGAGTACCAGCGGTCGCTCGTCACCCGGGTAGGTGCTCGTCAGGACAACTCGCCCCTTACGGACCGGCGGCTGCGCCGACTTCAATAGTTTCGATCCAGCGCGGTTCAGACCTGGATAACTCTCATCGCCAAGTGGCCAGCCAGACAGTGCGGCAAGCTCCCGGATGTTGATAGCCAGCGGCCATTGCCTGTCCGGCTCTCCCGAAGCAATCCGGTCCGGCTTTGCTCGTTTCAGGCCGATCTGCACACCGGGCGATTCCGCCTGACGAAGGGCTGTCAGCATCCGTGACGCGAGCGCCCCAGCGCTCGCTTCGGTCGTGCCGGCGATGCCGATGCGACCGATGGCACGGAAGCCTGCGTCACCGATCTTGGACTGAAGAGCCTTGCGCTGCTCGTTGTCCAATTCGGTGGTGCCGAACGTGATCGAGCGCACTACGTCCATCCATGACTCGTTCGGACGAAGGGCCTTCGCTCCAACACGTGAGGGTGCGAGCCTTGGCCCAAGGAGCCATTGCAGGATGATCGTTTCTGACGGCTTGGTTGTCGCTAGAGTGGTGATCAGAGCGCGGGCGATCTGCTGGGGCTCGTCTACACGTAGTTGCCGCGTGCGAGCGCTGAGCGTCATGTCCCATGCGAAGGTCGGTGCCGCGATGGTGTCGGCTTCGATCAGCGTTGTGACAACGCCGGGCACGAACGAGCTCAGCGCAGCCAGCGTGTTGATTGCCAGCCGCTCCGAGAGTCCGATGCGGTAGGAGATGCCGCCGCCACTACCGACAACTTCGAGGACCACGACGTGTCGGCGTCTGTCGCCAGCCAACGACCTGAAAAAGGACGTCACGCCATTGGCATCGACGTCTCTGGGCCACACCACCTGATACCAGCTCTTCGGAAGATCGGTGGGCTGCTTCATGAGGGCCCAACTTCCAAGACCAAAGCCAGTCGACGCCAGCAGGAGAGTGATGAGTCGTTCATCGCTCACGCCGCCTCCTTCGACCCGGATGAGTCGGCGAGGGGAGCGGTGTCAATGATCGGACGTGGCGCAGTCATAAGTTCGTGTTCTGCCTGGGCGTCGGCTTCGATCTTCGCTTGTGCTAGCTCGATGACCACCTGCGCGTACTTGCGAAGGTTCGGTGCGCTTCGTCGAATACCGCGGATCGAGATGTTCCACTGATGACGGCCTCGACCGCCTTGCAGTCCCGATGCCCGCTGAGATTGTTTTCGCCCTGATTGTCCTTTGTTGCTCACTGCTACCCTCCTTTCGCTTTAGTCACTGCTGCTACGTAAAAGAAGCACGTGATGTAATCCACTATCCGCTACTCAAAAGAAGCAGTCAACCCAATGTGGAAATTCCACAACAGCGACCGGGTAGCGGCCGTCGGGACGATTCGACGGGTGCGCCCTTGCTTTCTGACTCACCACTCGCTCGGCGGATTTCGTCGCCACCAGACGAGCAGCCATCCCGCAAATGCGATCAGGCCCCCGATCACGAGCGCAGCCGCAACTCTTTGGATGAGATCTACCGCCACGTAGAGCGCGATCGATCCAAACAGGATCGACATACACGCGCCCAGAAACGCTGACGGCCACTTGGTCGGCGCAGGCTTATCGCTCACGCTGCATCACCTCCGACCGAATAAGCGCCGAGGCGCCTCATTCCGTAGCCGCTCTGTGGACTTGCAAGGCGCGGCAGCTCTGAGGCCATCTCCCCGTCAATGGCGGCGTTGACGCCACCGAGTGCGGCCGTCAGCACAAACCGAAGCTGATCGTGCGGAAACCGCCCGAGCACCACCGAGCACAACGTCTGACCTGATGTGTCCGCATGCAGCAGCTTGTGCTCGATGCCGGAGGCATCAAAGCCCCCAATCGCTCGGAGTACACCTAAGTGATAGCACGCCAGCTCCATCTCGTCGTCTGCTGAGAAGTCGAGACCTAGACGAACATGCGATGTGTCGTGCCAGAAACGCATGGCGTGATTTCCATCGGGGGAGTTGTAAATCGTTTGGTTGCAGAAGAGCGAGCTGACGCGCAGCGGTAGCCCGGACAGCTCTGAGGACCGATGCTCACGTTGCAGTTCGGCGAAGCTGCTGGGTGCCAGTTCACTTCCTCGCCAACCGAAGCCGAGGCGACGTGCTGTCGCCTCGGCCTGCTCGGTAACGAAGCTCGTGAGGTTGCGCCGAGCAATACAAAGGTGGCGACCGTTCATCGTCCACCTCCCCTGTACTGACTGACGCCTTGGTGTCGACGAACCTCGTCGACCATGGCCTGACGAGCGCTGCTCGCTTTGGACTGGATCTCTTGACTTCCGACAATGGTTCGGAACCAGGTCTCGGCGGTGGCTCGCTCGACTTGGCGCGCACGATGCTCTTGCAAAGCTCGGTGACCGGCTGCCGCAACGGCAACTCCGGCTCCGAGCAAAAGGCTTTCGATGAGCATGATGGTTGTCTCCTTCGTTCGTTGGGGTCTCAGGCTCGAAAGTCTGAGATGGTGCGGGCGATGGACAGGGCCGTCATGTTGGCGATGACCTCAAGACGACTTGTGGCCAGCGGGCAGAGAGTGGCCAACTGGCCCTCCAACTCTGAGATGTCCGCAACGGCGAATATCGCCTCCCGACCCAGGTAGGCCTGGGCCTGCACACGAGCGGTCTGAATGATCGTGTTCTGCTGAAGACGAGCGAGCGATTTGCGGGTGGTAGCTGGCAAACGATTTGAGCTGCCGCTCGGTGCGGCGAGGCCGCTGCCTTGGTAGTGCTGAAGAGTGGACATGCGTGGTTTGTGCTCCTTGTTTGCGGTCACACGAAAGCGCGTGACAGTGCGAAGGGTGCGCCCTCTGCGGATACCTCGAAAGGCGATCTGGACCCCAGAATGAGGACATGGCATTGGACATCGGACGAGCAGAAGGCAAAGCCGGCAAAGCCGACGACGTGGTCATCAAGCAGCTCCGTCGACTGCGGGAGGGCGCGGGTCTGACGCTCGATCGGCTTCACTCCAGCGGCGCAGTACTGTCAGTGGTCGGAACGAGTGACGCCGCCGAGGCACGAGACACTCTGGTGTCGGTCCTAGGCCAACTAAATGATCCGTTGGCGGCTGACGCGTTGCGTGTCGACTTAGGTCTCGATCTGCCGCGGTTACTCGGACGAGCGCCGACGGGGCGCGAGCTTCGATGGCTCGGGGATCGGCGCGCGGGTTACGCCGAGGTCATCGGGCGGGACGTCAAGACGCTCGGCAGATGGTCTGACCGAGCAGCGCTTGAGCTACGCAACCTGCTGATCACCGACACGTTCGATGGTCACGTTGTCTTTGCGGGAGCGGTCGATGGCAACAGAGTGCTCGGCTGCAGTGTGATGCAATACGCGCGGGAGGACGAGAAGATGCTCGTCGGTAACGACGAACACTTCCCTAACCCAAGCAGCGAGCCGTCGATGCCGTGCTTGATCTACGCCTTCCCGCGGGACTGGCGTCCGGCCAGTGTGACGATGATGGTGACGTTTGCGAACGAACCCTATCCGGAGGTCGTGTGGGGCGTTATCGGAAACGGACTCATGGAACTTGTCTACGGCATCGACCGACACCCGCTGGTCGTAAAGCGGGGGATGGCACACTTCAAAGTTCTCAACCCAAAGCGCTGGATGGTCTTCGGGTTGGTGTGGGCATAGGACAGTGATCAGCTACGGCGTTACGCGTACGGCCGAGCAAGCTCGTGGACGACTTGCAGCGCCAACCTGAGTACGACACGGCTGGCGACGAGCAGATTATCCTGGTGTGCGGTTGAGGTACGAAACCGTTTGAATCGGTTTCTCGTTGATGAGCAGCCGCTCACAATCCATTCGGAGACTCTCAACATCGAGCCGGAGCGCTTCGTAGTGACTCCCCGTTCCCGCATTCTCAAAGATGAACGCCGGGACAGTTGGTCCGCGCCGACTCATGAAGTAGGGGATCGTGACTGCTTGATCGTCAGTCAGAATCAGCGAATACGGATTGAACAGAAATTGCACGAGTACTTCTAAGTTGCCTCCACTTGAGCACTCGTCCTTCAAAATCGCGATCGTCTCCGCGATTTTGGCGACCAATGTTTCAGGTTCGACGTTTCCCTTTCTTGCCAGGACGGCTAACATTGGGGGCTGAGGGTGAATCAAGTACGATGGTTGTGTGGCGCCTCGGGTCTTGAAGACGACGCGCAGGTCGCGATTGATCCGCCGAGTCCATGGTTGGCAATGTAGACGCGCGAGCAGGGCTTGGCGATGACCGATTCGAGCGTCAAACATCCGGCTCATCGATCGCTACTAGCGCGACTACCCTCTTGATCTCTCCGACCGCCGCTGGTAGGGTCCGCCGCTGTGTCTGACCCCGGCCTCTTCACGGTGCACCAGGGCGACGCACGACACATGGCGCGGCTTTTGGAAAAGCTCGATGAGCCAAACGGTCCGCCGTTGACGTGCACGGTCACTTCGCCGCCGTACGGCCAAATGAAGGACTATGGCCACCGAGACCAGATCGGCTTTGGCCAGCCGTACGACGAGTACATGGTGGAGATGCGACGAATCTTTCGACAGGTTTACCAGCATACGCGCGCCGACGGATCGCTTTGGATTGTGGCCGACACGTTACGAGCAGATGGAACCACCGGCAACGATGGTCTTCCACCGTTGGAGCCACTGCCATTTCAATTGGCTGATCAAGCAGCAGATAGTGGCTGGATTCTTCGAGAGGTCATCATCTGGCAAAAACATCGAACCCTGCCTTGGTCGTCGGGGCGCCGCCTTAGGAATGCGTTTGAGTACGTCCTGCTGTTTGCGAAGAGCGATGAGTACAAGTTTCGCTTGGACCGAATTCGCGAAACCGAGACGTTGACGGACTGGTGGGTAAAATGGCCCGAGCGTTACAACCCCAATGGCAAGGTCCCCACCAATGTCTGGGATATTCCGATTCCGGTGCAAGGCAGTTGGAAGACACCGGCCGTCCAACACGCCTGCCCACTGCCACCAGCCTTGGTCGAGCGACTCATACTGTTGTCGACCGATCCCGGTGACATCGTTTTCGATCCGTTCGCCGGCACGGGCGTGGTGGTTGCCGAGGCCGAGTGTCTCGGTCGTCGCGGTCTGGGAATCGAACTGAACCGTCGATATGTTGTCGCGTTTTCTAAGGCGGTGCGACCCGCGGTCCTCAAGCGCAGCGCCGCGGAGTCGGCGGCCGAGCGCGCAGCTCGAACCGAGGCCCTTCGACAAGACATCATCCGCCTGCGAGCGCTGAAGTATCCGAAAGTTTTGTTCCAGGAGTTATCAAAACAACCTTCCATGCGCGCGCCCCAGCTGATAGCGCTAACACTCAAGCCGTTCAAGTCCGACACTCTCATGGATGCTTCCAGGCCAATCAAGGTGCAGGTCGTTTTTGCCTACGACGACGCGACTACTTCGTTCGACCTCGATGAGGCCAATCGACAGATTAAGGGTGTGGCCAACCGCCAACCGGCAACAAAGTTCGGAGTTGCCAGTGAGACGATCGCGTGCCGAATGAAGGACTTCTCGTCTCATGTGAAGAAGGGGCCGTACTTCCTGTACGAGGGTGGTCGCACGTGGACGTCTTCGAGAAGAGTTAGGCCAAAGGAGCTTGCGAATCTCGAGACCTCGCCTCCCCAGCGTGGCCGGTACACCTATCCACCTCTTGTCGCGAACGTGGAGGTCCATGTCGATCCTCGGCCGGGTCTACGCGCCGCGCAAAAGGAATTTGGGTCTGATTAGGAAACCAAATCTCAGTTTTGGTCGAATCAGTTTGCCTGCGCGGGTTTTGGTGCTAGGCTTGCCTTTCCCGACGCCGTAGGCGCCCGTAGCAAAGGCAGGTCGCAGCACACATGAAGGCAAGCAACGAAGGTTTGGCCGACGTCGGCTGTTCGGACGCAATTCGCATCCACGACGCAGTGGCAGAACTCCACACGGCCGTGGTTGGCGAAGCTCTTCCACCGGCGTCGCCAGTGATTCGTCAGTCGCAGGTAAACCGGTTGGCCAATTGGAAACGTCATCGCTGTGAGTTTCCCTTTGACGAGATCGTGGAGATTCTTGAACGGGCGATTGCGCCCGTCGGGTTGGCTTCGGTGGGCGGGAGCGCAACGTGAACTCGGCATCCATCGACATCACTCCTGATGTCTCACTCCTTCGCAAGTCGGGAGAGGTCAACTACAAGATTCCCGATGCGGTTGCTGAACTCGTCGACAACCCGTTAGACGAGCGCGAGCCGGGCCGGCGTTTGACGATTGAGGTCACGGTCGGGCAGCGCAAGGGCGAGAAGTTCCTTGAAGTTCAAGACAATGCCCGTGGCATGACTCGGACGGGCCTCGGCGATGCCATGGTCATGGCGCGTTCAAGCAAGGCAAAAGGCAAGATCGGCGAGTTCGGCATGGGTATGAAAACTGCGTGTTCAAACCTTGGTCGCCGATTCGAGATTGTGACATGTGTCTCCGAGGAAAGCGCAGCGACACGACTGTTCTACGACGAGGACCTGTTCATCGCCGCAAACAAGTGGGAGATCGACGTCGAAGAGGTCGAGAAGCCCTTCGACCACGGGACCCGCATCACCATCACGCAGCCGAAGACCAACTTCTATCCCGGTGTCAAGGACACAATGCTTCGCAAGTTCGGCAAGCTCTTCAAGCACTACGTCGCGTCGGGTGAGGTGGAAATCATCATCAACGGCGAACTGGTGGAGCCGTATGTCCCTGACACGATTCCGGAATACGACACGGAGATTGTCTTCGACGTAAACGGGAAGGTTGTTCGCGGTTGGGCGAGTCTTGCAAGAACCGGTAGCAACAAAGGCGCGTACGGCTTCGACCTCATCCGACAAAACCGCGTGATTAAGGAACATGAGAAGATCGGCTTCAAGGCAGCCGCAGGGCTGTCCCGTCTCGTCGGCGAGCTGCATCTCAACGATTTTCCCGTGACAAACAACAAGACCGACTTCCGTGTAGACACGGAGGAATGGGAACTACTGAGTGGTCAGCTCGAGGAGCGCTTGACGGATCTCAAGAGGGAAAATCGTCGGCTTGCGAACCCCGGCAAGAGTCTTCAGCCGAAGGACGATGCCGAGGTCAAGGAATACATCGAAGTCGTCACGGAGAGCTTGAAAGCGACGGAGCTACAGCAGGACTTGGATCGTCGGGCACTTGACGCTGATCTCGGAGACGCGTTCGCAGAGGGACCGCTGCCATTCGATTTGCCTTCTTCAAAAGATGATGATGGCGCACGTGGCGACTCCACGAATTCGAAGACCCGGGGGACGGCAACAGAAGGGCGTGAGGTCTCAAAGGTCACCGAGCAACGCCTCCAGCGAGTAAAGACCCAGCTGCGAAACATTACCATCGAGCATCAGATCATGCGGCTCGGGAAAGACACCGTCTACAAAATCTGGGAGGTCGAAGGTGTCGGCAACCACAAGAAACTGGTGGTCACGAGCAACGTGGACCATCCGTTCTACGGGGTGATTGGCGACGCGTTCATGATTTGGATCAAACACAACATCGTTGAGGCGGTCGCCGAGTTTTTCACCGAGGCGACGGGTAAGACGGAAGCCATGCTGCTGATCAAGAGTGACATCCTGAAGCACATCGGGAAGATGAAGATTGATCTAGTCGAGCTCGATGGTGATGGGACTTCCGAGTAGCGCGCTCAACGGTCAGTCTCCGCCGCTACAGAATCGCTTCGACGTATCGGGGAACATACCGTAGAATGTCGCGATAGGCCTCCGTGTGTCGCGACGTGAACCCCAGTGCTGTCAACTGGCGGTTTTCACGAGAGTTGCGGCGGGTGGTCACGGCTCGATCAAAGAGCACGCGCTCTCGATCCGTTAGGGGGAAGGACACGATCTCGTACGGGTCAGACGCTGTGGTGAGAAATGGAAGCACAGCACGGACTCGCCGCGTCAGAACTTCCGCTTGCGACTCCGTGAGGAATGCTCCGCCGACCGTCACCATCGGCACACCGTCGGCGTACCTGACCTGTAGTAGCGTAACGAAGGCTCCATCCCTATTCGCCGCAAAGGCACTTCGAAACGCAGCCATGAGGATCTTGTAAACAGCGCGATGGAAAGTCGATCTTTGAGTATCCTCTGGAACAACCTCAAGTGAGACTTCCGGCACAACATCCTGTAGCCATGCCACTCGCTGAACATCATTCATGCTGTTGGCTGCTTTCGGCACTCCACCTGCCACAGTGACAAAGCAGAAGTCACCAACCCGGAGACTTTCTGACACGACCGCGATATCTCCCGTGACCGCGGGGCCAATTCCACCGTCGTAGTCAAACCAGTAGATGGTGGGTGTACGCGATGAGTCTTCGGCTAGAAACTCCTCAACAGACTGTCCCTTAACCTCGATGAATCCGTATGGGTTGTTGAACGACGCTCGCTTGAACATGTCTTCGTCGTGTTCGAGGCTGACCATCAGATGGATTCCGAGATACCGGTGCAGGAGCAGGAAGTCGTAAAATCTGTTACCGCCCATCCCGACGTAGCGGTAACCGGCAATGGAGAGTCCGCACTCTCCTCCGAGACTCAGTAGGTCTACAAGGATCAAACGTTCTGATTGCTTGGCGGGCCTCAAATCGTATGACACTCGACCTGCCGTGGACTTTGGACGCGCCACTACTCATCCTCCACATGGTTGCGAAGAAAGTAGCTGAACGTGTGCCGTCCGACGTCTGAGCCGGACATGCCGGGACGTTTCAAGAACGTGACGATCTTCTTGACCTCAGGTACGAGGGCGTCGTATTGAATCCGGATCGTCGTAGGCGCCTTCGAAGGCGGTGGTGCTTTGAACCCACGCTTCGGAGCGACTGCCGCAGAGAGGACACTCATCTTCTGTCCTGTGGCGGTCCGGAGATCTTCGCTGGCGACCTCAGTACCTTCGTCTGTATACCTTCCATCAAGAAAGGACACCACGAGCTTTCCCACTGCAACCATCTTGCGTTTCGAGAGTTGCCAGAGCGCGCTGTCCTCGTTGATCGCCGATTTTGTTGTGGTCCACGGAAGTTGCTCAGGATCCTTGGAGACAAAGAACACGGTCCCCAAGAACGGTCTGTGTTTCGGCTGGAACATCGGCAAGCCGCTTCCCCAGCCGGTGAGCGCGGACTTGTCCGCTGAGATCACGACGCGGCCATTGCAGAAGACGAACCATCCCGACGACCTCTCCCTGAACAATCCGCCCTCGGGTGTGCCTAGCCCTGCCGTGATCGCACAGGTCACATCGTTGAATGTGAGTTCGTCGGAAGCATGGTTGCTACCGATCTCGGTATTTAGTCCGTGAACTGCTTTGCCGTTGATCTCGATCGTGACGAATTTCGCGATGTAATACGCATACGTCTTGGACACGACATCGCGCAGTTGTCCTTCGAACACACCGTCCGTCAAACGACGCGAGACGTCGTCATAGAGTTGCTGGACCACGATCGAGGTGCCGCATTGCTCGTTGTCGACTGGACTTCGCGCTGTCATCGCAAAAGTCCACGGAACCGTAGGGTCACGTTCCCATTCCCCAACGTCAAGGTTGAGATCAAATCCACCGTCGGAATGCTCGGACTGAATCGTGACCGCATTTCCAAGCTTGAAAATCGCGCGCTTCAAACCCAAGCCATAGACAGACAGTCTGTCGCCCTCGTGAGGTTCCAACGAGCCCCGACCAAACTTGAAAACGTGCTTCTCGGCGGTTTCCGTACTGATTCCGGAGGCGTCGTCGACAATCCTGACTTCTGTCTCCGAGAATGTGAGGGACACCGTCACCCTCGGGTTGATCGTTTCGTCCTGAAAGACCTTGCTGTAATCGGCAGCTGTCTCGAGTTGGTCCGCGAATGGTTCGACAGCGGCGTTGATGGAATTGTCGAGCAGATCGAGCATCGCGGCCACGAGGGGAATGTCCCGCGTCAGAAGCGAAATGAAAAGGCGCTTCTCGGGACTTGCATCCGCATAGATGTTCTGAGCCATCCAGCTCACCGACCTCCCCTTGTAGATCTCAACTCGTATCGAGACATTGCTGGTGCAATATAGATCATCCCTCAGATTAGTCTCGCCAGCTGGCTGTCTGTTTCGACGTGAGTGATCGCGTAGCCTCGACCACGCAAGGCGTGTCGAATCGACGCGAGACCGAACCAGTCAAGGCCCCGCGTTCGGTCACCGAAGACGAGTCGTGCCAATCACACCGAAAAACGATTCGTCCTCAAGCACCTGTGACAGAATGGGCTGGGTGCAGGTGGCCATGACGACAGGCGATTGGGTACAAGTCGCGGGGTTGGCGATCAACGCTGGCCTCCTCGGTGGCCTGATAGTCGAGTTGAGATTCGTCTCTCGCTCACGTCATCAGGACGTGGCAGCACAGAGCCAACGCGCCACGCTGGGTGCAATGCGTGTCCTCTGGAAAACCGCTCGTGACGCCGAGGAAACCATCCAAGCGATCGCTGCTGAACTCCGTTGGCGCCTTTGCCGTTGGCGTTCAATTGGGCGCGCATGAAGTCGACGATCACCGACCTGCGTCCGCTGTTCCACCGCAAGCAGGAACGGATCAGCGCCCACGTGCAACTGTGCTTCCTCGCCCTGCTCCTCGCCCGCGTCGCCGAAGTGACCGTCGGCGACACCTGGCGCAACATCGCCAACGACCTCGACCGCCTCCACCTCGTCACCTTGCGCACCGGCGAGGGCACCGTCGCCCAACGAAGCGAGCTCACCCCCCGACAACGGACCACCCTCACCGCACTCGGCCTCGGCGAACCACCCCGCTACTTCGACTTCACCCCCACCACCGACTGACACCACCGTCGGCCCCGGCCCCAGCCGCGTAGATACACGCCACCAACACACCCGCGCGCCCAAACCACCAGCTCACAGCCACTTTCCGGATCCCCACCGTGCCTACCAACTGTGGAACTCCTGGATAGGTGTCGGTCGTCTTTCAAGGAACCGCACTCCTGATCGGCCAGAACCGGCTGCGGCCGAGTGTTACAATTGAGGGATGCGGATCCTCTTCATCCATCGTTCGGTTGGACAGCAATTGATTGACTCGGTTGATCTGCGAACACGAGCAACGGCGTACGAGTTCTATGATCTAAACGCAAACGACGGGATTCTTACTGACGCTGAGGGCCAGAAGATTTCGGCGCCAGTCGCCCTGCCGAACTCAAACACAACACCTAGTGACCTGGCTGCGTTCTTCGCGAGTGCACTGGTTAAGGGCCCTGAATCCGACTTTCTTGATGGCTTTGATGTTCTCACCTTCAAATCCTGCTACTCAGCCAACAATTTCGCTACTGACGGATCTTTGGATGATGCTAAGGAATGTTACCTCGGTAGCATCGCTCAGTACATCGAGATGAACGACTCAAAGCAGTTTGTTCTCTCTTCTCCTCCCCCGCGAAAGCCACCGCTCTTTACTTTCGGGTCAAAATCCAGGCGCGCCCGAGAGTTCTCGGAATTTCTCAACGACTTCGCCAAAGCTCGAGCACGCGTAACCTACTTCGATCTCTTCGGACTACTCGCGGATAGTGGTGGTGGATTGCGACGAAGCTACAGGCGTCAGCTGCCGTGGGATCAGCACCCAAACATGGCTGGAGCGGCAGCGGGTGGAGCAGCACTCTGTGAGCACCTGGAAGCTCTGGCTAAGAGCCCGTGAGTAGATGACCCCGTGGCGTTACCGACCCGGCTGTTGAGCGGAATCTCAAACCTCGCAGTCCATGGCGAGCTGTTTGATGCGGCGAGCCAGCAGCGTCTAGGTCGTCGACTCATGAACGAGTTGCCCTCAGCAGAGGACGACCGAAGGCGAATCGCTGTAGTTGAAACCAAAGATCAGGGAACCACGTTTGTTCTAACTGACGCCCTACTTAATCGCGGTTGGACTGTGCTGCCGGTGCCGCGGCACAAGTCAGTATCAGTTAAGGACGCGCTTCTTGCCGCAGGCTTTCGGTATGTCGCGCGTACCACAAGCGCGGGCTTGAGCATTGGTTACTTCGAGGACAAGGAGAGAAGCTTTTCCGGCGCGGTCCTTCCTGGTCTTTGTTTTTCGACTTCTGGGACTACCGGGCTACCCAAGTTGGTACCTTTTGATATCAATCAGGTGAATTTTATCGGGAGTGCCGTAGGCGAGGTGTTATGCTACCAGGCTGACGACATCGTGCTCTCACCCTTACCTGTCGGATTCGACTATGGCTTTTATCAGGCCGTACTTGCTGCTCGGGCCTCTTCATCGCTGGCCTTCGCCGATGCTGTAACTTTTCCTGCTGACTTCGTCTCCTCGGCGCAAAGGCTTCGCGCGACCGTGCTGCCGGTTACTCCCGCCTTGGCGCGCAGGATACTCGCAGTACTTGACTCGTCTGAAGAAAGGCTTACCGACGTTCGCATGGTAACGAGTACGGGCTCAGATCTGCCACCCGGCCTAGTCGCTCGTCTCCAGACAGCGATGCCCAATGCACAGATAGTGCCAATGTACGGTATGACAGAGTGCAAGCGAATATCGATATCCACAGCGGCCAGCGTCCGCCGGTTCCCCGGGTCGTGCGGGCTGCCCTTGCCGGGAACACAGGTCGAGATCGTTGAATCTTCTGAGGCCATAGCTGCGCCGGATGGCGTCGGGGAAATTGTCGTCTCTGGCCCCCATGTAACGCTGGGTTATCTCGGATCGACGGAACCCACTGGTGGCGTGTTACGCACGGGGGATCTGGGAAGAATGGGTTCGGATGGCGAGCTGTACCACCTGGGTCGCCTTTCGGTTGATTTCGTCAAGTTTCACGATGAGCGTGTCGGGTTGCTCGACATCGAAAGAACCATCGGTGAGGTACTGGGTCATAGATCGATTCGAATTGTGCCACGTCGAGCTACGGATGGTTCGGTCGAGGGCTTCGACGTCGAGCACGAATCGGCGCTTGAGTCTGCCGACGTTGCGGCCGTTGAGCGCGTGGTTCACAGCATGTTCGGCTCTCATGTTTCGAGAGCGCTTCGGCTTCATTGTGTAGATTCAATAGCATTGACCGAGAATGGAAAGGTGGTTCGTGAATGAACTTCGATCTGATGTTGCAAAGTGTAATGAGTTGGCTTGCGGAGATCCTTGCAGTTGAATTCGTATCTCCGGAACAGCAATTGGTCGACCTCGAATCGTTCGACTCGCTCGCACTGGAGGAACTTCTTACGATTGCCGAAGACGAGCTTGGGATATACGTTCCTGAGGACGCCATTTCCGAAGCCCGTCTAGGTACACCTGCGAGGATTGCCCGAACCCTCCTAGAGTTCTGGTCCAAGTCAGACAGGGTCGGAGGAGCATCATGAGGACTAACCCAGATGCCACATGGGCGGTCCATTTTACTTCTGAGGCTGGAGAGTTCATTCGGCTGGCAGCCAGAGATCTTGGACGGCTCGGCGGAGTTGTAGGCGTTAGCGGGGGAATCGACTCGGCGGTGAGCCTTCGTCTTGCCGTAGAAGCCTTGGGCGCGGGTCGTGTGGTGGCTATCGCGATGCCAGAGCGAGAGAGTTCGCCAGAGTCACTCGAACTTGCTACCGCACTGGCTAATTCTTGCGGGGTGGAGTTGGTGGTCGATGACCTGACTGCGACTCTAGAGGCACAGGGATGCTATTCCGGTAGAGACAAGGCGGTGCAAGATCTTGGTCTGGATTACGCCCCGGGGAGCGATTCACTCTCAGTGCGGATCGTACAGAACCTGCGCGAAAGTAGGATGCCAGCTTCGTATGTCGTCGACGTTCGTTCACCTGACGGAGCGGTGCAGTCACGCCGACTGAACTCCCGCGCATACCGGGCATTGTTCGCCCACGCGAATCAGAAGCAGCGCGCACGCACCTCACGCCTCTACTTTCACGCCGAGCTGCGCGATTTGGTTGTGGTCGGAACGTCCAACTATAACGAGACGCACCTCGGATTCTTTGTAAAACTGGGCGATGGCTCGTGGGATGTATGTCCAATCGATGGCCTACTTAAGTCGGAGATCTTTGTTCTTGCGAGGCACTTGGGTGTACCTGAAGGAATCGCGGGCCGTGAGACAACTACCGATACCTTTCCGAACTCGGGGCAGTCGCAACAGGACATGTTCTACGGTCTCACATTCGCGGAGCTCGACTCGCTTCTGGAAGCAGCACGGCTGGGTTCGTCTGCAAAGTCGACCGGAGAGGAACTGGGGTGGACTGCGGGCGAGGTCGAGAATGCGTGGGTAAACCTTAGGCGACGACATCGCTCCACGCGGTGGAATCGGGCCACCCCCTACGGCCGATACAACTCTGGGCTCTAGGCGTCAAACGTTTGGTTACTGGACGAATCGTGCCTAACATTCGGACGCAAGCTTTGGCTTCATTGAGTCGGACTTGGCTGCGTCTGTCATTGTCAAAGAGATTCCGGGAACCACTAGATGTTGGGCCGGATAGGTCGGTTCTGTTCGTCTCTAACCATTGTTGTTCGTTGGATTCAGCGTTGGCGATAGACATTCTGGAGGGCTGCGATCGAGACTGGGTAATTCAGGCGAGGCCGTCGATGCTGTCGAAGTTCGGTTGGCTTTATGCGGGCCGATATGCGTCGACTGGGGATAGCGCAGTTGAGCGAACGAGGGCGCTAAGAGGTCTAAAGGATCACCTTCGTCGACCGATGAGCGCCGTGTGGGTATACCCCGAAGGGGATCACAACGTCAGCTGGGGAGGCTTGCCGGCACGGAGCGGGCTGAATTCGCTACTTAGCGCTGTGAATTCTGCCGAGTCATTGGTAGTTGCAGTTGGAATATCCTACGTTCAGTTCCGCGCTAGCAGACCGGCCGCCATCGTAGGATTCGAAGTGTTCAACAGCGAACGAAGTGTAACGGCCAGTGATGTCTCTGATGCTATTGGCATTATTCTCGGTCGGGTCGAAGTTTGGGAAAGCGAGATGCGCGACACGGTGCGGAAGACCTTTGGTAGCTAATTCATTGAGTCAGATGCGTCGAAAGAGAGTCGCAATGTAGAGCTGTTGTCTGCATTCGATCATGCTATGCATCTGTGCCTGAGTTTTCCAAAAGTTCAGTTGGGTTGCAAATAGTGAGGCTGCACCTACTGAGGGATCTGGTACGGCGCCTACCAAGCCACGAAGCAGCTTGGATGAGACTTTGACGTTGTCGCTTAGGTCGATCACCATTTCTGGAATCAGTCCTGCGGATTCGGCGCTGACCACAATCTCATTGTGGGACCAGAATTCATGAACGCCCCACGCCACGGTGTCGAGCTTTGGGTTTTCCAGACCTTTGTTAGGCCAGTAGTCGTCGACAACGAGCAGGCAAGAGTTTGGGATTAGTGCCCTAGCGATGTGCTGTAACGTCGCCACAAGATTGCTTGAGTGCACGAGACTCTCAATGGCGTATGCCCCAGTGAATACTCCTTCAATCTCGTGATCGAAGGATCCAAGTCGGAAATCTGGCTTCGGCGCTAAACCGTCGAGCGCTGACTCTCGATGAGCAATCCGGCATTGAGTGACAGAGTTCGTTACCCCTGTCACCATTACTCCGCGCGTCCTAGCCATGTAGCGAGCTGCTGCCCCGAACCCACATCCCAGGTCCAGAAGATGCTCGGTCGATTTGGGATTCAGGGTGCGAGCAACGAACTCGTGTAGCGAATCACTCGGAATCCGGGTTCGGGGAAGTCCCACCGTTCGGCGATGAATCGCAAGGTCGCGTGATCGTTTGGGTCTGAAACGCCGCCTGAAGTATTCGAATCTCGCTTGGCGCTCGTAACGATTAGGATCCAAGTTACGGACTCAACTCGCGATCGTGTGTCGCGGGCAACTGGAGCAATAAGATACTTCCGGCCAGGGCCGGAAGAGCGAGGATCGCTATCGCTTGGCCGAGTGGCAGCGACCTCACGAGCACGGAAACAAAGGTGAGGCCGATGAGACCACCGATTCTGCTGGCGGCAAGTAGGTCCCCGCTTCTTTGCCCGCGGGTATTGCCTCTCGAGAGCTCAGCGGGCATGAGCGGGATTATTGGAAGCGCAAGTGATGCCATGGCGGATGCGGCTGATCCTGCGAGCCAAATGGTTGGTGTGTTGGTCATGTACGCGACGGTTTGAAAGATGACATATCCAGAAACTCCGAGGACTGCTAGCGTTCTTCTGCCGTACTTGTCGGAGAGTCCCTTACCACCCACCAGGACCATTGCACCAAAGATATTCGTGAATGCGAGATAAAAGGAGATCTGCGGCGACGAGAATTCGCGAGCATCTCGAAGGTATTCGTTGAGCAATTGGGTTGACGGATTGATGAAAACCATACACAGGGCCAAACCTAACGCGAGGGTTGCGAATTTGCGGGTAGGCAGATGTGAGAGGGTGCCATTTTCCGCAGACGGTTGCCCAGTTTGCTCTGCAGACAGTAAACGTTGGCGGACGGGGTGGGCCGCCAGCACAAGAATCAATGGGAGTACGAGAACAGGGACCACGTAGAACGCTCGCCATGCCGAGATTGATGTATCGGCTAGGGCAAGTGGCACAAGGGTGAGTCCGGATCCGATCCCGGCGCTGATTATAGCGGTTGCGGACGTGCACCCTCTTTGTCCTGTGGATGAGGTTTCGGCGAGACGTACGGCAACAACTACGGCAAGTGCTGTGAAGAAGGTCCGCGCAATTAGCTGTGTGATCACAAAGTACACAAAGTTGTGACTCAATGCGACGAGGCAAGAACAAAGTATCGACATTGCTGCTAAGGTAGTGGTTAGTCGTGGCGCGCCACGCCTGTCATAGAGACGAACAAGTGGAATCAAGAGGATCCAGTCGAGCCTAATTATCGCTAGCGCGAAGGATTGGGTGCTCTGTGACTTTCCAAAATCGTCCGCGACGTATGAGATTGCTTGCGTAGTTACAGTGCCGCCGTAGCCAGCGAGACCAGCCAGCACGTACATGCCGAGACGGAACCGCCTTTCCGATTGTTCTGCAGTTTTCACGTGTCGTGTCTCATCGCTGCGCGGCAACCAAGGCCGCACCCTTGTGGCCGCGTTCACCGTATGTTACTAGGGTCGTGGACGCAGGGATGCTGCCGGATGGTCAACTCACTTCCTGGCGCACTCGCTGTTCCATGTGTTGTTGGACTGGGTCGCAGCGTCGTTACCGACTATCCGAGCGAGGCTAAGAGTCCACCACAGGTTAGTACGCGCGGTGTAGGTTGGTGGTGTGGATGCGTCGGTCGAGGAGTTGAGCGAGTTCTTCGGTCGCGTGATGCCGCATTTTCGCGCTCCGCGCTCTTCATGTGTCTAACCTAAAGGCCTACGTTCATGCTGTGGCCGAGCAGAATCGCTACTACGAGGACGCGATCCTTGCGAACAGCGGACCTTAGCCGTTTCGGGCTGTCTGTAATGGAAGCCCTCTCAGATCTTGTCAATGCGGTGAGGTGATCCCTGCCAGCGCTTGTTGGGCTCCTTGATCGTCCGCAAGCTGCGACGACGTTCGCAGCGACGAAAATACGCCGGCGGGGTAACGGCCGTGCGAACATCCCGACTGTGCTCCGATCGCAACGGTGTCATTGCGGGGGACTACGCGTTTGCGTGGATTGCTGAATAGTCGGTACTTGGTCTGAACCGCCGTCCTTCCAATCGGCTGCGCAGAGAAGAGGTACATTCGGAGATGTCGGTAACTCATGAAGGTAGAGTCGATTCCGCAGTGTAGATTCTGCAACAATCGTCCGCCTCGCGGAAGAGTGCCCAACATGTCTGACTACGAGCGGTACCCGGAGTCCTCAGCCCATTCCGTTGCTTCGTCGCACTCGACGTGGATTCCGGATCAAGAGCTAACCCTGCACGCCACCGAATGGTGGAAGAACGCCTCATTGCGAGACCGGGCGAGCTACTCGCGTGCCGAGGAGGCGGCCTCGGCCGCAATGGTCTGCGAACTTGAGCTCTACCTCGTGGAAACGATCTCCCACGAAATACGCCGACGGATCCGGACGACTCTCGAACCAGTGGAGTTGGATCGTCTTCTGACGGAGGCGTCCGACGAGCTACGGCATGTGCGTATGTTCATGGTACTTGTCGACTCCACGACGTATCTCGGGAAGATCGCTCGAATCTTCATGAAGGTAGCCTCATACTCATTCATTCGCAGGCGAGTGGCCTTTGCAGGAACATTCTTCATTGAGAACTACCTGTGTGCGATTCACGGTCGAAGCGCTCACGATCCGCAGCTCACTACAAATGCGGCCAGAATTCACAAGGTGCATTTTCGCGACGAGCAGCCTCACTTGAGGCTGGCCGAGCGAGCTATCGCAGAACAATGGGCATCAATGAACCGACTGGACAAGGCGTTGGTCCGAATCATCGTTCCGCTGATCGGACACGTTCTCGCGTACGTCCCACTCGTTGTGCCTGCTTCATTCCCAGGCGGTTCATGGCGTGCTTGGCGCGAGCTCTACAAGTCGCCACAAAGGCGAGCCGTCGTCAAACAGCGGAGTGCTGACGGATACGACGGTCTGTCACGACTGGGTGTCGTGGGCGGCTATTCAAGGTTTCTCTGGGCAAAGCTGGGCTTGAAGTGACTGGCGACTTGGAGGACATCGAAGAAAGCACTCGATGGAAGTACCTCGACAGCTACCGAGCACTTGACTCGTGGCTCGCTAGGCGAAAACTCGCGTCCCGACTCACTGTGTTCATGAACTATGGCTACCGTGCCCCGCACTCTTGGTGGCCACTTCGTGCGGAGCAGTCTCTACTTGATCACGTCCTAAACGTCGTTGGCGGTCAGAGTCCGCGAGTGATTGTTGAGGTGGGAAGTGGTCGAGGTGGCAATCTGGACCGAATGAGAAGGAGATGGCCATCGGCCTACGTGGTGGGTATCGACATGGTGGCTGCAAATCTCAGGGCAGACTACAGACGATTTAGGCGGCACCTCTTGCTGCGGGCCAATGCGTCCCAACTACCGCTCTCTCGCAATTGCACGGACATGGTCCTCTCGCTCGAATCATCTCACTCCTACAACTCGTTAGCGCTCTTTGTCGAGGAGGCCATTCGGGTACTCGCGCCTGGGGGCAGATTTGTTCTCGCCGACTTCGCGCCCGACACGCTGTGGAACGGTCTCATCAACGTCGTCCAAACGGCCGGGGCGGAGATAGTTCATCTTGAGGATCTCACAGCGGGCGTGCTCAGGGCTCGAAAGCGAGTGGGAATGGCAATGCCATTCATAATTGGTGGACGCCCACCAGCCTGTCTCCGTACCTTTATGGCCTTACCACATAGCGAACCATATCGAGCAATGGTTGACGGTCGGTTGAGTTATCGATTGTTGATAGCACGCTGCGCTGAGCTCCGAGACGATGGACTTGATCGGACCCAAGCCTTGGCGCTACTTGGCGACCTCAATTCCATCTCTGGCACGCTGGCATGAGGACGGGGATTGCCCGACGAACCCTGCAGCGTGTGCTGGGCGCGATTGCGACCGATGAACAAGCCACCGGACACGACTCTGTAGGCAATACTGTCGCCCAGCCGACGACGGACGCCGATCGAGGGTTCCAAGCTCTACTTGCTGACTACACCTTGCTGCGCGAGGAATGGATCGCACATAAGTCGAATGCTCTCAACCTCCTGACACTTTCTGTGGTGGTCCACGGATTCGTGCTTTCCCTGCTTAGTGGCATAAATGGCTTGGACAACTCTGACTGGATCGCCCTCATAGCCCCACTCGTTCCGTGGATCGTAATGGGCTTTTACGTGCAGCTATTCCTGGAAGCCACGCTTCGCAGTTTCTACGGACGGGCGATCGAGCGTTCGATGCTTGCTCGAACCGACGAGGGGATCATACTCGATCTTCCCGAAGGTCAAGAATGGTTCGCAGCAAAACCGCTGCCCGGCCCGCTCTATCTTCATATGACTCACCAGCTCGGCTCCATGAAGAGGCAGTACAGATGGATCTTGTTCCAAAACCTCTTCGGCATACTGTCGTTCGTGGTGCTGACGTTAGGTGAAACCGCGGTCTTCGTGAGCGTCATAGAGAGTAGGCGACTTCAGTGGACAGCTATTTCATGGTATTCGATTTATCTGATCATTGATATTGCGATTTTTGTAAAGGGGTTGCGGGGCGAAAGTCTTTGGAGGACGATCTTGTCATCTACTGAAGTTGGCCTAAAACGGAATTTAGATCTGAGGAAACCCACTTCGAAGAAAACGTCGTGACACGTCAACAGGAGCGATGGAGAATTCTAGGATTCTTCCTGTTGCCCCGGCCTCCGGAGTTTCTAATGCGAGCGGTTCCGATATTCGCTTCTTGTCACGCATATGTGTGGTGGTCGACTGCTCAGTTACCGGACAGATCCAGCGTCAACTACTCGGTTGTCTGGTTTGTGGCCTTTGAGTTTCTGATCTATCAGTCTCGCTACGTTGCGAACGACATCATCGGACGCAGAGCAGACGTTCGCGACCCCTGCCGAATAGGTGGGTCTCGCCTGCCCGAACGTGTCTCCAATTCGTGGCTGTGGGTCTGGGTGACGGTCCGAGGTGGAGCCGGCGTCGTTCTGATGCTGGCTTTGCCCGCTCCCGGAGATTCGTCGTCGCGCAACCTAATACTGATTGCGTTGGCCTTCTCAGTAACCGTGCACGAGACGATTCGCGCAAACTGCGATCGCGGATTAGTCCGTCCGCGGTTCCGAGTTCCAATGACGATCGCGCTAGCAGTCGGAACTGGATACGGCGCTCGTGCAGCCCTTGGGTTGCTCGTTGCATATCACTCCGTGGCCACAGAACCTCCCGCGGGCTCGGTCCCACTGGCATTTGCTTATCTATGTCTCATTGGGGTCGTCGGCCCACTCGTTGTTTGGAATGGATCGGCGAAAAGTTGGAAGGCTGCGGGCGGGCACCGTTCTGACCTTCGCGTGTTCATCCAGCCCTTCGATTTGCGCTCATGCCGCGCCGAAAGGACTCTCATCGCGTTAACCCTTGGATTGTCCTGTGGCGTCGCGTTCTGGTGTGGACAAATGATGGTCGGTTCCGGCTGGGTGACTGGTGCTGCGCTCGGGCTGATGGTTTCGCTGGCGTCTGCCATTTCGATTAGTCGTGGGCCATCAATGGTCGCTTGGGGGTTCGTCGCCCTCATCGAAGCGATCGGAAGTGCAGCATTCGGCGAGCCGTCAGCACTGCCCATCGTCGCTAGCCTCATCCCCTACTTAATTGCGATTGCCTGCGTTCAATACAATCACGATAAATTCTCCGCCCTACTCGCGCGCGGCGATTGGTTTAGGTCTGGATAGGGCATGTCGTCGCACGACTCACCGTGACACGCGGGAAGGTGTGAGATATGAGGCTCTACGCGTGAGCGTGGGGACGGCTTGTTCTGAGGATGGGTGGGGTGGGCCTGTTGGGCCAGGTTGGTTTGCCAGCGCGGAGTAGTACGCGGAGCCGGTAGTGCCCGAAGTTCTCGAACCCACGCCCGCATCGTTTCACTTCTTTGACGAGCAGGTTGAGGCCTTCGGT
>Ga0163152_10002107_pt1 | contig 29341 bp, 20 predicted proteins | sample OliLakLV19MP8IB2_FD_148635 | JGI IMG/M metagenome (GOLD analysis project Ga0163152, IMG submission 148635) | Freshwater microbial mat bacterial communities from Lake Vanda, McMurdo Dry Valleys, Antarctica - Oligotrophic Lake LV.19.MP8.IB-2 | ecosystem: Environmental > Aquatic > Freshwater >...
GGTCACGCCTTGACGCGCGTCGTCGACGACGACGGCGAGCTGGTACGCGGGGCTTCGCGCGCGACGTCGTACGTGCGCGTTCCCTGGAGTTCATCGACGATCTCGACCGGGCCTTCGCGCACGACGAAGCGCAGCGCGGGTGCGCGGCCCGTCGCGGACTCGGCCGCTTCGATCGACGTCCAACGACCGCGGCACGTGCCGGGATAGCGCGGACCCGACTCACCGGCGTGCGGCGCGCTCGCGGCCGATTGGATCTCACGGCGCGTGCACGTGCACGGATACGCGAGACCGCGTGCGAGCAGGTTCGCCGCGGCGTCGGCGATCGCGCTTTCACCGCTCGACTGCACGAGTGGTTCGCCGTCCCAATCGATGCCGAGCCAGCGTAGGTCGGCGATCGTCGCTTCGACGAACTCCGGCCGCGCGCGCTCGACGTCGAGGTCCTCGATGCGCAACACGACGCGACCGCCGCGACTCCGCGCGTGCCACCACGCGAGGAGGAAACTGCGCGCGTGACCGAGGTGCAGATGCCCGGTCGGACTCGGGGCGAGACGTCCGACGATGGCGGTGTCGTTCACGCGCGGAGCCTCTGAAGAATTCGCGGGCTCGGCACCGTGGGGCGGCGCAGATGGAGTCCGATGACGTGTCGACTCGATGTCTTCACAAGCTCTTCAGCGCGTCGGAGCGGAGACCGTGCGCAGATCCTGCGCCGCGTTCACCGTCGAACCTGGAATTGCCGGCATTCCGAGCAGGTCGAGCGCGAGGTTGCCCGCGTCGGAGTTGCGCACCGGCGGCACGCCGTCGCCCGGACGCGGCCGCCCGAGCCCGGGATCGAGTCGAACGCCCTTGTTCTTCGCATAGAGATCCTCGGCCGTGCCGCCGCCGGTCCACACGAGGAACGGGATGATGTAATCGACCCACATGTGCGGTTGATCGTGGCTCTTCCATGGTGCGCCCCCGCCGTGATCGGCCGTGAGCACGATCGCGGTTCGTCCACGGAGCCCTACATCGGCCTCGATCGCGTCGAGCAAGCGGCCGAGCGCGAGGTCGACCGCGCCCACGGCCTTCAAATACGGCGAGCCCGGCGTGACGTCCCAACCTTTCGAGTGTGCGATGAGATCGGGTGCAGCGAAGTGGACCAACACGAAGCGCTTCGTCGGCGCGTCAGCGCGTGTGAGCTCGGAGATCAGCGCTGCGCCGAGACCGTCGGGTGTCGCATCCACGATCGAGTGGTCGATCTTGTCGCGACCGTGATCCGGCGGAATCAGATCCTCGGCTCCGTGCGTCGCGTCGTACGAGTCGTCGTACAGGTGGAACTTCTTTTTGCCCGCGAACATGGCCGTCCACGCGCCGCGATCGTGCGCGACGTCGAACACGCTGGCCATGTAGGCGCCGGCCACGCCATGGATCGTTTCACCGTTCGCGACGTCGTCGTTCTGGACCCAGCGATGGCCGTCGGGCCCTTCCACGAGTCGCGAAGTCACCATGCCGGTGTGGTTCGGCAGCGTGACCGTGCGATCAGGATCCGTGCGCGCGTTGAGCGTGTGTGCGCCCTGCCGCAAGCGTTCGAAGTTCGGCAAGGAGTTCGGCACGGCGATGAGAGCGTCGCTGCGCAGGCCGTCGACGCTCACGAGCAAGACGACGTCGAAAGTCGGCTCGACCGGCACGTGCGCAGCCGGGTGCGAGCTCAGCGTGGCGGCCGACGAATCACGCTCGCACGCGGCGAGGACGAGCGTGGCGAAGAAAGTCAGGACACGACCCGTGGTCATCCTCGAAGTGAACCACGCAGAGTGGTCCCGCGCGAGTACGGAAGGAGCTTCAGGGTTCCCGAGTCCGTTCCGTAGACTCCCGCTCCACCCACGGGCCGCATGGCGCCGATGCAGAAGTCCCTCATGACGAGTGATCACCGCGGTTTGCGACTCTCCGGCTTGCAGATCGCGTTCCTCGTCGCAGCGGTCATCGCTTGTCGCATCGCGGCGATCCGCGCGTGTCCGACGTACGACGACGCGTTCATCACGTATCGCTACGCGGCGAACCTGGCCGACGGGAACGGTCTCGTTTTCAACGCCGGCGCCACCTGGGAGCCGATCCTCGGGACGACCACGCTGCTCTACTCGTTGATCCTGTCGGGGTTCTCCGCGCTCGGACTCGACCTCGTGCGCGCTTCGCTCGCGCTCAACCTCGTGTGCGATGCGGTCACCGCGCTGCTCCTCGTCCGGATCCTCGGACGGCGGCCCGTCGTCGCGACCGCGGCGGTGCTCGGGTTCGCGAGCTTGCCCGAGCTCGCGCGCATCAGCGTCGGCGGCATGGAGTCGCCGCTCTTCCTCGTCTGCGCGGTCAGTGCTTGTTTCGCCGTGCAAAACGGTCGCGCGGGACTCGCCGGCATCTTGACGGCGGCCACGTGTCTCGTTCGGCCCGAGGGTGTGTTGCTGGCTGGGATTCTGTTCCTCGCCCAGGTTCGCCGACCGCGCGATCTCGTGCGCTTCACGATTCCGATCCTCGTCGCCGGCGCGGCGGCGATCGCGATCCTCTACGCCGTGTACGGCACGCCGATCCCGCACAGCATCACGGCGAAATCTGCGATGCAAGGTCCGGATCCCGCCGCGGACAGAGCTGCGCGGCTGGCGATGATCGTGCGGCAGGCGTTCTTGCCACGCACGGCCTATGCGCCGATCCTCGGCTTCGCGGTCGTCGGCGTCGTGCGCGCATGGCGAGCGGGCGGCGCCGCGCGCACGCTGTCGATCTTCGCGCTGGCGATCAGTGCGAGTTACATCGCGGCGCGGCCGCATACCTGGGGTTGGTACTACTACGTGCCTCTCGCGGGACTCGTCCTGTGGACGGCGCTCGGCATCGAGGCGGCGTTCGAGTTCAGCGTCCGCCGCGCCGGATCCGCACTGCGGCACGCGGTCGAATCGTTCGCGCCGCAGCTCGCGAGCGTCGGCCTCGCAGGCCTGTCGTTCTTCGCGGCGTCACGCCTGGAATCGCCCATCGAAGCGCGCGTCTATGCGCCGCTGTGGGCTTGGGCCGAGCGCACGTCCGCCGCGGAACCGGGTGCGCGGATCCTGGCGAGCGACATCGGCGCGATCGGTCACCGTTGGAAGGGGATCGTCCTCGACAGCGAGGGCCTCACGTGGCCCGAAGCGCTGCTCCACAAGTTTCCAGCCACGATCATCGATGCGACGGCGCCCGAGTACTTGCTCGTCGTCGCCGAACGACCCCGGTTGCGGCATCTCGAGGCGCGGCCGGACATCCTGGCTCGCTACGAAGCGATCGAGCGCTTCAATGCGACGGGGAAGACGGCGCTCGATCCGACGCCGGAGGACGTGCCGATCGAGTGGTCGCAGGATTATCTCGTCTACCGCTTGCGTCGGTGACGGAGCGGGACGGACCGCTCCTCCGCCGGTGCACGGACGCGTCTCGACTCGCGGTCAACGTGGGTGACGGAGCAGTAGGAGCGTTGCTCTACGGGTGGATGGATGCGTCTGACACCGTTGTCAACGTCGGTTCAGGGCGCGAAACGCACGGAATAGACCGGCGGGAAGTTGTGGCCGAGTTCCTTCCACGAGTCGCCGCGATCGTCGGACCAGTACACGTTGCCGGTCGTGCTGCCGAACGCGAGGTCGTCACCGCGCTGATCGAGCGCGTGACGCAACACGACGTCGTACGCGCGCTCGTCGGGCAGCCCGCGACGCAAGTCGATCCAGCTCTTCCCGCCGTCCTCGGTGCGCATCACGCGCAGCGCGCCGTCGATCGCTTGCCGCTTCACGTCGGCGTCGGCCGGCACGATCCAGGCGACCTTCGGATCCTCGGGGTCCGCGGCGATCGGGAAACCGAAGTAGGCCAGGCGGCGTCGGCCCTTCTTCTCTTTCTCGTGGATCGTCTTCCACGACTTCGCACCGTCCGTCGAGCGGAAGATCCCGCAGTGGTTCTGTTGCCAGACGACATCGGGCTTCTTCAGGCACCAGTGGATCGCGTGCACGTCGTGGCCCACCTCGGGAGTCGGAGGCGGTAAGTAGGGCGAGGTGAGCCCGACGTTGCGCGGCGTCCAAGTCTGGCCCGCGTCCGTCGTTTCGAAAGTTCCCGCGGTCGAGATCGCGACGAGCATGCGTCGCGCGTCGCGCGGGTCCACGAGGATCGAGTGCACGCCCGGTTCGTCGCGTCCGCCGCCGAACCACTGCTCGTGGCGCGAGGGGTGATTCCACAAACCTTCGACGATCTCGAACGAAGCACCGTCGTCGCGCGTCACGAAGAGACCGCCCGGTTCCGTCCCGACGAAGAACGTGTCCGGCTCGCTCGCGTGTCCGGGCGCGAGCACCCACAGGTAGCGCAATGTCGCGGGCTTCCCGGGCTTGATCTCGGCGTCGGGCGCGTACTTCGGCTCCACGACGCTCTCGAACGTCGCGCCGCCGTCGCGCGATCGCGCGAGCTTCTGTCCCCAGTGTCCGTGATCGATCGAGCACCACATCGAGTCCGTGCGCTCGTCGTGAACGACGTAGGGGATCGGATTGCCCTCCTGCCCGTGCGCGGTGAGCTTCCAACCCTTCTTCTTGCGCGTGAACACGAAGACGCCCTTCCTCGTGCCGAGGAGGATCCGCGGGCCGCTGTTCTTCTTCATCGGAGACATGGTTCAGCCGGACGAGGCGGTCCGAGCTTGCGCCGGATCCACGGGCTCAGCGCGGCGGAGCGGCGCAGATGGAGTCCGAGTGCGTGTTCGATTTCTTCACACGCTTTCAGCCGCCGGAGAGTGCTTGTGCGACGTAAACGCGCGACGTGCTCGTCAGGGCGTCGCGCAACTCGACTCGATCGCGCACGACGCGTCCGTCCACGAAGATGTTGACGTGCTTGCGCAGGCTCCCGCGCTCGTCGACGAGGTAGGACGCGAGACCCGGATGAGCGCGGTCGAGCTCGGTGACGAGGCCGGCGACCGTCGCCGCGTCGACTTGGCCGTCGGACAGCGTGGGGAAGTACCGCGCGAGGTGCGCGGTGAACGTGACGGCGGCCATGGGACGCGTGGAGTTTCGCGCGGTACGGCTCGCCGCGCAACGCATCACCACACGGCGATCTCGCGCCGCTTCTTCCACAGTAGCCACACGAAAAACGGGCCGCCGACGAGCGCCATGAGCACGCCCGGTTGCACACCGACACCAGGAAACAGCGCCATTTGCGCGACGTCCGCCGACAGCAGCACGACCGCGCCGGTGAGCGCGGCGAGCGGCAAGAGAGTGCGGTGTCCCGGCCCGGATACGAGTCGGACGATGTGGGGGACCACGAGGCCGACGAATCCGATCTGTCCCGCGACCGAGACCGCCGCAGCGGCGGCGAGTGCGGCTGCCGTGAGAGTCACGACGCGCAGGCGCGCGATGTCCACGCCGAGTGCCTCCGCATCTTCGAGCCCGCCTTGCACGAGGTCGAGTTCCCACGCGACGAGCGGCCACGCGAGGAGCGCGATTCCCGCACCGCCCCACGCGACGCCCGCTTGCCACGCGGCGCGATCGTCGAGCGTTCCGAAGGTCCAGGCCAAGATCGCGCGCGAAGCCTCGAGGTTGTCGAGGACGAGGCTCTGCGCGAACTGCTGCACCCCGCCGAGCAGGGTGTTCACCGCGATGCCGATCAGGAGCAACGCCGGGATCGACACGCGGCCGTGCGAGCTGGCCAGTCGGTAGACGACGAACGCCGTCGTCAAGGCGCCCGCGAACGCCGCGATCGGCACGAGCCACGGACCCGCCCCGTGCGCGTCGCCCACGAGTTCGATGCCGTAGCCGCCGACGAGGAGCACGGCCAGCACCGCACCCAGGCTCGCGCCGCCACCGATGCCGATCACGCCCGGCGAGGCCAACGGATTGCGGAAGATTCCTTGGACGAGCGCGCCCGACAACCCGAGCGCCGCTCCTACGCCCGCGGCCGTCAGCGCGCGCCACAAGCGCAGTTCGACGACGGCTTGTGCGGGACCGCTGAGCGGATCCGCCCAGCCGAGCAACGCGGCGATTCCGCGCAGAGCGTCAGCGGTGTCCTCGACGGCGCGCGTGGAGCCGAAGCGCAGCGCCGCGACGAGAAGCGTCGCGAGCAAGAACCCGAGGCCGAGGGCGAACACTCCCGGTCGTCGGCGCAGCATGGGCGGGAAAGGTTCCCATTTCGGCCGCGCGAAGGCCAAGCTTCGCGGCCGTGACGAACTCCGATTCGCGCTTCGACAGGCTCACCACCGCCGAGATGCGCGAGTACGACCGTCTCGCGATCCACGAGCTCGGCTTGCCCGGTGTCGTCCTCATGGAGAACGCCGGCGCTGGCGCCGCATCGATCGCGCTCACACTCCTCGCTCCACACGTCGGAGCGCGCGTCCTCGTCGCCTGCGGACCGGGCCAGAACGGCGGCGACGGTTGGGTGGTCGCGCGGCGCCTCGTGAACGCAGGTTGCGAGGTGCACGTCGCGACGACCGTCGGAATCGAGGCGCTGCGCGGCGATTCCGCCGTTCACGCGCACGTCGCCATCGCGATGGGGATCGCGCACGAGGTCGTCGACGAGTCCGCGCACGCGCGCTGGCGTCGCGAACTCGTGCACGCGGACCTCGTCGTCGATGCGCTGCTCGGCACCGGCGCGCAAGGCCTTCCGCGCGGAGCTGTGCGCCTCACCATCGAAGCCATCGTCGCGCGCACGGCCGAGCCCCGGGCGCCGCGGATCCTGGCGCTGGATCTGCCGTCGGGGCTCGATGCGGACACCGGCCGTCGACTCGGCGTCTGCGTGCGCGCGGACGCCACGGCCACGTTCGCCGCGCCGAAAACGGGGTTCGATGGACCGGGAGCTTTGGAGCACCTGGGCACCGTGCACGTCGTGGACCTCGGCGTTCCGCCTGCGCTCCTCGACCGAGTTCGCCGCGGCGGAACCTGACGACCGGGCCTCGCAATTGCGCGCGCATCCCGGGGCCTTACTCGGGGTTGACTTGCGGGAGTGGGGGATGCGGGCCTACGGTTCTAGATACGACTCGCGTCAGGCCGACGGAGTCCTCGAGAGACGCACCCCGGATGTTCGCTCCCTTCGTTGCTGCCTTCGTGACCCTCGTGTCTTCCACGGGGGAGCGGAACGTCGACGTCGGTGACATCCCGTCCTTCACGTTCGAGCGACCACTCGTGAACGGCGTGCTCGTGGGTTCACTGACCGACTTGCGCGGAGCGCCGGCGCTCTTCGAATTCTGGGGACCGCGTTGCCCCGGATGCGTGCAGAGCGGAGTGCCGCTCGCTCTCGAACTCCAAGAGACTTGGGGTGAGGACCTGCAGGTCGTCCTCGTCGAAGTCCAGGGAGCCGGACACGACGAAGCGGCGCGTTTCGCGCTGCGCCAACGTTGGTTCGGTGGTCGGAGTCTGTGGACGAGCGAAGTCCCGTTCTGGCCGGGCGGCAACGCACTGCCGACGTGCGTCCTCCTCGGGAACGAAGGTCAGATCCTTCTCGAAGGCGATCCGCGGACGCAGTCGCGCGAGATCGGTCGGTTGGTCGCAGCCGAGGTTCGCGCGCGTCGGACGGCACCGAGCTCCGTCCCCGCTGCCCTGCGCCCAGCGTGGACGGAAGAGCGTCGCGGCAACTTCGGGCGCGCATCGCGGTTGCTGGATGAACTCGAAGCGCGTGCGACGAGCGATCCGCTCGCGGCAGCGCGACAGGGCGAGGGGATCGCTGTCTTGCGCCGAGCGATCGAAGCGCGTTTCGCCGCAGCGCGGGCCTTGGCTGAAGCTGGGTACTTGGACGAATTCGACGTTCGACTCGATGCGTTGCGCGTGGGCGCGAAAGAAGACTCCGCTGCGAGTCGACGGGTCGCGGAGCTCGCAGCGAAGTGGAGCGATGTGGGCGCGCGGACCGAACGCGAAGCCAGTCGCCAATTGAGTCGCATCCTCTCGCGCCACTTCGAGTCCGCCGGCGCTCCCGAGACCGTCCGGGACCTGGAGTCCTTCGCCCGTTCGCAGGCGGGAACGAAGGCCGCCGCGCGCGCGGCCGAGTGGGCGCGGCTGGCGGCGCCGCCCGCGCCGGGATCTGCGCGGCGCTGAAGGCTGGACTCGGGCGGTTCTGAGCAGGGTGGTCGGGCTGCGGTTCGGCCGACCCGCGAGCGAAGATCTGGCGACTCCAATCCTGGCTGGGCCCCACCCCGAACCGGGACTGTCGAAGAAATTCCGTCCCGATGTCGAGATCGGCGGCGGGGCGAAGGTGCCTGCCTGCCCACGGACCGGAAAAGCGATTTCCAAGCGGACCGAGGCCCAATTGGCCCGGAAAGTTCTTCTCGCGGAATCGTGCCCCCCCCGTCCTCCGCACAGCGTGATAGACTCCGACAAGCCCGGGGACGGAACCTCCCTCACAAGAACTCCGTCTTACTTTCCGGGCACCGTCACTCCCGACTTCGAATCCGACCGTCCGTCGCGACGGACATGGACCAGAAGGCGTGGCGAAGCAGGACGGTGCGTTCCAAGTACTTGGCTCTCTCCACAGATTCCGACAACCATCCATCAGGAGATCGTGATGCTTCGTTCCTCGCTCACGCTCGCTGGCCTCGTCGCGTTTGGCGCGACCGCTCAGGCTCAGCAAGCACCCACGCTCAATACGTCCAAGCAAATTCCGATCACGGGCGCGATCCGTGACGCCGGCATCTACCACCAGGCCACGAACACGTGGACCCGGAAGTCCGCACAGGCCGACATCGGCGCTGACATCATCTACAGCAACACGCTGCCGACCGGCTATTTCTACGGCCTCACCTTGGACACGTTCATCGACGAAGGTCGTATCCCGAGCCCGACGAGCCCGACGCAAACCGCAGGCCTTCAGCTTTCGCGCCCGGGTTGCGCCACGTCGTACACGATCGACGGCGTCAGGTTCACGTACTGCACGCTGGCCGCCGCGGGTGGCAACTTCACCCTGAACTTCTACGGGTCGTACATCCCGTGCGCGACGGTCATCAGCGTCACGCCGACGGGCACGGCTGTGATCGCGGGCCCCTCGACTCCCGCCGACGGCACGCAGATCTGCTGGGTCGTCACGGTCGACCTCGACCCGGCGAACGACTTCGTGATGCTGGCGGACGGCGACGGCGCGTTCAACGGAAACGTGACGCCGGGTCCGGCCGCCGGTACGCCGGGTGCGGGTGACCGTTTCGGTTGGTCGATGTTCTCGCCCCTCGTCTCGACCTTCCCGGAAGGCCCCGTGGGCGCCGGCTTCTTGGGCTTCAACGTCCCGGACAGCACGGTCTGGGACAGCCCGGTCAACTACCTCGAGGAAGGCACGGGCATGAGCACGGCCGACCAGTTCCGCATCGAGGGTGGCCCCTTCACCCCGGGCTGCTACTTCTTCGGTGGCGGCGCTCAACTCGCCTCCTTCGGACTCGAGCTCTTCGCCGACGCCTGTGCCGTGCCCCCGCCGGGCGTTGGCTTCTGCTTCGGTGACGGCACGGGCCTCTCCTGCCCGACCGTCGGCTGCGCCGGTGGTCCGTTCAACGGAGCAACGGGCAACGGTTGCGGCAACTCGCTCTTCCCGACGGTCGGGGCGAACTTGGCCGGTACGGGTACGGCCAGCATCTCGGCCGACACGGTCGTCCTCGTTGCGACGAACACGCCCAACGCGAGCGTGCTCTTCTTCCAGGGCACCGTCCAAGCGGGCAGCCCGCCGGGCAACGGCACGCTCTTCGGCGACGGCAAGCGTTGCGCGGGCGGCACGGTCATCCGCCTCGGCACGAAGACGGCTGCGCTGAACACGACGTCGTACCCGCAAGGTGCTGACCAGAGCGTTTCGGTCCGCGGCGCGGTCACGCCGGGCATCCGCACGTACCAGGCTTGGTACCGCAACGCGGCCGCGTTCTGCACGGCCTCGACCTTCAACCTGTCGAACGGCTACCAGATCACCTGGGGCGCGTGATCGACACTGCGTTCGAGCTCACCGCGGCGCGTCCGCGGTGGGTTTGAGCGCTCCAACTCGAGCGGGCCGTGTCGCGCGTCGACACGGCCCGCTTTTTTCGTAACCGGACGCGTCGTGCCCCCGGCGGGGCGTCTCCCCCGGAGTCTTCGCCGCGCGCTGCTCTCGCGAGGCGAAGCGACACCGCGGACTCGGTGAGTTGTCTGCGCCCGAGTCCACCCAACGTGTTCAGTCTCGCCAGGGGGCGAGCTGCTGCGACGCGCGCGGGTCCGACTTCCATCGGTCGGAGAGGTCGCGGGCTTCGGCTCGGGCGCGGTCGACTTCACCGAGATCCGTGAGCGTTCGCAGTCGACCGACCTGGCACGCCCAGAACCAACCCTCCGGATCGGGTGCGAGCCGGTGCGCCAGTGCGCGCTCGTACGCCGCAAGAGCTTCGCGCAGCCGGCCGCGAGCACGCTCGAGCTCTCCGGTCAGGAAAGCTGCATCGAACGACTCCCGGGCGTCTCCGGCTCGTGCTTCGGCTGCACGCAGGGTCGCGTGCGCACTCGCGTGCGCCGCGGGTCCGCCGAAAGCGAGCAACATGCGGCCGAGCGTGTACTGCGCAGCGAAATCGAGCGGTGCGCGCCGCGCGTACTCGTGTGCCGCCGCGATCGCCGCCTCGCCGCGACCAAGGGCTGCCTCGGCTTCGACGCGGCCGTGGAGTGCTCCGAAGGTGTTCGGTGCGAGCTGCAAGGCGGCGTCGAAACTCGCCCGGGCTTCGGTCGGTCGCTTCTGTCGCAGGAGTGCCCAGCCGAGTGCATCGCGTGCGAGGGCGAAGCGCGGATTGGCTTGTATCGAGCGCCTGAGCAGAGCCTCGGCATCGACGTCGTCGCCGGCGCGCGCGCGGACGAGTCCCAACTGCCACAAGCCTTTCGCGGGCGTGCGATCGACTCGCGCGGGAACAGCCTGGACCAGCAAGGCGAGACCCATGGACGCGGCACCGCCGATCGCGAGTGCTCGCCATCGCCGTGCTCGGAAGGCGTCGATCCCCGCGATCAGGGAATGCGCGGCAAAGACGCCGAGCACCGGCATCATCGGGATGCGGAATCGCGCGCAGACGAAGAAGGCGACCACGCTCGCGCACCACATCGGTGCGAACAACCAAGCCGGACCGATGCGGCGAAAGCGTCGCACGCTGAGTGCCAGCCCGAGCAATCCGAGTGGCGCCACGAACCCGAATCCAAAAGGTGCCACCGACAAGACCGGACCGAACTCGCGCGCGAAGAAAACCTCGTCCTGGTTGTTCCCGAGCTCGTGATCCGTCCAGTAGAGCCGGAGCTTCCAACCGAAGTGCTTGATCGCGGCCCAGGGGTCGCTCGCGATCCAATTCCAAGCACGCGCCGAATAGTGACGCGACACCTCACTGGGCAAGAGCTCTCGACCTTCCGCGGCCTCCGCCTGCGCCACCGTGTCCTCGAAGCCGCCCCACCAATCGGGTCGCGTCCCCGGCGCGATGGCCGTGCTGCCATCCGACGTCGGGTTGTTCCCGATCCAGAAATTGACGCCGCCCTGCGTGCTGATCAGCACCGCATCGCCGCCCGCGAACGTGTTGTAGGCCGTGATCGGCAGGATCGGCGCGAGTGCCGCGAGGGCGTAGATCGCCGCGTCGCGGACCTTCGTCCAGAGCGGTCGGCCGCTCGTGCACAGGATCCACAGCGCCGCTGCGACGCCCCACAAGAGGATGTTCGGTCGCACGATCGCCGCGACACCGAGTGCCGCGCCGGCGAGGCCGACACGCACGAGCCCGGGTCGATCGCCGTAGCGCACGGCGAGCAGTACCGCGACGAGCGCCGTGGGCACTTCGAGCACCGGCAGGAGGAGCTCGCCTTCGAAGTAGACGAGCATCGCGTACGCGGCCGTGATCGCGGCTGCGACGAGGCCCGTGCGGCGATCGAAGAGTCGCTCGCCGAGCAGGTAGACGAGCACGCACGATCCCGCGCCGATCACCGCCTGCACGAGTCGCGGCGCGAGCAGTCCTTCACCGAGCACGCGTGTCAGGAGTGCCAAGAACCACGGATAACCTGGGGCGCGGAAGAACGGTCCGGGCGCGAAGTCCTCGCCGCGAACCAACGCGCGCGCCCACTCGAGGTGGTAGAGCGCGTCCATGTCCGGCGCATCGAAGAGGGGACTCGCGCGCGACTGCAGCACGTAGACGACGCGCAGCGCGAGAGCCACGAGTACGACGCCCGCTAGGACGTAGCGCGCGGTCCGCGCGCCGACATCCCGGGGCCGTTCGACGCCGACCTGGTCGTTGTGGGATTGCTTCAGAGTCAGCGCCCTTCGCCGGAATAGCCGCTGTTCTCGAGCCGTTTGCGCACAGGGTCCTCCGGCGTCACGAGCGCGCCGCGTCGCGGCGGGTCCCCGCCCACTGCGCGCAAGAACGCTGCGGCGGCCGCGCGCACGACCGCGAGCACCACGGGTTCCGTCGTTGCGCGATCGGTGCGTTCTCCCGGGTCGGCCTTCCAATCGAACAGGAGGGGCGTGGCTCCGCCGTCGATCCTCTTCCACCGCGCATCGCGCCAGCTCGAGAGTGCGTTACCCCAGAAGTTGCCATAGGCGGAGAGCCCGGCGAGCGGCGGCAGCGGCGATCCGCCACGGAGTGCGCTCGACAAATCTCGGCCGCGAAACGTGTCCGCGGCGGTGATTCCGGCCAGCGCACATACGGTAGGCGCGACATCCATCAGCCCGACGGGTTCGCTGACGACGCGCGCGGTCACGCCCGGCGCGCGGACGATGAGCGGAACGTGCAGGAGTTCGTCGTAGTGCGAATGTCCGTGTTCCCACGAACCGTGTTCGCCGAATTCCTCGCCGTGATCCGACGTCAACACGACGATCGTGTTCTCGTCCAGGCCGCGGCTCGCGAGCCCGTCGAGCAGTCGGCCCACGGCGTCGTCCGTGTACGCGACCTCTCCGTCGTAGAGCGCGCGCGCTCGGGCCAACGTGGCCGCGTCGAGCGGCATGCGCCCCGCACGGTGGTTCACGACGTGCTCGCGCGCGCCGAATCGGAACGCGGTTCCATCGGCATCGCGTTCCTCCGCGAAGCGCGCGCGCCACTCGGGCGGTGGGTCGTACTCGGCGTGCGGATCGAACGCGTGGACGAAGAGGAAGAACGGTTCTGTGCGGTGCGCGTCGATCCAAGTCAGCGCGGCCTCGGTCGTCGGACCCGCTCGACGCAGCTCGTGGTTGTCGTTCGAGATCCGTGCGTCCACGTCGTCGAAGCCCTGCATCGTGCCGAACGAAGCGGTGAGGAAATCGACGTTCACGACGGCGTGTGTCGCATAGCCCGCGGCCTGGAATCGCTCGGCGATCGTCGTGTATTCGTCGCCGAGTGCGCGCCAGCCGTTCTGTACGTCGCCACCCGCTCCATGAGCTTCGGGCGGCAAGCTCGTGAAGAGCGACGAGAACGACGGCAGCGTCCACGGCGCGTGGGCGAACGCGAACTCGAAGCGAGCCGACTGCGCCGCGAACGCATCGATGCGCGGACTCACTCCCGCGCGTCCGCCGCCACAGCCCAAGGCGTCCGCGCGCAGGGTGTCGATCGCGATGATGAGCACGTTCGGGCCCGTCGGACGCGGAACGCTCGCGGGACAGGCGGAAAGCAACGCCGCCGAACCGACCGCGATCAGCCACATGGGCACGGCCGGGGACGTCGCGGATCGTCGTTGGAGTCTGGAATGCACGTCGGCGCGCCTCGAGCGCGCCGACACTACGTTCCGGGGAGGCTCGCTGCGAGCGGGCTCGGACCTACGCCTGCCAGACCAGGGAGTACCCGTTCGACAAGTTGAAGGTCGAAGCGGTGCAGAACGCCGCGGCGTTTCGGTACCAGACCTGGTACGTCCGCGTGTCGCCGGGAGCGCACGCGCCCTTGACCGATACCGTCAAATCGGCGCCGACCGGATAGCTCGACCCCCCCGCGACATTCGTCTTCGTCCCGAGTCGGATCACGGTGCCGGCGGCGCAGCGCAGGCCGTCTCCGAAGACGGCACCGGCTCCCGCGGCTTGTTGGGACGTGCCCTGGAAGTACAAGGCGGAGCTGTTCGGCATCGCCGATCCCGCGAGGGCCAGCGTGTCGGCCGAAACGCTGGGCGTGCCGCTGCCCACGAGCTTCCCACCGGTTCCGAGCGAGCTGAGGCAACCAGCGCCCGCTCCCGGCGCGCTCGCGTTTCCACACGGGCAAGCGGTACCCGATCCATCGCCGAAGCAGAACCCGACGCCCGGATCCGAGACGACCGTGACCGTGCCGACCATCCCCGAGAGGAAGTGCGGCGAGCAGAAGTAGTCGTAGAGGCCGCCCGGCCGCGGATTCGCGGCGACGAACGCGGACGTGAACACGAAGCTGAACTGCGGCACCGTCGAATTGAGCGGCGACGTCCAGGCCTCGTTGCCGTTGATCACGCCGTCGGTGCCTTCCGTGACGGTGTGGTTGAAGGAGGTCCAATTCCAGCGGACGGTGTCACCGACTTGGATCGTGACGTTCTGCGGCGTGAATCCGAAACCGGATTGCGTGACGTCGACGATGCTGGCCTGGGCGCTGCTGGAGAGGAGCGCGAGAGCGAAGAGGGTGACGAGGCGCATGACAGCTGGGTTCTCGAGTTCGACGAAGGGACTAGTGAGAGTCTACGCCGTCCGGGACCGGACGGGGCTTCCCGCAAGTCAGCGCGCTCCGTGTCGGCCCGTGGCGAGAAAAGTGCCCTTCGCGCGGCAAATCGCTCGGTCGCGCTCCGCGGCGATCGGTAGCGGACGTCGGCCTGCGTCTGGGCCGGCCCGCGTGTCCCGGCGCGCGTGCCCCTGGCGCGCGTGTCCCCGGCCCGTATGTCCCCGGCCCGTATGTCCCCGCACCGTATGTCCCCGCACCGTATGTCCCCGCACCGTTTGTTCCCGCACCGTTAGTCCCCGCCCGTGCGTTCCCGACCGTGTGTCCCCGCCCGTGCGTTTGGCGCTCGCTATTCCTTCTTGTCCTTCTTGCCGCCGAAGATGTCCTTCAGGCCTTCGAGCGCCTTTCCGGCTTCGTCGACGCTCGTCCCGAGTCGATCTTGCAGCACGTTGTCGAGTTTGCCGCGCAGATCCCGCGCGAGGTCCTCGGGAAAGATCCCCGCGCCTGCGGCGAGGCTCGAATCGAGCGCGGCCTGGACGATGGCCGAGAGGAGCTGGCCGACGAGTTCCTGAGTCGAGCCGTCGCTCCGGAAGTCCTTGATCTCGATGCGCGGCACGGTCACGCGCAACGGACCCTTCGCGAGCGGCATGTCGGCCAGCACGAGCTCGGCGGACACGTCGTTCAGCACGATCGAGTCGACGACGAGCGTGCGCTTCGCCCCGGATTCTTTGGTCGTCGGCTTGGATTCGTCCTTGGGACGGTGCGCGATGATCTGCGAGAAGTTCGTACCCGACACGTTGCGCTCGATGCGCAACGCGAGGCCGTCGAGCACGATCTCGCGCAAGTGGATCTCGTCCGACAGCAGCGAGCGCGTTTCCCAGTCGGCTTTCGCGGAGCGCAGTGAGAAACAAGGCTCCGCGCTGAATCCGACCGGGTTCGCGAGGCTCAGGCCGGACAGATCGAGCTTGCCGCCCACCAGCGCCGCCGACACATCGTCGACGCGCGTCTCGACGCCTGTCGCCCAACTGCCGCCGCTCTGGATGGCCGTTTTGACGACGCTGTCTTGGAAGATCCAGACGAGACCGATCGCGAGGACGACGAGGAGGAGGAGACCGATGACGAGACGTACGACGAGGCGCATGGCGGCCGAGTGTACGGTGCGGGTCGGGTCGGACTCCGAAGCGATCTAGATGGCGGGAGGAGGGAGGGCTCTATCGAGGGGGGAGAGCGGAGAAGCGCGGAGAGGAGAGCCCAGAAGTGCAAGTGATCTCGGGCGCAAGCGCCCGGGATGCCGAGAACGCGCCCGCACCGGTCACGGACAGAACTGAACGTGAATCGCGTTCGTGATCGCCGTGCCACCCGGCACGCCGCGGTCGCGGAAGAAGGCTTGGTAGTTCGTCGATGTCCCGATCATGCCGGTCGCCAGTGCGATCGGCAGGAGCGCTTGGCCGGTTCCATCGAGCGTGAAGCTCGCGATCTGCGTGATCGGACCGCCGAGGAGCAACGTGCCGCCCTGGAAGGGGATGCTCGCGGAACCCGGCGCTGCGCGCAGTGCGCCGAACGATCCCGGCAGTCCGTTGCGGACGACCGCTGCGAAACCGACACCGCTGACGCTCGGAACGCCCGACCAAGCCAGGCCCGGCATGCGACCGTTCGAGAGGCGCTTCGAGACGCCGTACTGGATCGGCGGAATGCAGGTGTTCGAGCCGAGCGCGATCGTGGTCGCGCCCTTGAGGATCGGCGTGCTCTTCCCGTGCGCGACCCACTGCCCGTAGGCGATCAACCCGGCGTTGTTCGTGACGTTCTTGTCGCGCAGGAACTCGATGTACTCCTTCGTCGTCGTCTGGTGGAACACCTCGACGAGCGCGGTCACGGCACCCGGCGGAATCGCGAAGGCCGAGTCGTCCCAGTACTGCTCCTCGGCATACGAGTGGCCGACCGGCTCCGCGTCCACGGCATCGAAGGCGGCGTTCGTGAAGCCGCGCGGCGGGATGCGGTTGTCGGACACGATCCGGTTGTTCAGCACGAAGTGGAACGACTTGCCGACCGGCAATCCGGTCGCCGCGGATTGAAGCGCGTCGACTCCCTGTTCGATTTCGTACACCGTCGTGTCGTTCGTCGTCAGCGTGGCCGTCGCGCCGTCGTACGCACCGCGCTCGGCGATGACGGCATCGAACGAGTCCTTGAACGCGACGTGGATCCACATGCGGCGACCTTCGCCGTAACCCGTGGGCAGCTTGTGACCCGTCTGGTTCACGAGGCGCACGCGCAATTGCCCCGGAGTCGTCCAGGCCTGGACATCCACCGCATCGCGCTGCATCTCCGCGTTGCGATCGAACGAGTCTTGGACGGACTGAGCCGTGAGGCCGGTCTCGATGTCCGGATACAACGCGCGCACGGCGCGCAGTACCCACGAGTTCACGCCGCTGAAGCTGTGCTGCGGCAGATCATTGCGGATCACCGGGCCGAGCACCGGTTGGCAGGCGCCGCCGGTCACGTCGGGCATGTGGCAATCCTGGCAGCTCGAGTAGGCCGTCTTGTTACCGCCGAAACGGGCCTGCATCTCGACCGGAGCGTCGGCGAACTGGCTCTGCTCCCACTCGCTGTACGTGCGCTCGATCGGGAACTGTTCGTACTTCTGGTGCGTCGGGTGCGGCGCGTCCAGCGCGTTCAACGCGAAGCTCTGGTCGGGTTGCTTCGTGAGCGTCGGGTTCGACAGCTCGTGGCACGTGCCGCACTGGATCGATTCCTGGTGGTACGGCGACTGCAGCCACTCGTGATAGAAGAAGTTCGGCCCGAGGTCGAAGGGACCGCGGCGACGATCGAGCGGATCGATCACGTACTGACCGTTGTTCGGCGTCGGCGGGAGACCACCGCGACCGGCGACTTGGTCGAGGATGCGCGTGTCGGCCGGCGGATTCGCTCCGCTCGGGAACGGATCGACCATGCGGTGGCACAAGTTGCAGGTGACCCCGTCGAGGTCACCCAAGTTGTGGTCGAGTGCCGAGCCGTCCGACGGCACGCTGCGCCCATCGAGCCAGGCCCCCGGGGCGTGACAGCGCAGGCACCACTCGCCCGAGTGCGCGGCGTCCTGGTTCGCGACCGCGAGCGCCGCGTAGAAGATCGGATCGCGGCCCGACTGGCCCATCATCGACGCGGCCCAGTGCTCGTACGGCTCGGTCTGCGGGTCGAACCCACTGTGGCAGCCCGTGCAGGTGCCCGACACGGCGATGCCCTGCAGCAATTCGAGCGGCTGCGTCCCGGGTTGGCGGAAGTCGTTCAGGGTCGTCGGGAGCTGCGTTTGGACGACGGCGCCGGCGGTCAGCGCGCCGAGAGCCACGACGAGAGCCGCGAGGGCGGAGGGGCGGAGTGCCAAGGGTGCTCGATCCTGGTGCAGCGGAGGGGGTGGTGACGCGTCCCGCGTTGCGGGGTCCGCCGTATGCGACGCGCCGGACCGGCGCCAGCGAAGAAAATCAATCCTCACCCGGAATCGCGAGTTGGTCAAGGTCGCAAACTCGTATCGCGCCAGTGTTTCCGGTGCTGCGTGTCCATTTTTTCGAAGTGACCCGCGACCGCAGAGGTGTTCGAGCGGTCTCCGGGGTGCACGCGCTTCCAGGGAGCGCACGGCGCGTGCCTCCGCGAACCCGCGCTCCGAGTGAGTTCGACCCATGCACGCACGGAATCCTGTCCGCCCTTTCCTCGTCGCCGCGTTGATCGCAGCACCGGCTGCCGCGACGACGCTCTTCCAAGGCCCCACGGTCGCGCTGGCGACACGCGGGGAGGCCGCTCTCGAAGCGGCCGCACTCCTTTCGATCCCGCAGAGCGGCCAAGTCGTGATCACGGAGGTCATGAAGGACCCGAACAGCGTGTCCGACACGCGCGGCGAATGGTTCGAGGTCTGGAACGCGCTGCCGTGGCGCGTGAACCTCGAGGGCTGGACGATCAGCGATGACTCCGGCGCGAGCCACGTGATCTCGACGGGCGGCGCGGGCCTGCGCATGGGGCCGGGGAAGTACTTGATCCTCGGCAACAGCTCGGATCCGGCGCTGAACGGCGGCGTCCAGGTCGATTACGCCTGGAGCTCGTTCTCGCTCGGGAACGGGGCCGATCAGATCCAACTCACGAAGGCCGACGGCACGGTCGTGGATCGCGTCGCGTACGACGACGGCCTGCTTTGGCCGGACCTCGCCGGACGCTCGATCTCGCTGCGCGTCAGCGGTCGCGACGTCTTCGCGAACGACGATCCCGCCAACTGGTGCTCCTCGTCCAGCGCGATCAGCGCGACCAATGCCGACATGGGCACGCCGCGCGCGGACAACGACAGTTGCCCGTGACAGCGACGACGGTGTGAGGGTCCGCCCGTGAGTCTCCACCAACGAGTCTCCACCAACGAGTCGAGGCCCGCATCCCGACCGCGTGAGCGGCCGGGGTGCGGGCCCCGAGAAGGAATCGCGCGAAGACCTGCGCGATGTCGCGGCGTCGCCAGACGCCCCACCAGCACGCGTCGCCAGACGCCCCACCAGCACGCGTCGCCAGACGCCCCACCAGCACGCGTCGTCAGACGCCCCACCAGCACGCGTCGCCAGACGCCCCACCAGCACGCGTCGTCAGACGCCCCGCTAGCGGTCGTCGATCACGCGCCCCAGGTGAGTTCCAGGCCGTTCGAGAGGTTGAACGTGGAAGCCGTGCAGAAGGCGGCCGCGTTGCGGAACCAGCACTGGTAGGTCCGGGTACCCGGAGCCGTCACCGAACCACGCACGGACACCGAGAGGTCGCCGCCGACCGGGTACGAGCTCGCGCCCCCGACGTTCGTCTTCGTCCCGAGGCGGATGATCGCGCCACCCGCGCAACGGAGACCGTCGCCGAAGACCGTTCCAACGCCGGCCGGACTGCCCGCCTGGGTCGTGCCCTGGAAGTAGAGCGCGCTCGAGTTCGGCATGGTCGTGCCGTTCAAGACGATCGTGTCGGCCGAAATGCTGGCCGAGCCGGTCGCGCTCAGCTCGCCGCCGGTACCGAGCGAGTGCAGGCAGCCCTCGCCGTTGCCGACCGGGCTGTTGTTGGCGCACGGGCAAGCGAGGCCCGAACCGTCACCGAAGCAGAACGCCGTGCCCGGCGGAGCAAAGCCGCAGTTCGGGTTGGCCGTGCCCGGCGAGGGCGCGACGTAGGACGCCGACCCGACCAGGTTGAAGTCGAGGAACTGAGGGTTCAGCCCGAACGGCGCATCGCCGCACTTCACGATGCCGGCCGGGAGGAAGGTGCCGTCCATGTAGACCGTCGCGCCGTCGAACGTGGTGTCACCTACACCACCATCCGTGAACGCGAACTTCTCGATGATCGTGATGGCCGGGTCCGTCGTGAGCGTGGTCACCAGACCCATGCCGCCGACGCGCAGGTCTTGGCCGATGTTCGCGATCACCCCGGCGGGGCTCGTCGTCTGGATGAAATAGAAGGTGTTCGTGCCGTTCTCGAAGAGGTTGACGTTCGGGGGCGCGCCGGGGCCATTGACGATCTGGTTGACTGCCGGCACGACGGTCGTGGAGCCTGCGGTGTAGACGCCGCTCGCGGGGATGACGCCCGCCGAGAGGTCGACCGCGACGTCGAGAGCGCCGAACGAGCTCGTCGAGTCGCCCTCGACGATGAGGAACATGTAGCCGTTCAAGGAAGCGCCGGGTGTGCCGCGCACTTCGATGAACTCGCGGTCGTCGGTGCCCGTATGACTGACGAGGAGTTCGTTGAGACTGACTTGGGCCGAAGCGGATGCGGCACAGAGGGCCATGGCGGCGGTGAGGAATCGGATTTGACGGAGCATGTGCTGAGGATCCCCGGGGGTTCGGCTGGCCATCCAAGCGGTCGGGGTCGGCCGCAACGGACGGTGTCCGTGCCGGGCGAATGTCGAAACCCCGCGAGTCGGAGCGGGATCTCGTGCCGCGGCACGGATCGGGAGGCTCCTGAGGCCGACCCGATCTTCACAGTGTATCCGGGCCTGACGGGCCCCGGGAGCGCCCTTCGAGTTCCTGCGGACGATTGATCCGGCTCGAACCCCACGTTCACATCCGCGGGCATCTGGCGAGCGCATCCGAGCGCCCCGGGCTCGGTCCCTGCGGGCGTGTTGTCGCTCCTCAGCGGCTCGGCGCAGGCACGAGCAGCACGCCGTCGGGGCAGTCGAGCTCCACCGGGTCGGTCACGACGCGCCCCGGTTCCCCGGGACAGGCGAAGCCCCAGCGCGCCTCGACGGCTTCGTCACCGCCGGCGTACCCAAGCTTCTCCAGGATCGCGCGCGCCTCGGCCTGATCGACTCCCGCCTTGGACGCGTCGTGGCACGGCGATGTGACCCACGCACCATGCCGCGCCAGGAGTTTCTGAAGGCGCAGGACTTGATCGGGTGAGTCGGCGAGACGGTTGTCGAGTTCGCCTGGATCCGCGTCGAGGTGGTAGAGCTCGCTGGCTTCGGGATGGAGCGGGCGCCACACGAGCTTCCATCCGCCGTCGACGACCGCGTAGAGGAAGCCGTCCAGCGGTCGGCTCTTCAGCATGGCCGCGTTCAAGTCGTAGCCGTTCACTTGGTCCGCGAACGCGCTGCGCGGCGGATCGGGGCGACCTTCGAGCAGCGGACGGAGCGTGCGACCCGATAGCGCGCGCGGCGGCTCGACACCGAGGTAGTCGAGCACCGTCGGCGCGATGTCGATCGTGCTCACCGTGCCCGCGACGGACGGCGCAGTCGCGACGCCGGGCAGGCGCACGAGGAGCGGCACGCGGATCTGCTCTTGATAGAGGATGCGGTGGAACGCCCAACCGTGATCGCCCAGACCTTCGCCGTGGTCCGCGACGACGACGACGAGCGTGCGTTCCCATTCGCCCGAGGCGCGCAGCGCGTCGAACAGCCGCCCGATCTGTTCGTCGAGGTAGCTGACTTCGGCGCCGTAGAGCTCGCGCGAGGCGATGAGCTCACCCTGCGGTCCACGCGGCACGCCTTGCATGCGGTCCGCGGGTGGGACCAGCACCGGATCGTGCGGATCCCAGTAGTGCACCCACAAGAAGAACGGATCGTCGAGCGCCGCGAGCTCCTCCACGACGATCGACGTCGTGTCGTCGGAACGACGTTGGAGCTCGGTGAGCGGCCACGACATCGTGCCCGCCTGGCTGCGTCCGACTGCGCCTTCGAAACTCTCGAAGACGTCGAACCCGTGATGGAATCCGAAGTAGGCCGAGACCGGGAACGCGCTGTGCACGGCGGCCGTCGCGTAACCGGCGCCCTTCAACACCGTCGCGAGCGTCGGGGTCTCCGGTTGCAACGCGTAGCCGCACATTCCGAGGAGGACGCGCACGCCGTGCTCGCGATTGTGGAGGCCGGTGAGGATCGAAGCGTGCGACACGGGCGTGACCGACGCCGTCGCGATCGCGCAGTCGAACCGCGTACCCTCGCGCGCCAGCGCGTCGAGGACCGGGGTCGGGTTCCCCGCGCGTCCATAGGTTCCGAGGAAGTCGGCGCGCGTCGTGTCGAGCGTGAGGAGTACGACGTTCCAGCGCGGGGCGGACGGTCGGCTCGCGAACCAGAAGGCGCCGGACGCGGCGAGGACCACGAGGACGGCCAGGACGGAGAACTTCTGGATCGCGGGCTGCATAGGGAGGGGGATGCTAGCAGCCGGCGAGGGGCCGACGCCGAAGCCGACGCCGACGTCCGCGCGCACCGCGAAGGGGCACCGCGAAGGGGCACTGCGAAGTGGCACTGCGCGGGGAGCTCGCCTGCAGCGCACCGACCGAGCGCGACAGCGCGGGACGGCGCGCGTGCACGCGACGCTCACCGCGGCTAAATTCTCGGGATGATCCGACCGGATGATCCGACCTCGATCGATGCTCCGAGCCGGCCCGCGCGGTCTGCTCCTCGTTGCGCTCGTGCTGCTCGCGGCGAGCTGCAAGGACGAGCGCCCGCCGGCGAAGAACACGCGACGTCCCGCGCCGGCCACCGCGACTCCCGCTCCGCCGCCCGATGGTCCGTTCGTCGAGTACCACGACGAGGCGAAGACGCAGAAGAAGGTCGAGGGTGCGCTGGCCCGCGGGCTGCAAGTCGGCGCGTGGACGTTCTGGCATCCGAGCGGACGCGTCGCCGCCAAGGGCGCGTTCGTCGAGGGGAAGATGGATGGCGCGTGGATCGAGAACCACGAGAACGGCGACAAGAAGAGCGAGCGCACCTTCCGCGGCGGGACGGTCGAAGGGCAGGTCACGACGTGGTTCGACAACAGCCAAGTCGAATCGATCGGACGCTTCGAGGCCGGCCAGCGCCAAGGGCTGTGGACCGAGTTCCATCCCGACGGCACGAAGCGGCGCGAAGGGAGCTACGTCGACGACGCGCAGGACGGTACGTGGACCACGTGGCATCCGGGCGGCCGTCTAGAGAGCGAAGCGAGCTTCGTCGGAACCAAGAAATCAGGCACGTGGAAGTCGTGGTTCCCCGACGGTCGCCCCGAGTCCGTCGCCACGTTCGTCGACGGGAAGTCCGAGGGTCCGGGCAGCGTGTGGTACGCGAATGGACAACTCGGCGCGCAGCTCGAATACAAGGATGGCAAGGCGCACGGTGAGTGGCGCGAGTGGCACCAGAACGGTCAACTCGCTCGCGCGGGTCGTTACGTCGCGGGGCAGCGCCAGGGCCCGTGGCAGTTCTTCGCCGAGGACGGCACACCGGACGTGGCCCTCGTGGGCGAGTACAAGGACGACGTCCGTATCGAACCCGTCGGCCAGAAGTAGGCACATCGAGCATGAACACGCGCGTGGAAGATTCGGTCCGCACGGACCAGGCCGTCTGGACCGCGATCGACGCCGAGGCCGCGCGCGAGGAACGCCAGCTCGAGCTGATCGCGTCGGAGAATCACGCTTCGCGCGAGGTGATCGCGGCGATGGGCACGGTGCTGACGAACAAGTACGCCGAGGGCTATCCCGGACGCCGATACTACGGCGGTTGCGAGCACGTCGACGTCGTCGAAGACCTCGCGCGTCAGCGTGCGATGGCGCTCTTCGGCGCGGCTGCGGCGAACGTCCAACCGCACAGCGGGACGCAGGCGAACATGGCCGCGTTCTTGGCCCTACTCGCACCGGGCGATCGGATCCTCGCCTTGTCGCTCGACCACGGCGGTCACTTGAGCCATGGGCACCCGAAGAACTTCTCGGGCGTGTTCTACCCGATCGAGAGTTACGGCGTGGAGAAGGGCAGCGAGCGCATCGACATGGATCGCGTGCGCGAAAAAGCTCTGGCCACTCGCCCGAAGATGATCCTGGCCGGCGCGTCGGCCTACTCACGCACGCTCGATTTCCCGGCGTTCGCGAGCATCGCCAAGGAAGTCGGCGCGAAGATGCTCGTCGACATGGCGCACATCGCGGGCCTCGTCGCCGCGCGCGTGCATCCGTCGCCGGTCGGCCACGCGGACGTCGTGACGATGACGACGCACAAGACGTTGCGCGGACCGCGCGGGGGGCTCGTCCTCGCCGATGTCGAGACGATGAAGAAGGTGAACTCGGCGCTGTTCCCCGGGGTGCAAGGTGGTCCGCTCATGCACGTGATCGCCGCGAAGGCCATTGCCCTGCGCGAAGCGGCTGCACCGTCGTTCGTGACCTACCAACAGCGCGTCGTCGAGAACGCGCGCGCCTTGGCGAACGGTCTCACCGCGCGGGGCTTGAGGATCGTGTCGGGCGGGACGGACAACCACTTGATGCTCGTCGACGTCACCGCGATGGGGCTCTCGGGCAAGGAAGCCGAGGACGCGCTCTCGCACGTCGACTTGACGTGCAACAAGAACCTGATCCCGTACGACCCGCGACCGCCGATGCAGGCGTCGGGAATTCGTCTCGGGACGCCGGCGATCACGACGCGCGGCTTGGAGCCGCATCACATGCCGACACTCGCAGGTTGGATCGCGGACGTGCTCGCGAAACCGACGGACGACGCCGTGTCGAAGCGCGTGCGCGGCGAAGTCGCGGAAGTGGCGCGCGCGTGCCCGATCTATCCGGGCTAGCGCTTCAGACGCATTCCACCGCGACGCCGTCCTTCAGGAACCAGACCTCGCGTCGCGGCGGGGAGTCGAGCGCGAGCGCTTCCCCCAAGGCTCGTGCGTAGAGATCGAGCTGGGCCGTGTGCTCGCGCGCGGCGACTCTTGGATCGCGACCGCCGAGCGCCTCGGATTTGAAGTCGACGACCGTCCAAGCATCGCCGTCGCGCAACACGAGGTCCGCAGAGCCCGTGAAGGCCTCGATCGCCGCGTCGCCGGCGCGCGCGGGCACGAGCAGCGCGAGTTCCCGCGCCGCGATCGTCGCACGTGCATCGCGGAAACGCGCTGCGAGCGGACCGCGCTCGACGGCATCCAGGATCGCGCGTGCGGCGGCAATCGCCGTCACGTCGGCGCCCGAGGCGAGGGCGACTGCCGCGAGACGGGCGCGCGCGGCGTCGAAGTCCGGCGCGAGTTCGAGCGCGCCGTGCACGAGCGTCCCGGCGACGCGCGCATCCTCGCGCGGGATCGCGGACGCGACGAGCGTGTCGGCCCAACTCGGCACCATCGGCCCCGAGGTCCCGGCTTCGAGCGCGCGACTCGACGCCGTCGCGACCCGAGGCCGGTTCGCGCGCAGGTCGGCAAGCGGTGCGAGACGCGCCAGCACTTCGGACTCGCGACGCGCGCGTTCGATCAGCCCGGAGTCGACACGTAGTACGGTCCGGCGTTCGCCGCCCGAGGGCTCGGTCGGGACGACGCGCACGACGAAGCCGTCCTCGACGTACTCGCGTGTTCCCGCGGCGAGCGCCGCTTCCGCGCGCTCGCCGAAGCCCTTCGGGCATCCGTGCTCGGCGAGATCGCGGAAGTTCGCGGCGGTTCGCGCAGCGCGCAATACCGGGCTCGTACGCCACACGGCGGACAACACGAGCTTGTGCTTCGCGCGGGTCATCGCGACGTAGAGCAAACGTGCTCGTTCCGCCGCGTCGCGCCGCTCCGTGGCTTCGAGGACCGTAGTGAAGTTCGGACTGGCCATGCCGCACACGCGCAGCGCGCCCGTCTCGCGGTCGAGGCCGTCACGCGCCTTGCCGCGCTTCGTCCCCGAGGCGAGACCGAGAAGGAACACGGCGCCGAACTCGAGCCCTTTCGCGCCGTGGATCGTGAGGAAGCGCACGGCGTCCTCGACGTCGCTCGGCGGACGCGCCTCGCGCTCGTCCTCGGCCTCGTCGATCGATCTGCGCAACGCGCGCAGGACTCCCGTCGCGTCGCCCGACTCCTCGAGCGCTTCGCCGACACGTCGCAGAAATCGTTCGAGGTTCGCTGCGCGGAAGTGCCCCTGGTAGCGGCACGACTCCGCCGCTTCGACGAGGACGAGCGCGCGCAGGTGCTCGAGGAATCGGTCGGCGGGATCGTCGACCAGACTCCGGCGCAGGATCGCGAGCGACGCCAGTGCGTGTTCGAGCGAAGCGGCGAACTGCGGGATGCCGCGTCCGCCTGGGAACCCGCGCGATTCCAGCGCGCTTTCCACCGTGCGCGCGGACTGCGCGATGCGAACGAGCGCACGTTCCCCGCTCGGCCCGCCGAGGAGTTGCGCGTCCGACGCGAAGCCGTCGGCCCACAGTGCTTCGAGCGCGGCGTCAGGCAATCCGCAGGCGCTGGAACGTAGAAAGGCCAGGAGCGAGAGCACGTCGCCCGGATCCACGATCGCGCCGAGGAGCGCCGCAGCGTCGACGACCTCACGTCGCCTGTAATAGCTGCGATCGCCTTCGACTTGGTAGGGGATCCCGGCCTCGCGCAGTGCTTCGAAGCACGGCTCGAGGCCGGTGCGCGATCGTGTCAAGACGGCCATGTCCTTCCACTTCGCGCCCGCGACACGTTCCGCCGCGAGCGAGCGTGCGAGCTGCGCGGCTTCGATGCGTCGCGCAGTTCCCATCGTCGTCTTCGCGAGGGACCTCTCCGCAGGAGCCGCCGCCCACGTCACCCAGACTTCGACTTCGGGGCCCTCGTCCTTGCCGATCGGTTCGAGGCGCTGGAATCCGGGTTGCACGCCGTGCTCGGCCAACATCACGGGAGAGACGAAGCGTTCGACGGCCGCGAGCACCCGCGGCGTCGAGCGGAAGTTCTGCACGAGTTCGAGCGTTTCGCCGCCGGCCGCGCGGACTTCGTCGACGAAGCCGTCGTAGGCAGCGAGGTCAGCGCCGCGAAACCCATAGATCGATTGCTTCGGATCGCCGACGAGGAAGAGCCCGGGCCGGTCGCGCTCCTCGCCGAGTGCGAGTGCGCGAACGAGACGGACTTGGACGTCGTCCGTGTCCTGGAACTCGTCGACGAGGATCTGTCGATAGCGGCGACGCAACCGCTCGCGCGTGCCGCGTTCCCCCTCGACGAGTCGCGCCGCGCGCGCGAGCAGGTCGCCGAACGTGACCGTCGCAGCCTCGTCGCCCAGCGCTTCCGCGCGCTCGAGCACCCGGCGAACGATCGTGCGCCGCGCGCGGAATCCGTCGAGGTCGAACTCCGCGAGAGGCCGGAACGCCGCTCCGAAGTGCTGGGCAATGACGCCTGCGGCGTCGAACTCGTCACCCAGGACTTTCCGTGCCGAGTCGTCGAGTTCGCCCGTGCCCCACTGCTTCAACTTCTCGAGCGGCCGGCCTTCCGCGATCCCGGCGATCCGGCGGACGAGGTCCGCGATGCTCGGGCTCACGTCCTCCTCGAACATCGCCGCGAGAGCGATGACTGCCTGCGCGGCGGCGACGATGTTCACGCCGCGCAGCTTGGCCAGGATCCGACACGTCGGCACGAACGCGCGCACCGCGGGCTGGAGCTCGTCGACGAGCCGCTTCAGCTCTGCGTCCGATGCCGGATCCCGCGCGAGGTCGGCCGCGCGCACCCCCTCGATGCGCAGCGCCGTCACGCAGTCCGCGACGACATCAGGGCCCACGCCGTCACGCGCGAGAGTGAGCCAATCCTCGTCGCGTGCGTCGCGGAACGCGAGACCGAGATCCTCCGTCGCCGCGCGCCGCGCGAATTCCCCGACGAGATCCTCGTCCGCGTCGACGGTGAATCCAGGCGCGAGGCCCGATTCGAACGGATGCTCGGCGAGCAACGACTGACAGAACCCGTGGATCGTCGTCGCCAACGGCCGATCGAGCGCGAGGCGCAACATGCGCGCACGCTCGCGCACGAAGTCCTCGGGCAGGGCGGCGTCGAACGGCAGGACGACGCCGGTCGGTCGCTTGCCCGATTCGAGTTCGCGCAGCGCGCCGCGAACGCGCGCGTCCATCTCGGCGGCGGCGGCCTTCGTGAACGTGATCGCGAGCACTCCGTCGAGCGCGCGGTCGGCAGCTCGCTCTGGATCACCTTCGCGCGCGCGCGCTTCGTCGAAACCCGGTCCGACGAGCCACGTCGCGACGCGCGCGACGAGCGTCGTGGTCTTGCCCGTGCCCGCGCCGGCGACGACGACGAGCGGGATCACGAATTCCACGCATGCGCGACGGCGCGCATCTTCGTCCGCGATGACCGTCACGATGCGTCCTTCGGCTTGCGACCCGATGGCTTCTGCTTCGCCGTCGATTCCGCGGCGGACGGCGACTTGCCGGGTTTCTGTTCGGGCTTCTGCAGCGCGAACACTCGGCGTACGAGCGCTTCGTGCGAATCCGGCACCAAATCATCGGTTCTTTGCACGAGCGCCGTGAAACGCTGTCGCGCGCCGCTGTCGCCGCGCACACACGCTGCGGCGAGCTCGCAGTGCGCGCAGCTCGAGTTCTCCTTGTGGACGTCGTACTCGACGAGGCGCGGGAAGAACGCGCCCGTGTCCCACGCGGCGAGCAGCTCCTTCAGCGCGCTCTCGTACGCCGCCGTGCACGCCGGATCGTCGCCAGTCACCTCGAAAAGACGCCGATCGTCGGCCGCGAAGTGCGGATGCAACGCGACGTAACGACCCGTGCCGCCGACCAACGCGTAGACGAACGCCTGGAGCTGTGCACCCGAGCGGATCGCGGCGAGATGGTGTCTTGCGCGCGTGTCGGGCGTGGCGAAATCACCGAAGACCTTGCCGCTCTTCCAATCCGTGAGGCGCAATCGATCCTCGACCCGCTCCACGCGATCGGCGCGGAACCCGAGCCATCTCCCGCCCGGGATCGGCGCACGAGCGTGGATCTCGGCGCCGAGCACACGCAAAGAGGGCTCCGCTGCGTCGATGCGACGCGCAGTTTCGACGAGCTCGAGCGCGCGCGCCGCGACCAGAGCGTCGAGCCCGGGAGCGAAGCGACCTTCCTCGCGCAGGATTCGGGCCGCATGGAGGAGCGCCTGCGCCTGGAGCCGTTCGATCGAACGCCAGTCCGGGACCAGGCCCGCGGTCTCTTCGACCTCTTCCAGCTCGCGACCCTGCACCGGCGTCGTCTCGGCCAGCAACGCGTGCGCGACGCTGCCCGTCGCGCGCGCGTCGATCCGCGGCGCAAAGAGCAACGGGTCGATCGGCGGCCGGATCTTGAGCACGCGCTGGAGAAACGTCTGCCACGGACAGCGCGCGACGTTCTCGATCGTCGTCACGGCGATCTCGGATCGCGTGCGCGCTTCGAGCCGCGCCGCGCCCACGGCGCCGAAGAAAGGCCCGAGCGGCTCGGGACGTCCCGGAACGCGGTCGAGTTCGACGAGGGTCGCAGCGCGCGCGACGGCGATGTGCACTGCTCTGGCGGGATCGAGTCCATGCACCTTTCGCGCCGATCCCAGCGCGAGTTCGAGCACACCGGCTGCTTCCACCGCAGTCCCGTCACGCCCGGCGAGCTGCGCGTGCTCGACGAGTGGCTGTGCAACACCCTCGTCGCGTTCGATAGGACCCGGAGCGAGTTCGGCCGTATCCGGG
>Ga0163152_10002109_pt1 | contig 29313 bp, 15 predicted proteins | sample OliLakLV19MP8IB2_FD_148635 | JGI IMG/M metagenome (GOLD analysis project Ga0163152, IMG submission 148635) | Freshwater microbial mat bacterial communities from Lake Vanda, McMurdo Dry Valleys, Antarctica - Oligotrophic Lake LV.19.MP8.IB-2 | ecosystem: Environmental > Aquatic > Freshwater >...
CCCGAAGGGAACCCCGCTTTGGTTCTATCTACTTTTGGATTGAAATTGCTCGGTAGTGGTGGTGAGTTCCTGCCGATTTCCACGCTTCCTCTGGCTGATATGGGAGGCGTTCGAGATCGGCTTGCCGATCTCTCAGAGGCTTAAATCCGCGTGCAGTTTCTCGCCAGCCACCTGGACCTGCTCCACCATGTTCTTCTCGGTGGTGGTCCACTGGATGGTGACGCCGTTGGCAGTGTTCGTGACGGTGCAGTTGGCGCCGCAGAGGACCTTCATCCACTCGGGGCACTCCATGCTGGCCATCGAGGTCTTGACGGCGCCGTCAGCGCAATGGGCGGATGCTGAGGCGGAGGCCTTCGTGGCGCAGGTGGCTCCATCGGATACCTTCACAGCCGAGGTCTTCGTGGCGCAGGTGGCACCATCGGACACCTTCACGGCCGAGGCCTTCGTGGCGCAGGTAGCACCATCGGAGACCTTGGTGATCGACGCGGTGGCGGGGCAGGTCTTGCCATCCGACACCTTGGTCACGTGACCGGCCGACATCGCACAGGTGGCACCGGCCTGCATCTTCATGTCATCGATGCGGGTCATCATGGCCTTCTGAACAACCGGAACGTATTCCTTGCTGGCAGCGGTGACGACCAGGGCGATACCGCCGTTGACGCGCTCGTACTTCATGGTGGTTCCGGGGGCGGCCTTCAGGAGATTGGCCATCGAGGACTTCGTTGCACAGGCGGCGCCATCCGAAACCTTCATGATGGTGGCCTTGGTTCCGGCGTCGGCACTCGCCTTTTCCTTATTGGCACAACACGCACCGCCGGCGAAGGCCGAGGCAGCGGTCAATGACAGACCGGCCACGAAAACCATCGCCATCACTACCGACATGGACTTCTTCATTGGAACATCCTCCCTGACGAATTGAACCTGGAACCGTGACGAGCCTGGGACTCGAACAAAACGACCGTGGACCTGTGAATTACGCTTCTGTACTAATACTCATCATACATGAGGGCGGTGCCCTGGAATAACCTTCGTTGACGGTGTGGGAAGCCGGGTGATAGCGTTCGCCCCCCAGGCCGACCCCGTGGCTTACCGATTGACGTAACATCGGTTCCGGGGATTCAACAGAATCTGATTTCTTTACAGGTCCGCTCGCCGGAGTGGTGAAATTGGTAGACACACGGGACTCAAAATCCCGCGGGGGCAACTCCATGTCGGTTCGATTCCGACCTCCGGCACCACCTGAAGTAACGCCAGCAAACCTTTTATTTATAGACAGTTACAATGTCGGTGGCAGCTGAGCGTGCCCGTCTGATGTCGGAAGGCCCGCAGAGGACCGCAAAAAGCACCGCCTTTCGGCGTACGCCTTTGCCAACCGTCACCTGGTGTGGCCCGGGCGTAAGGGGCCAGAGTATTCGGTGCGGGGAATGCGTGACGCCCGCCTCAAAGCCGTCAATCCACCAGATCAAAGGGTCCGAACCCTCCGATTCGGCCTCCAGTTGCAAAACTTGCGAACCGCGCGGCAGCGCCGGATCGAGGAAGAAAACGTCACCGGGAACGGGCTTCTGTATCTCGATCCGGTCGGCGGCCGACCCTCCGGTTTCTGCTTCCGGTACCGACGATTCCTCGTTGGACTTCACCGTTGCAAGTCCAGTCTCCCCTCTCACCGCCACGCTCGTCGCCCTCACGGCGTGCCCGTCGCAGCTCGCCTCCGCCGACCCGTCGGGTAGCCATTCGACGATGCTGCCCGGACAGCCTGGCCCCATGGCCTCACCGGTTTCGACACAACGGGTGTACGGCGTAAGTCCGGGCGGCCGCGGTGGCGCGGTGAGCTCGCCCTTCGAGGCTAGCTGTCCGAAGATTTCCCGAACGATCGGCGCCGCACCGAACACGCCCGAAACCTGGTGCATCGGCGCGCCGGTAAAATCACCAACCCAGACGGCGACAGTCCACTCGCGGGTGTACCCGACGGCCCAGTTGTCCCGCCAGTCGGAAGAGGTGCCGGTTTTCACGGCCACCGGCCAGGGCATGTCAAGAACGCCATTGCGACCAAACGAGCGGAGTCGTGCGTCCCCGTCGGTCAGGATGTCGGTGATCCACCAGGCCGCGACCGGGTGGATAAGTCGTTCCTCAGGACGGGGCGGTGCCAGGGGGAGTGGCCGGCCGAGCGGGTCGGTGACGCCGAGGAGGATGGATGGTCGGCCGTGCCGGCCTCCCCGTGCCAGCGTGACATAGGCGTTGGCCAGGTCGACCAGGCGCACCTCGGCCACGCCAAGCGTCAGGCCGAGGCCCGCTTCGGCCACGGCCTGTTCGTTCTCGAGAAGGTCGAGCGCCACCAGTTTTTCAAAGAAGCGATCCGCACCGACACCGGCCAATGCGTCCACCGCGGCAATGTTGAGCGAACTGGCAAGCGCCTCGCGGATGCGAACGTGGCCGAACGACTGACCACCGTAGTTGCGGGGCACGAACGGGCCCCCCGCCGCCGGAAAGGCGCGGGAATCGTCATCGACCAGGCTGGCCGGCGTGAGACCTGACTCGAAGGCAAGAGCGTAGGTGAATGGTTTCAACGTCGATCCGGGTTGCCTTCGGGCCGTGGCCCCGTTGACCTGCCCGGCCTCGGGATCGAAGAAATCGACCGAGCCCAGGAGAACCACCAGTTCCCGCTTTGCATTGTCGAAGACCACCACGGCGGCCTGCCGCGCCCCTCGCTCCGCCAGACGATCGAGACGGGGCTTCAGGCGCTGCTCGATTTCGGTCTGCAGGCGCCCGTCGAGCGTCGTGCGGATCACGCCGGCCCGGGAACGAATTTCGGGGGGTAGCGATGCCAGGAGCCAAGTCGTCAGATGCGGCGCTTCGAACGGCGGAGCGGCGCGTGCGACGACGATCGGCGCCTCGGCGGCGTCCTGGAAGTGGCGGCGCGACGGGCCGCACGCCATGAGCTTCGCGAGCAGGCTGACCCGGCGGGACTCAAGCCCAGGTGCCGCATCCGTTCGCGACAATCGTTCCGGGGCTCGCGGGAGAATGGAAAGGAGGAGGGTCTCGCCCGGCGTGAGAGTCCTGGCGGAATGGCCGAACCAGGCCATGGCCGCTGCCTCGATGCCGATGGCGCCACGACCGAAAGGCGCCCGATTCAGATACTGCTCGAGGATCTCGTCCTTGTCGAGGCGTTGCTCAAGCCGGACGGCATCGAGGACTTCGCGCAACTTGGCGGACAACCCACCGCCGGGGGAACGATTCGCCGCAAGTCGCGCGACCTGCATCGTCATGGTGGAGGCGCCCGAGGCGACGCGACCGACCCGATGGTTGCCCCGGAGTGCCCGCAGCATGGCCACCGCGTCAACTCCGGGGTGCTGGCGGAATCGATGATCCTCCGCGGTGGTGAATGCCGGCTCGACCCACGGCGGCAACTCGGAAAGACGAACCCACCTGGCCCGACTGGCACCGATCGGCACTTCGCGCAACCGCACGCCGTTTCGATCCTCGAAGCAGAGGGACCCGCTCGCCCGGGAGTGGATCGCATCCAGACCGGCCGGCGGCAGGGCCACCATCACGCTGCCCGCGATCAGGCCGATGCCAACGAGGGTGGCGAACGCGCGGATCACGATGGGGCGCAACAGCGCCTCATCGAAGAGCCTGGTACCGACTCACCGCGCCTCAATTCGCAGGGTGGGTCCATCGGTGAACGCGGCCACCTCGGGGTGATACATGAGCTCGGCGCGCGCGCGGGGTGCCCCGAACAGGCCCGGCGTGACCGCCCGCGCCAGATACCGGAACTCGTGAACGCCCGGACTCAAATGATCGAAATAGGCTCGGACCTCCCGATCGCGCACTTCGGTGAAGGAGGCGTGCAACCCGAAGCCGGACCTGCCCGGACGCTTTCGAGCCTCAAGGCGTCGACCAGCCTCCAGAGTGCTGGTTCGAAAGTCCAGTTGGACCGGCTCGAGGCCCGCCGGCAACGGATCCGAGAGGACGAGATGGTCGAGCGCCTCCGGCGCGACCAGGGTGAGACGAACGACGACCAGATCCCCCGATGTGAGCGTCCCCTTTCCATCAGGCGATTCCCAGGCCCGCGTCAACGTGAGCGCCGACTCCTCGGCCGGACGGCCGACGGACGATTCACGGTAGTGAATGCCAGCCGTGTAATAGAGCGCCCCCGTGCCTGATCGCTCCATGACCAGGGGGACCGCGCCGCCGCTGGTCGGTGCCGGCCATGCCCGCGTGATCGTTGGCGCGTTTCGCTCCGTGAAGCGAACCGGCTCGGCCGACACTCCGCCCAGGATGAGTCGTGCAGTCAGATCGGGCCGCTCGCCTTCGTACCGATCGCGATAGGCCACCAGCGACGACAGTGCCAGGAGATTGGCCTGGGTATTCTGCCAGCGTCCACCGGCCCGTTCTTCGAGGAGCTTGCGTGCCAGTTTCGATTCGAGCGTTGAGCGAACCGGCTGGGATAAAAGCGCCGACAGGTAGAGCGCATTCGACCGGATCGTCGACCCCCACCACCATTCCCAGCAGTCCAGACAGGCGTTCGACCGGTCACCCTTAAGCCAGGCCAGGTCGGCCACCTGCTCCACCCGGTTCAGCATCCCGGCCAGGAGGCGAGCGGCGGGTGCCGATTCGCGGTGATCATCGGCCGACCAGGCCAGTGCCAGAGAGAGGCGGGAATCCTGGCTCAGTCGTTCCCTCATCGATGTGAGGAACTCAAGCGTCTGGCGAAAGACGGCCTCCTCGCCGGCATCGCGCGACCAGTGACTCATGGCCCAGAGTGCCATTGACCAATCGGCCGAGTGCGTCACGACCGCCGCCGTGTCGCTGCTCTGTGACTGGAGTTGCCACGCGAGGTATCGCATGGCCGGCGTAGCCAGCTGTTCCGTGGCCGCACCGGCCAGGCGGGCCTCCTTCAGCGCGAGCAGAGCCCAGGCCGTCAGGCCAACCTGGCTTTGCATCTGACCGGGGTAAAGGACGAAACCGCCATCCTCCGACTGGTAGGGTGCGAGATCGGTCACCGCCTGCCGTGCCGCGCGGGACGCCGACTCCCCGGATCCTGACCCGGCGTTTCCGAAGCGCGCCTCGAGAACCCGCGCCCAGGAACGGGACGCCTGCTGCTCCAGGCAGCTGTACGGATAGTCATCGAGATATCGGAATGCCGGCTCGACGCCGCCCAGGAGACTCGGTGACAGGAGAACAGTGACGCGGGCCGATTCTGGACGGGCCCACGCGGGGCGCCTGATCGACTCTTCAACGCGTGCCAGGATGAGGCCGGTTGAAGCGTCATATCGTTCGATGACGGGATCGATCACGGGAAAGGACACCTCGATACCGTCAGCGAATCCCGCGCCCGTGGCCTGGAAGCGAACCTTCGCCTCCCCGGCGGCGCCAGTCACCAGTTCGACATCGAAGCGACGGTTCCCGTTCGCCGGTATGGATTGCGCGGACTGGCCGGCCGGACCGACAACGTCGATTCCCACCGCCGTGGCATTGAGCTCGACGGTCATTGGTCGGCTGGTTCGATTGTGGATGATGGCCCCACCGCGAAAGCGATCGCCGGTGGTGGCAAAACGGGGCAGCGCCGCCTGAACGAGAAGTGGTTTCGTGACTACGATGGCGGTGTCAGCCGAGCCGAAACGTTGACCGTCGTCCAGCGCCACGACCATCACCCGGAACGTCGTCAGGTTGTCGGGAAGACGCACGCCAATCCGGCCGCGGCCGCCGGCGTCGGTGACGACATCGGCCTTCCAGAGGGCGGTGGTGGCAAATGCCGATCGAAAAGTTGCCCCGTCGCCACCGCCGCCACCCGGATCGCCCCCCTTGGATTTCAGCGCCCCGAGCGTCTTGACCACCTGGCGGCGGAGTTCGCTGGTGGTAACCGATAACGGCCGCGGGCGGTAAAACCAGGTCAGCGGGTCGGGGGTTGTCGTACCGAGCAGGCGGAGGACCGCCTCGTCGACGATGGCCACGCTGACCTCGCCGGGCACCCCTCTCCCCAGCCGATCGGCCAGGGAGATCTCGACCGTTACCGAATCGCCCGGCCCCGCCTCGACGCGGTTCGGGCGAAGAACGACACGAAGGCCTTGATCACGGTAATCGACGGGAAGATTGATGAGCCCAAGCCGGAACTCGGGCTTGACCAAACGCGGGTCGGCCCCCCGCCTGGCATCGCTGCCCAGGATCAGCGCGACCGAGAGGTAAAGATTCGGCGCGGCGCCAACCAGGGGAATCGGCACATCGACAATTTCCGACGTGCCGGTCAGCCGACGCGTCCAGTGCCGTTGGATACCTTCGCGCTCGATTGTTACCAGTGCCGTGGCGCCGGACACGGGTGCCCGCACCAGGATATGCGCCGTGTCCCCCGGCGCATAGGTGGAACGATCCGGCACCAGGTCAAGCCGAACACCGGGCTCCCATCCCCAGGCGTAATCACCCGGACCCGAAGTGTAGAAATCAGCGGCGCTTTGCTGGCGGTTCTTGGTGCCGTCAGTGGCCTCGACCAGGATCCGGTAATAGCCGGCGGTCGGCACGCGAAATGTCGTCGGGTGTGGACCGGCGCCTATCGGAAGCGCCCGCCGTTCGAGGACGGTGTCCACTTCGGTTGTCTCCGAGCCGATGATCCCCCCGACCATAAGTCGGCGCACCGTGCGCCAGTCGCGGCGAATGAGGCGGACCTGCGCCGTGGCGTTTCGGGCCGGCCGGCCGTCCGGATCGAGCAGGACGATCAACGCCGAAACATCCTCTCCGGCCGTGATGAGCCTGGATCCGATGGCCACGCCGGGGTAGGCCAGGCCCCGATGGATCGGCCGCTCGATCGTGGTGGCGGAGGCGCGGCCGGTCTCGTCCAGAACCTCCACTTCCATCGTGTAGGTCAGGCTGACCGGCGTGGAACCCAGGTCGGCCATCGGGGCAATGACGGCGCGACCTCCGGTGTCGAGCGTGACCTCTCCCCGGCCCACCAGCCACTCGTACTCCGGCACCGCTTCGTGGTCGGAGAAGGAATAGTCCTCGTATCCCGGCGGTCGAAAATCGAAGGGTCGGCGCGACAATGACCATCGGGCCGTGGCGCCGGAAAGTGGTGCGCCGAAAAAGTAGGACGCCGCAACGTCGATCGGCAGGGCCTGGCCGCTCAGCGCCCACGGCTTCATGGTGGCGAGATCGACCTTGAATTCGGGGGCGCGATACTCGGCCACTGTGAATGATCCGTAAACGCTCCAACCGTCCGCCCCGCGATCGGTCTCCGGTGCATTCGGACGACCGGCGCGGGCGCTGGCGGGCGAAACGAGACGCACCGACCAGGTTCCGGGAGTGGCGGCGGCGGCAAGCGGCCAGTCGAGGCTGATCGTTCCGAAGCGTGACAGCGTTCCATCGCGACGCACGATCGCGTTGCCGCGCGGATCGTCAATCTCGATCCGAACCGCCAGGGCTTTCGGATTGGCCAGTCCGGTCAGGGAACGGCGTCGAAGTATTGCCTTCAGGTGCACGGTTTCGCCGGGACGGTAGAGATCGCGATCGCCGTAGATCATCCCATCCAGGTCGGTATCGGGATTCCAGGTGCCGCCGGCGATGCCGAAATTCCACGGTTCGAGGTTCCAATCGCCGCCGAGTGTCAGCCAGACCTGGTCGTCGGCGGTCGTGGCGATGGCGTGCAGCGGCCAATCCTTCCCCGAAGCGCTTGGAAGTCCCGGCCCGGTGACGAGTCCATCCGATCCCGTTGTTCCGGACCAGATGAGTCGATCCATGGCGGTGCGAACTTCCACCACGGCGCCGGCGATCGGTTTGCCGCTGGCCAGACTGGTCAACCAGAAAAGGTGATTCGCCTGTGATGTCTTGCCGGTCAGGCCGAGATCGGAGATGCGCACCAGGGCCCGGGCCACTGGCGGTGGTGCGAATCGTGGGGATCCGTCCGGGAAGTTGGCTCCGGGGATCACCTTCGGCGGATCCGTCGATTCGACGCGAACCAGCACCGTGCCCCCCCTCCCAACACCGAGGACGTCGTCGGTCGAGAGGAAGAGCGTGTCGGGTTCGTTCCACGGTGTCCGCCGGCTGATCGTCCGCACGACCTGACCGTCACGCGTCCCGCCCACGATCGAGTCGTTTGCACGTCCCCGAACGGCCCGGCCGATGTCCGGCCCATCGATCCGTGTCATCGACAGCCGGGCGTCCTGGACATTCGTCAGCAGCACGGCAATCTCGCGGCGGTCGGTTCGCTGGATCACCCCGTCCCCGGGAACCACGATGACGCCCGGTTCGGCGTCGGGAATCGTGACCGGGCCGAGCGTGACCGGCGGAAGCGGCTGGCCATAAACATCCGAAAGGCCGGCGCGGAGAATCAGGCGATAGCGGACGCCGGGACGGAAGTCGCCGTGGAGGGTGACCCGCCCTGAGTTCCACTCCTGCCAGGCGCCGCGGAGGCGGACGGGAGGATCGGTCACGGCATGGGTCAGCAGGCTGTCGGTATCGACCTCATTGCTGAGCCGGAGCATCACGGCGTTCGACTGCCACGGGCTGGTGGCCAGGCTGTCCGCCACGAACGGGCCGTAGGTGCGAAAGGTACGCTGCCACGCGTCAACCATCGGAAGCGCACCGCGCTGTCCGACCAGGCCGGATTTGATTTCCAATCGCCACTCGGTGTCGAGGGTGAGGCGGCGGCGCGGAACCAGGACCACGCGCCAGTCGATCTCGCCTTCCCCCCATGACCCGATCAGTTCCTTGTCCTCCGGAACCGGGCGGCGCGCGTCCAGGTCAATCGACAAACCCCCCGCGGAAACGAGACGCGCCGCCCGTCGAAGTGCGGATGGCTCGACGGGCTGATTGAACTCCACCACCAGGCGAAGATCAGGTCCCACGGAAGCCGTCCCCGCCTCGGGCAGAACACGCGAGACCGCCGGCCGCGGCGTCTCGAAAGACCAGATGTGATCGACCGGCAGGCTCTTCCCGTTCACCGACATCGTTCCCGCCGCGACGCGCCCCTCGTAGCGGGTGGCGGGTGCCAGCGACTCGTCCGGCACGAAGCTGGCCGTCCGGGTGCCAATCCATCGATATCGCCCCGCCACACGCGGGCGAAGGGTGAACGGTGGATCGGTGACCGCGGTGGTCGTCGCTCCCACCGCGACCATCGGCTGATCGAAAAGGACATCGACCGACGAGACCTCCTCCACCGCATCCCGGGGAATGGTCAGGACAACCGACAAACCGCCGGGGCCCGGGTCGCGCCTTGCGCATCCGCCGTCGCATCCGGAGAGTGTGAAGAGAACCAGTAGTAACGAGATGAGGCCGGGTGATACTGAATTGCAAATAGAACTCACAGCACAATCAGCGCCGCGCGCGGTGGATTGCTTCCGTCGTGCCATCACGTCTGGCCTCCTGTGAATTGGAGCGAGGATTCTGGCATATCACGGGATGGAGTGCGCATATGCTATGAATTGCCGATGTTACCTGTCGCTCCATCATGATCCGCCCCATCGTTGCCGCAGAAACCCGTTACCTCCGCCAGGCGGTTCTCCGCCCGCAGCAGGCCGCGGTGGAACTCGTGTATCCCGGCGATGACGATCCGCGAACGCGGCACCTGGGGGCGTTCGTCGGTGACCGGCTGGTGGGGATCTCGTCCATCTATGTTGAGCCGATGCCGGCTCTGTCCGGTGATCGTCCAAGTCCGGGCGTCGATCCGGGCACCGGGGACACCGATTGGCGTTTGCGCGGCATGGCCACGCTACCCGAGGTGCGGGGAACCGGACTTGGCGGGGCATTACTGGACGCCTGCCTCGATCACGTCGGGACAAAGGGCGGCACGCGTCTCTGGTGCAACGCACGCACCACGGCGGCGGGATTTTATTTGCGACACCGGTTCGAGATTCATGGGGAGGAGTTTGAGCTGCCGGGAATCGGTCCGCACTATCGAATGAGCCGGGCAATCCCGCAGTCGACGGAAGGCTAGATCGGGCCGGATCATCGGGCCCGCCCGGCTATCGAATCACCCGACCATCGTCGACAACTTTCTTTCCGCCGATGTACACCGCTCGAACATGCGAACGGCCGTAGTGGTACGCCAGATGGTCAAGGCTCGGAACCTCCACAACCTGGAAATCGGCGAAATAGCCGGCATCCAGCCGGCCGACATCGTGCTCCATGCCGATGGCCCGGGCGGCGTTGATCGTGGCCGCCTCGAACGCCTCGGTCGGCGTGATGCCGTACTGAAGGCACGCCAGCGTCATCATCATCGGCATCGACTCGGTCATGTTGCTGCCCGGATTCCCGTCGGTGGCGATGGCCACCGGCAGACCCTGGTCGATCATCTGCCGAACCGGGGCCTGGCTCGGCAGGCGGAGAAAGAAGGATGTCCCGGGCAGCGCCACCGGCACGACACCGGCTGCCAGCAGACGCGGAATATTTTCAACCGGCAGGCAGTGAAGATGATCCGCCGAAGTGACCTGAAGCGCGATCGCCACCTCCGAGCCGCCGGACGCCCCGAACTCGTCGGCGTGAATTTTGAGTTTGAGCCCGGCCGCGGCCGCCGCCTCGAGGATTCGACGGCTCTGGTCCGGCGTGAAGAGCCCTTCCTCGCAGAAGACATCGCAGAATCGGGCAATCCCCTGGGCCGCGATCTCCCTTGCTCCCTCGCACAGCCGGGTGACCCACCCCTCGTGATCATTTCGGTATTCGTCGGGAAACTCATGCGCCCCCATCCAGGACGGCACAATTCGCACCGGATGCCGGCGCGCCACTTGATCCACGATGCGGAGGCCGCGCAGATCTTCATCAATATCGAGGCCGTAGCTCACCTTGACCTCGACTGTCGTCGTGCCGTCGAGAAGTGCCCGGTCGAGATGGCGAATCAACGAAGCCGCAAGATCCTCGTCGGACGCCGCCCTCGTCGCTTTCACCGTGCTCCGGATCCCTCCCCCGGCCGCCGCAATCTCCTGATACGACTTCCCCGACAGACGCAATCCGAATTCGCGCGCGCGATCGCCACCGAAGAAAAAGTGGGTGTGAGGATCGACAAAGCCGGGCAGAATCATCCGCCCCGGCTCGTCAAAGCGGAGGATCACATCGGTGGGTGGATCGGGAGCGGGAGATACGGGAGCCGCGCCGCCATCGGCTCGCACATCGCTGCCCGCAGGTCCGGCGATCCGGTCCCCACGCAGGGCGATCAGGGCGGGTGTTCGGATTATCGAGTCGTTCATATGGACCCTCTGGAAGTTGTCATTCCGCCACATCCAATCCGGATTCGCTGGCAAACCGAATGGCTTCATCGTAACCGGCGTCCCGGTGACGAAACACACCCATCGCCGGGTCATTCGTCAGCACGCGCGTGAGACGGGCTGCGGCGGCCGGCGTTCCGTCGGCTACGATGACCTGGCCGGCATGGAGCGAGTTGCCGATGCCGACGCCGCCACCATGGTGGAACGAGACCCAGGTGGCGCCGCTGGCCGTATTGACCAGCGCATTCAGGATTGGCCAGTCGGCCACCGCGTCGCTGCCGTCCTTCATCCGTTCGGTTTCGCGATAAGGACTGGCCACGCTGCCGGCATCGAGGTGGTCGCGGCCGATGACGATCGGCGCCTTGACCCGGCCGGTGCGCACGAGTTCGTTGAACAGGAGTCCCGCCCGATGACGCTCGCCGTACCCCAGCCAGCAGATACGGGCCGGCAATCCCTGGAACTGAATTCGCTCGGCGGCCAACGGCAGCCACCGCGCAAGGAGAACGTCGTCGGGAAACTCCTCCAGCAGGGCCGCGTCCGTTGCCGCGATGTCGGCCGGATCACCCGACAGGGCCACCCAGCGGAACGGCCCCTTCCCCCGGCAGAAGAGCGGCCGGATATACTCCGGCACGAAGCCGGGAATGTCGAAGGCATCGGGCACACCGCCCAGTTCGGCCTCGCCGCGCAGATTGTTGCCGTAGTCGAAGGCGTGTGCGCCGCGCCGCTGCAGCTCGAGCATGGCGCGAACATGGTCAGCCATCGTCGCACGGGCGAGCCGCACGTACTCGTCGGGATTGGATGTGCGCAGGGCGCCCGCCTCGGCCAGTGTGAGCCCGCGGGGCACGTAGCCATTCAATGCATCGTGAGCACTGGTCTGATCGGTGAGCAGACCCGGCGTCACATTTCTCCGAACCAGCTCCTCGAGCAGGTCCGCGGCGTTCATCACCACACCGATGCTGACCGCGGTGCGACTCGCCATCGCCTCGTGCGCCAGGACCAGGGCCTGGTCGAGATCCGGGGCCTCCCGATCGAGATAGCGCGTCTCCAATCGTTTCCGGACTCGGACCGGATCGACCTCGGCCACCAGGCAGACGCCGCCGTTCATTGTGACGGCCAGCGGCTGTGCCCCCCCCATCCCGCCGAGGCCGGCGGTGACCGTCAGTCGACCGGAAAGATCGGAATCAAAGTGACGCCGGGCGGCCTCCGCCAGGGTTTCAAACGTTCCCTGCACGATTCCCTGGCTGCCGATGTATATCCAGGATCCGGCGGTCATCTGGCCGTACATCATGAGCCCTTTCCGCTCGAGTTCGCGGAAGTGCTCCCAAGTGGCCCAGCGCCCGACCAGGTTTGAATTGGCGATGAGGACGCGCGGCGCATCGGCATGAGTGGTAACGACGCCCACCGGCCGGCCCGATTGGACCAGCAGTGTTTCGTCATCGCCCAATCGTTTCAGCACGGCAACAATTTGATCGAAGTCGGCCCAGCTCCGGGCCGCACGACCGGTGCCGCCGTAGACGACCAGGTCCTCCGGTCGTTCGGCCACTTCGGGATCGAGATTGTTCATGAGCATGCGCATCGCGGCTTCCGTGAGCCACGAGCGGCAGGAAAGCGTGGTGCCGCGCGGCGCCCGGATCTCCCGGGCCGTCAATGTCGGAGTCATCGATATTCCCCTTTTGCACGTACCGGGCGGCCGGGCCGGGTCGGACCGGGAACAGACTGGATCATCTAGATTTCACCCAGAATGGACGCCAGCTCGAACTCACCGGCCTTGATCGCCTCGGCGATCGACTCGATATCTCCCGACAGCGGTCGATCATCGGTCAACGGAGCGACATGCCGTCGGACGCGGCGCACAGCCTCCTCGGCACCGGCCCCGCTCGTCAGCGGCCGATGGCGCTCCAGTCCTTCGGCCCCGGTGATCAGTTCCACGGCCAGGACGCGGCGCACATTGTCGAGGATCCTCCTCAATTTCACCGCCCCGGTCATCCCCATGCTGACATGATCCTCCATTCCAGCCGAGGTCGGTATGGAATCGACGCTGGCCGGGTGCGCCAGGATCTTGTTTTCGGACACCAGCGCCGCCGCCGTGTACTGCGCCATCATGAGCCCCGACTGAAGCCCCGGCTGACGGGCGAGGAATGGCGAGAGGCCGCTGACACGTCCGTCTAGAACGAGGTAGGTTCGCCGCTCGCTGATCGAGGCCACCTCGGCCATGGCGATGGCCAGGTAATCCAGGATCAGGGCGATCGGCTGGCCGTGAAAGTTGCCGCCGGAAAGTATTTCATCAGCCTCGGCGAAACAGAGCGGGTTGTCCGTGACCGAACGCATCTCCCGCTCGGCCACCTCGCGAACGTGGGTGAGCGCATCAACGCTGGCCCCGAGAACCACCGCCGCGCAACGAAGCGAATAGGGATCCTGTACCTTGGCGCAGCCGACATGACTGGCAACGATTGCGCTGTCCGCCAGCAGCACGCGCAGATGGCGGGCCACAAGTCCGGCACCGGGATGCGGGCGCACGGCGTGAAATCGGGGATCGAACGGGATGAGACTCCCCTTCAAGGCATCGAGACACAGCGCCGCGGCCACCTGCGCGGCCTCCAGGAGTCGTTCCGCGTCCCGGATGGCCAGTGCAGCGGACGAGGTCATCGCCTGCGTGCCGTTGATGAGTGCCAGGCCCTCCTTGGCTTCGAGGACCAGGGGATGGAGACCGGCGGCCGCCAGCGCCGCTCCGCCCTTCACGCGCCGGCCGTCATACATGGCCTCCCCTTCGCCGACAAGGACCGACGCCAGATGGGCCAGGGGCGCCAGGTCGCCGCTGGCCCCGACCGATCCCTGTTCCGGAACGATCGGCGTGACGAAGCGGTTCAACATCGACACGAGGAGTTCAACGACCGCGGGGCGAACGCCGGAGTAGCCGCGCGCGAGGGAATCGGCGCGAAGCAGCAGCATTCCCCGCACGACCTCCTCCGCCAGCGGCGGGCCCACTCCCACGCAGTGGCTCCGGATGAGGTTCTGTTGAAGGCGCGCCACGTCGTCGGTTGGAATGACCACATGGGACAGCACACCGAATCCGGTGTTGATGCCGTAACTGACACGACCGGCCGCGAGCGTGTCGTCGACGAGTTTCCGGGATAGCGCCATGGCGGTGCGCGCGGCGTCCGACAATTCGACCGGACGCGCGTGACGGGCCACGGCTTCCAGATCGGCCGCCGAAAGCGGCGCGTGGTCGAGTCGAACGGGCGCGCTCACGGTACGATTCCGGCCGGGCAATTCACGAGGCTTCCGCCTCGGCCACCCGGGCCGTGGTCATCCAGTCGCGGGCCCGATCGGCCAGATGATGATGGTCGGTGCAGCGTTCGGGCGGGCAGGGCAAGGCGGAACGAAACAGGCCGCCGTAACGGGCCGTGAGGAACCGTCCGTCCAGAATGGCCACGACTCCCCGATCCCCCTGTCGCCGAATCAGTCTTCCAAAGCCCTGTTTCAATTTGAGGACCGCTTCCGGCACCGAGTAGTTCATGAAGGGATCCTGCCCGGACTGTTTCAACTCCTCGCCCCGGGCTTCGACCAAAGGGTCCGAGGGCACCGGAAATGGCAGCCTGGTGACGACCAGCACTTCGAGCGACTCGCCTGGAAGATCGATACCCTCCCAGAAAGAGGCCGTGCCGAGGAGCAACGCCGCGCCGGGTTTCCGGAACTGGCGCAACAGGGATCCCACCGAGCCATCCCTTCCCTGCGCGGACACGCGAACGCCGGCCGCTTCGAGGGGGCCCGAGAGCCGACCGGCCACGTCCCGCAACATGCTGTACGAGGTGAAGAGCGCCAGTGACTTGCGCCGGGTCGCCAGCACCAGTTCCTCGATGCCGCGGGCCAGGTGATCGGCGTAGTCGGGATCGCGCGGGTCGGGCGCATCCGCTACCGAGAGGACCCGGACCGACGAGATGAAATCAAATGGAGAATCGAGAGCCAGCGTGGCCGAATCGATCGGCAGTCCAAGTCGTCTCAGAATGTGGTCGAAAGCGCCGCCAACGGTCAGGGTGGCCGACGTCATCACCACCCGTTCGTGACGCTCGCGCAGACGCTGCCCAAGGGGTCCGGCGACATCGGATGGCGCCGCCACCAGGCTGAAGTGGTCCCGATCACCCCACTCCTTCCAGTGAATCCAGTCGCTGCCGGCACCATCGGGATGGAGCGTGATGTCGAGCGCCTCCTGGATTTTTTTCCACTCGGACAGATTGGTTTCCAGCTCGGCACACGCGGCGCGGGCTTCGTCGGGATCCGGTGCCAGCGTCGTGGCTTCGTTCAATTCGAAGAGCACCCCCGCGCCTCGACGCACCGTGTCGTTCACCGCCAGCAGCAACTCGGCCGCGTCGGCCGGACAGAGCCGGGCGAGTTCGGACGCGTCGGTGTATCGCTTGCGCGAATCGGCGCCGGGCGGTTCGTTTCCCGAATTCAGCCGACCAAACCAGGCCTCACCGCGGGCGCCGGCGGTTCCGGCAGCCTTCTGCCACAAGGTCAGATTTTCCCGGATCGGATCGGCCACACCCTTGTCCCAGGTGGCCAGCAGTTTCTTGATCCGGCCGACGACGCCATCACCACCGGCGGCCTGCGCCGCTTCCCCCGCCGACTTCATTCGGCGGGCGCCGACGATGATCGTCATCTGCCGTGTGGCCGCATCCTCGAGATGGTGAGCCTCGTCCACGATTAACGCCCCGTGATCGGGAAGCATTCCTTTTTCTCCCAGCAACTCGATCGTCAGGAGGGCATGATTCACGATGATGATGTCGGCATGCGAAGCCAGCGCCCTGGCCCTCTTGAAGAAACACCCTTCGGACGGCGAGCAGAGATTGCCGGCGCAGGCGTGCGCATCGGAAGAGATCCGCGGCACGAGGAGCGAGAGTTCATCCGCATCGAGCACATCGCATTCGGAAAAATCGCCGGTGATCGTTCGGTCGGCCCAGTCCATCACGCGCTGAAATAGTTTCTGCTGCCCCGGCGGCGCCAGGCTCATGGCCCGGCCGAGGCGGCGCCGACAGAGATAGTTGGCACGCCCCTTGAGCACCGCCACTGTGCCGCGCGAGTTCAGCACGCGGAGCGCCACTGGCGCGTCGGCCGTCCGTAACTGATCCTGCAGCGCCCGGGTGTAGGTGGCCACGATGACCGGGAGGCCGGCCGACCGGGCCCATGCGAGGGCCGGAATGAGATAGGCCAGAGACTTCCCGACGCCGGTGGGCGCCTCCACGACCAGTCGACCCGTGTGTTCCAGAACGAGTGCCACCTCGCGGGCCATCTCCAGTTGCTGAGGCCGTGGTTCGAAATGCTCGATCTCGTGACTGAGCCGCCCCCCGGGCTCGAAGACCGAAAGGAGTTCGGCGGTATTGAAAGGCATGAACCGGATTTCCTCGGGGGGCGGTGGCGTCTTGGGTTCGACGGATGGATGAGACATTATAGATAGGGCGTTGCTTTAGCAGCAAGTTGGAGGGTTGACGATGCCAGGCGTGCGCGAGACTGGCCGGAGGTGGGTCTTTTCGTTGGCCTTCGCCATTCTCGATGTACGGAGCCAGGGGCGATACGACGAGGGACACATTCCATGGGCGCTTGACGCCCACATCATGCCTGAAGGAACTGGCTCCATCCCCGCTTCACTCTTCACGACCGCAACATCGTTCGTTATCTACACGGATAATCGAGAGTACCTGAATGCCGCAATCCTTCTCATGACGCTCGCGTCCAACCATGCGTCCGATCCTCGCAATGTTTGGGCCGCGGGATCGTGATTACATCAACTTGAATGAAGAGTTCATCATCGCGGGATTGCCGCAGGCCATGGCGACCGTTCACCCCTACCAATCAGCGCCAGCGCGATGGTCAGAGCGATGCCGACCGCGGACACAACGAGTAACCACTTTTTTGTTAGAACACTGAGTCACATTATAATATAACGACGATGTCACTTAATTACCCGATTTGCCTGTTTGTCCGCTGATCAAATCCAGAAACTCCAATTCGGTCAGGATGGCCACCTTCAGACTCTCCGCCCGGGCCAGCTTGCTCCCGGCTTCCTCACCGACGACGAGATAGTCCGTCTTCTTCGAGATGGAATCGGCGGCTCGGCCGCCATTGGATGCGATGGCCTCCTGGATCCCGGCGCGAGTGAATCGTGTCAGCCGTCCGGTGACGACGATCGTCTTCCCGACCAATGGTCCGTCCGCAACCGATCGACGCGCCTCCTCCATGACAACCCCGGCCTGCCGCAGACGATCAAAGATCGTTCGATTGCGCTCGTCCGAAACGAATCGGCGAATCTCGTGAGCCACCTTCGGACCTATTTCTTCGACGTCGGTCAGCGCGCCCTCGTCCGCGGCGATCAGCGCCCCAATGGAGCCGAAGTGCCTCGCCAACAGGTCGGCGGCGCGCGTGCCGACCTGGCGGATGCCGATGGCGAACAAGAGGCGGGAGAGGCCGCGCGTTTTCGACTCCTCGATCGAAGCCATGAGGTTGGTCGCCGACTTTTCCCCCATTCGCCCGAGCGGCACCAGTTGATCGACGGTCAGGTCATAAAGGTCGGCGACATCGTGGACGAGTTTCGCAGCGAGCAGGGCGGCCACGATCTTCTCGCCAAGCCCCTCGATCTTCATCGCCCCGCGGCCGGCGAAATGAAGAAGCCGTCCTTCCACCTGCGCGGGACAGTCCAGCCGGATGCAGCGCCAGGCCACCTCGCCCTCCTCGCGAACCAGCGGCCCGTCGCACGACGGGCAGGTTTCCGGCATCCTGAATTTCGGTAGTTCTCCCTCACGCCGATCGAGCAGAACGCGCGTCACCTTGGGAATGACCTCGCCACCCTTCTCGACCGCCACCCAATCCCCCTCGCGCACATCGAGGCGCTCCACCTCGTCCGCGTTATGCAGCGTGGCGCGGCCCACCGTGCTACCGGACACGAACACCGGCGTCAGATGGGCCACCGGCGTCACGACACCGGTTCGCCCCACCTGGCAGACGATTCGCTCGAGCCGCGTGATCGCCTCCTCGGCGGGATACTTGAAGGCGATGGCCCAGCGCGGCGCCTTGGAAGTGGATCCCAGGTCCTCCTGCTGAAGCAGTTCATCGACCTTGATCACGAGGCCATCGACTTCGAACGGCAGCTCGAAGCGCCGGGATTCCCAGGTGCGCACGATCTCGATGACCGCCTCGATTCCGGACGCACTCTCCGCCCGGTTGACCGGAAGACCGGCCTTTCGCAGCACCTCGAGAATCTCGGACTGCCGACGCACACCGTGCCGCTCGCGCGCGTCAACGACATGGTAGGTCAGGATCCGGAGCGGCCGCGATGCCGGAATCGATGGGTCGAGACTCTTGAGCGTGCCGGCCGTGGCGTTCCGGGGGTTGACGAACGACCTCTCTCCCTCCGCCTCGGCCCGCGCGTTCATGGCACTGAATCCCTCGCGGGTGAGATAGGCCTCGCCACGGGCCTCGAAGCGGCCGATCGTCGTGTCTCCAACGGGCAGGGGAACCTTTTTCAATTTCAGCGGAAGGGCGCGGATGGTGCGCAGATTCTGTGTGATGTCATCGCCCGACACACCGTCGCCGCGGGTGGTCCCGAGGGTGAAGATGCCGTCCTCGAAGGCCAGGTTGACGGCCACGCCGTCGATCTTCGGCTCGACGAGATACCGGATAGGATCGGGAGGATCGCCGAGCACCTTTCGGACCCGCTCATCGAAGGCGCACAGTTCCGCCTCGTTGTAGGTATTGTCCAGGCTCTGCATCGATCTTGCGTGACGCACCGACTTGAAGCCCGGGAGCGGCGCGCCGCCGACCTTGCGGGTGGGACTGTCCGGTGTCACCAACTCAGGATGCGTGGCTTCCAGTTCAATCAGCCGCGTGACGAGCCGGTCGTATTCGCGATCCTTGATTTCCGGAGCGGCCTCGACGTGATACAGCCGATCGTGCCGACGGATCTCCTCGCGCAGCCGCTCCATTTCGGCGGCCGGCTGTTTCACGATCCGCCGCGCGGCTTCCGGAAGAAATCGCGCGTGCCGGCCTGATGGCGGGCCAGGAGGATAATTTCGGCCACGTTGACATGCGCCGGGCGGCTCACCGTGAAGAGGATTGCCTCGGCCACGTCCTCGGGGGTGAGCGGTTCCAGGTCGTTGTAGGGGCGGCTGGCCCGCTCGGCATCCCCCTTGAAGCGGACGATGCTGAACTCCGTTTCCACGAGCCCCGGATCGACCGTCGACACTCGGACGCCGGTGCCGTTCAGATCAAGTCGCAGGCTTCGCGTCAAGGCATCGACGGCCGCCTTGGTGGCGCAGTAGACATTGCCGCTGGGGTATACCTCGTGCCCCGCGATCGAACCGATGTGGACAACCTGTCCTCTTCCCCGGGCAACCATCCCCGGCACGATGGCCCGGTCGACATAGAGAAGCCCTTTGACATTGGTGTCGATCATCTCGTCCCAGTCGTCGGGGTTTCCGTCCTGCAGCTTGTCGAGGCCAAGCGCCTTGCCGGCATTGTTGATCAGGATGTCGATGTCACGAAACGGTTCCGGGAGCTCGCCGAGAATGCTGCCCACCGCGGAACGATCGGTCGTGTCGAGCCGGCAGACGACCACATCGCCGCCGCCGGAGGCCACGAGTTCCTTCGCGAGTGCTTCCAACCGTTCGAGGCGCCGCGCCACCAGCACCAGGCGTGCCCCTTCCCGATGAAAGGCGCGCGCGGTCGCGGCGCCGATGCCGGATGAGGCGCCGGTGATCAGCGCCAGCCGCCCGGCCAGGAGGCCGCCCGATTCCGTCACGGAGCCGTCGGGTCTTTCAACTCGATCGCCGTCACCGGGCCGAGGCTCGACAGCGGCTTGTCGAAGTTGGAGGCCGAGCCGACCACCAGGATCTGAAGCTGGTTCTCCGGCAGGTACTTCACCGCCATGGCCTGGACATCCGCCGCGGTCACCCGGGTCAGCTGCGCCAGTCGTTTTGAGGGCAGGTCCTGGGGCAGACCGTAGTAGGCCAGATCGAGCGTGTTGGCGATGATCTCATCGGACTGGTCGTAGTTGAAAATCTCCCCGTTCAACAGAGCGTTGACCGCCTTCGTCAGTTCGGCGTCGCTGACCGGTACGTCCCGCATGCGGGCGATTTCGCGAAGCATGATCTCCAGTGCCTTGACCGTTGACTCACCCTTGGAGATGGCATAGACGATCATCGGCCCCGGGTCGATGTTCCCAAGCTGAAGCGCCGAGCCGGAGGCGTAGGCCAGTCCCTCGTCGCTCCGTACGGCTTCGACGATCCGGCTGGTAAAGCCTCCCGAGCCCAGGATGAAATCCATGACTTCCAACGGTACCGCGTCCGGCTCGCCGACTTTCGTGGTGAGACGGGTCACCAGGATGGTGCTCTGGGTGGCCGAGGTCTTGTCGGCCTGGAACATCGCCTTCGGCTGATGGCCCTGGATGGCCGGTACGGTCGGAAGCGTGACGGCGGCGTCGGGCCAGTTGCCCATGGCCGCCTCGATGGTGGCCGCCACCGTGGCCGCGTCGAAATCGCCCGCGATGCCGATCATGAGATTCGATGGCACGTAGTACTTCTTGTGGAAGTCGACCAGGTCCTTGCGGGTGACCGCGTCGACCGTGGCAAACGTGGGGGCAAAGCCGCGGGGGTGATTCTCGCCGTACAGCCGCCGCGGCAGTTCGCGCAGTGCGATCTGGACCGGATTGTCATTCTGTCGACGGATACCGTCCTTGATCTTTTCCTTGGCCAGCGCCAGCTTTTCGGCGTCGAATGCCGGCTCGCGCAGCATCTCGAACAGAAGATTGAGGGCCGGGTCGAAGTTCTCGGTCAGGACCTGGAACGTGGCGTTGCCGTTCTCCGTGCCAACCCCGGTCGTGACCGCCATGGCCAGGCGATCGACCTCGGCGTCCAACTTGTCCCAGGGACGCTTCGTGGTTCCACCCGTGCGGAGCATCGTGCCGACGAGGCTCGCCGTACCGGCTTTGCCGGGGGGGTCGTACAGGCTGCCGGTGCGGACCACGCCGTAGAAGCTGATGAGCGGCAGCCGGTGGTCTTCCATCAGGTACACCGTGGTGCCATTCTTGAGTGTGATCGTCGTGGGGGTCGGCTTCTTCCATTCGAGGGGCGCGATCTTGACGTCTTTCCATGACTTGACCGGTGAAATGGCGGAGGTCGGCGTGGCCAGAAAGGCGGCGAGAAGCGCCGTCGCTGCGACCGAGCCGGTGGCGTGACGGGCCATTCGATTCATCGTCATCAAAGGCTCCTTGAGGCTCAGGACGGTTTCTTGAACTCGGCTGATTTGAGCCCCGAGTTCACCGTGCGTTTGATGGTCAGCTTGTCGAGGATCTTTTCCCCGCCCATCCAGATTTCTTCCTTCGTCGGCCACAGAAGCCCGGACACGTCCTGCCAGTCCAGCAGCGCCTCCTCGGCGCGCCCGGGAGCGCCGGTCAGCGGATTGTCGGTATCAAAAGAGCGGCCGCGCGGTCGCATCGTGGTCGGGTCGAGATAAAGGTGGAACGGTTTCCCCTCCACCGGATTCACCTCGAGGATCACCGACGGAGCGCCCTGAAAATCGCCGTCCGGCAGGCGCCGGACGATTCCGTTCGGGGCACCGGCCGGGTGCTTGAGCAGGTAGATCTCCCGCGTCAGCCCCTCGCGCATCTCGGCCAGGGCATCGGCCGGCGCATCCATGGCACCCTCGGGACCCAGAATCCACCCCGTCTCACCGTCGAGCGCCTGAACCTGAGTCTGCCCCATGATCGCCAGTTCGTTCTTCATCCGCCCGTTCAGTGTCATGGTCTGTTTTTCGCTGCCGGAAATGTTGCCCTGGGGTGTGTAGATGGTCATCGTCGACTCGATCGTCAGGTCCTTGACGCCGGCCAGCGTGGATTCCTTGCCCAGCGACGCCCGGGCCTTCGCAAGGAAATCCATGGCTTCGGCCATCGCCTTCGGGTCAACAAAGGCGGCCTCGACCATCGGCTTGATCAGCGTCCCGACGGTACGGTTGGCCCGGGTGAAGTAGGTGCTGGCCACCCGCTGGATGTCGGCCGGCGTCACCTTCGCCACCGATTCGGCCCGACGGAAACTGTCGCGCCAATCGCCCAGGGTGGCGTTGTTGTAGGCCAGCGCCGCGGCCAGGCCGAGATTGTCCTGTAGACCGTTCACGAAGCCCTTCCGGAAACGAAGCTTGGCGGCATCGAGTTCCCCTTCGGTCGGCGGCTCCTTCTTGAGTCGGTCGATCTCGGCGTAAATCGCCTCCTCAACCGCCACCGTGGTGTGCGGTGACAGCGGCGTCGCCTCGAGAATGAGCAGCCCGGGATATCGTTCGCCCGGGATGCCGGTATAACTCGAGATGGCCGAGGCCAGCTTCTGCTTTTCCACCACGCTGTTCAGCAGCCGGCTCGAGCGCCCCTGGGCCAGCACGCCTTCCAGCATGAGCAGCGCCGGGTAGTCCGCGTGGTGGCCGTCGGTGATATGCCAGGCCATGAACACGCGCGTTTCGGCCTCGTACTCGATCTCGAAGCGCCGTTCCCCTTTCTGGGCCGGCTCGATCGTGCGCGGCGGCACCGGGTCCGGCTGGCGAGGGATCGAGCCGAAATAGGCCTTCGCCAGTTCGTGCACCCGGTCGGGATCGATGTCGCCGACGATGCCCAGCGTGACGCGGTTCGGTGCGTAGTACTTCTTGAAGAAGGTCTCGACTTCGGTGCGGGTCACCCGCTGGATGTCGGAGGGCCAGCCGATGATCGGGACGCCGTATCGATGGGCCGTGTAGGCCGCCGCGTACATCGACTCGCCCACCTTGCCCAGGGGCCCCCCTGGCTGGTCGTCGGTCCGGAGGCGGCGCTCTTCCATGATGTTGTTGAGCTCGGTATAGAACTCGCGCAGGACCGGAGCCTTCAGCCGGTCACTCTCGATCTTCATCCAGAGTTCGAGCCGGTTGGAGGGAAGGGCAATTTCGTAGTTGGTGCCGTCCCAGGAGGTGCCCGCGTTGAGCCCCTGGCCGCCATTTTCGCTGTACACCGGATCGTACGGATTCGGGACGACGAATGCGCGGGCCGCTTTCTGCAACGAATCGAGCTGCGTTTCGAGGAGCAGGAGACGTCCCATGTCCCCCCGGCTCTCCTTGCCACGCTCCAGTCGGAGCTGCTGGGCCGTCTGCTCGACCTGATCGAGCAGCGCCTTCTCCTTCTTCCAATCGGTCGACCCCATGTCGGCCGTCCCCTTGAAGAGCATGTGCTCCAGGATGTGCGCGCTGCCCGAGATGCCGTCCCATTCGTCCACCGATCCAACGGCGAATTGAACGATCAAGCCGATCGTCGGTGACTGGTGATTTTCCACCATCAGGATGGTCAGGCCGTTGTCGAGCCTGCGCTCGATCACCTCGACCTTGACCCCGGCCATGTTCAACGTTTCGGCCCGGGCCTCGCCCGTGGCCAGCAGACCGGAAAGCATGAGCATTGCCGCAACCGGTCGGCTCATCCGACCGCGCGGCCAGCGCAACATCGATCTCATGTTGACTCCTTGTAAAGGTCATCAAAGCAATTCGAGGCCGGGAGACTAACAGGCGCTACGGTGAGGGTCCAGAAGCGGGGCCACGGCCTGCCAAATTCCCTGCCCCTTGCGCTCCACCCCGCCTCCCGCCATCGTCCCCCCATGGACGATCTGCTCCGTCAACTCACTCAATGGGCCGCCGGTCTCTCCCCGCTGCCGCTTCTCCTCCTGGCCTTTGGCGCGGGAGTCATCGAGACCATTTTCCCGCCATTTCCCAGCGACACGCTTCTTGTCGCCCTCAGCTTCACCGCCGCCCGCGGACCAACGTCCCCCCTGTTCCTGATCCTGTCCGCGACCATGGGATCGTTCCTGAGCCTGTATCTCCTGTACGTCGTCGGCCGGGGCCGTCTGAAAGGCCGCGCCCGCCGCTGGATCGACCGCCTCAGGCTCGGCACCGACCGCCACCTCGACGACTGGTTTTCCCGCCGGGGCTACCGGACGATCCTGGTCAGCCGATTCCTGCCCGGCGTGCGCGCCCCGATCACATTTCTGGCCGGCGCCTATGGCTTGAAGCCGGCGCCAATGGCGCTGGCGCTGGCCACATCGTGCCTCCTCTGGAACTCGCTCGTCGTGATGATCGGCTTCGGCGTGGGGCGACGGTGGAATGGGACCGTATCGGGGCTCTGCTTGGGTGCCCTTGGCCTTGCGGCGGCAATGGCCGTGGTGTGGTTGATCGGGGTTCTGGGGATGCGGTGGATGCGGGGGCGGCGGTGAACGGGCGGACTCGCACCCGTCGCCTCAAAACGCCGTTTCCGCCCGCAGGTTGAACCGTCCTTCCAGCGGCCCCTCCCCCGCCGCCAGCCCGTAGTCAAGGCCAAGCCGCCCGGAACGGGAGCCAACCCGGAGGCCGGCGCCGTAGCCGACCTTGGTCTTGTCGAATCGTGGCCACAGCGTCGCTTCGGCCTCCTGCGGGGCAAAGACGACCACGTCCGTGAAAAGAAAAACGCCGCTGCCGTTTCGGTCCGAGAGGAGTCGATACTCGAGCTGGCCGAGCAGGTAGCCGGGCGTGTAGAACTGTTCCTCACGATAGCCGCGCAGGGTCAGTGCTCCGCCCAGCGGCAGCAGTTCGAACTGGGGAACGGGTGCCGCATTCGTCTCCAGGCTTCTGGCCGTGATCAACAGGGCCAGGACGCCCCGCTGGCCCACTGATCGGTAAAGTTCCTGGCGGACATCGAATGCCAGGATCGGTTCCAGCGTGCCGGAGACGGATTGGCCGTACGTTCCCGACAGCGTCTTGCCCCGGGAAAGCCGGAGGTCGGTGCGCCATCCGGAGCGTGGGGCCAGGAGCGGCGTCCGCCGGTCATGGTCGAACTGCACGGCGAAGCGCGCGCTCGACTCGCTTCGATTCAGGCCGGACGTGATCACCACCTGGTCGAGGCCGACCACCGCGCTTCCGACCGTCCGCCCGCCAATCCGCCAGTGCATCGCCAGATCGGACCGCGTCGTCGTATACAGCGTGTCGAAAATCACATGATCGAGCTGGAGACTCAGATCGATCGGACGACCCAGGAGAAAAGGCTCACGGTATCCCAGGTGGTACAGCGTGCTGGCCCGCTCCACCTTTGACCAGCGCGCCTCGAGCCGGCGCCCCGTGCCGGCGATGTTGTTGAGCCGAAAATCGAGGTAACCGGAGAGACGCTGATCGAGACCGGAGTAGCCGACAATGCCGGCCAGGCTTCCCGAGGCCGATTCCCTGATCTGGATACGCAGACGACTCCGGGCCGGATCGTCACCCGGAACCAGCTCGGCCGCCCCCACCTCCGCCACCAGGCCGGCGCGTTCCAGCCGCGCCAGCCCCTCCTCGATTTGCGATTGTCGATAGACCTGTCCCGGTTTGAAGCCAATGGCCCGCGCCACCACTTCCGGCCGGGTCACCGTGGCCCCCTTCAGGTCGATGGACGCGAGATGGACCTGCGGACCTTTTTCATGGCGCAGCGTGACATGGACTCGGGGCGGCGCCCCCGACGAATCCCTGTCCACGCGAACATCGACCGGCCGCAGGCGCGCGAACGGATATCCCGCTTCGTCATAGGCATCGAGCCAGGACTTGATCGACCGTTCCAGGTCGGCCCGCCGAAACGGATCCCCCGCCCGCGGCACCGAAGTGCGGGCTACGACAGGATTCGAAAGCGAGTCGGCACCCACCTGTGTGATGGTGCCGAAGACCGCTCGCGTTCCCTCGTCCACCTGAACGTGGATGTGCCCGCGCCCCGGAACGCCGGTCGGTTCGATCCGGATGCTGATCGTCGCATCCAGATATCCATCCTCGGCCAGCCGGCGGCTCAGCCCCTGACTTCGATCCACGTGAGCTGTCGTATCCAGCACGCTCCCCATGGGGATGCCGAGCGCGGCGCGCGCCTCGGCCTCGCCGAGAGTCGACAGGCCCAGGAAGCTGATCCGTTCCACGGTGACCGGATCGATTGGCGACTCCTGGCTCCGGGCCGTGACGACGCCGAATAAGGTCAACGCCAGAACGAAGCACGCCAGGAGTATGACGCGCCGTTGCCGATCGCCGGCCCTTTGATGCGGGTGCGGGCTAAAAATAGGCTCTCACCTCCATCCGCGCATCCAGCACGAAACGCGCCCCCTCGGGACGCCGGCCGGCAAGGCCGCCACTGACCGTCAGGACATCGAGCAGGCGCCAGTCGCCGTCCACGCCAATCTCGAGTCGATCTCGCAGTGCCAGCGTCGAGAATCCGCCGATACCGGTGTAGCCGCCACGGCGGTCGGCGCTGATCCATCGACCGTTGGCCTCGAGCCGCCCGCGCGCGCCGATCGACCAGGAGAGACGGGGATTCAGATCGAGCGCCGTGGCCAGGACTTCGGAACTGACCGACTCCCGTCGCCAGGCGGTCGCAAGAACGAAACGCGTGACCGGCGTCGGCCTCCAGGTGAGTTGTCCCAGCGATTCACTGACCCGGGCCCGGCGTTCCTGGGGAATCTCCCCGCCGGCAACCACGGTCTGGGCGCGTGTCCCGGCTTTCTGGGTCAACTCGAGCGTCCAGGGTCGTGATGGTGTCCAGCGAACGCCGGCGCCAAAGATCGACTCGGTCCGGTCCTCGCGAAAATTCGTGAACTGGTAGTTGGCGATGTCGTCCGCCTCCTGTGTCAGCTTGAGCGTGGCGATCTTGCTGGACGGGAAGATCTCGAGCGACTGCCGCAGTTGCGCTCGCCCGCCGAGCGAGGACTCGGGATTCTGGAAAGCATCCAGATCGAGCAGGTGGCCCAGCCGCCCCAACGGCAGACGACTCCGTTCCTCGACGCGCGCGTTGGCATTCCAGCCCAGGTTCTTTCGAAGCCAACCGCCGAGGCCGGTTCCCGGACGGGCACGGTAAGGCACCAGTTCCAGTCGAAGGCTCAGGTCCACGTCGGTGATCACTTCCTCAGGCCCGAGCGGGCCTTCGACCAGGTCAAAGCCCCCTCCCGGGACGAGATTGCCGAACTGGTCAAAGCTCCCCATCCCCTCACCGACAAAGACCAGCGTCCGCATCCGCCGCTCGACGCCATTGGTGCCGACCTGGTAATGAAGATCCGCGGCGAAGGCCGCGTCGGACGAGCGGCGTGTCAGGTCGAACTGGGCGAGATCGCTCGAAATCGTGCCCCCTTCCGGGCGTTCGACATCGCGCGCCTGGTACAGGAGGGTGGCCGACAGCGGTTTCCATCCGGTCAGCGAGAGCGAACCCTTGCGTGTCACCGCATCGGTGTCACGCAGCCAGCCGAGGCCGGAATCGGCCGCCGCGGCCGACCGTCGATCGTCCACGCGCCGCTCGGCGCCGATCGACAGGCGCAACGGCCCCACGGCGTCGATTCCGAGATCCCCGCCGGCCAGACGGTAACGGGTTCCGACGCCGGCAATCGGATCAACCCGCTCCTCGGCTTCGTATCGTACCGACGGAACGAGGAAACGGACCCGGCTGACGACCCTGGCCGTCTGTCGTTCGAGGCGCCCCTCGGCGCGAGCCGTATCCACCGCGCTGTCGACGACGAGGAGGGTTCCCGTGGCCGTAACCCGTCCGGTCGCATCGACTGACAGAAGACGCCGGTCGGCCGAACGCCCACTCCCCGAGAGTCGGGCCAGATCGCCTCGAAGCGATATCTCCGGTACCGGCCGATAGGTCAGAAGGCCACTCGTTCGATCCTCGGCCAGACCCGGAGCACGGGTCGGCAGGTTCCAATCGCGGTCGTAGGTAAAGGAAGGGTCAATTCGGCCGGGCGAAGAAAAGTTCTCGCCCAGGTGGCGGTGCTCGGCGCGGGCACTCAACTCACCCAGCGAGCGCCCCAGGGCCGCCAGTGGAATCGGCAGGATATCCAGGCCGATCCGGCCGGCGTTTCCCGCGTTGTCGTCGTCGTCCTGGGAGGAAAACGTATTCCGATCGAGCGTTGACAGCGCGAACTCGCCGTCCAGAACGCCGCGGTCGGCCAGGCGCCATCTTCCGTCCACCTGGCCGAACGATTGTTGAACCGGAGCCGTCAGGGCACCCGCCGGGGCAAATCGTCCCCCGGCAGGACCGCGATACACGTAGATGGTGTCGGCCGCCGCGAGGCTGTCGGCATAATCACCGATCCCCTCGCCGACATTGACGAAGGTAATCTCCAATCGCCCCTCCCCGCGACCGACCCAGCGGTAAAAGGTCCGCGAGTTCACCGCATCAAACGCCTCCGTGTAGCGCCCATTTCCCTCGCCGACAAAGCGGATACCGCCGCCGCCCGACAGGACGCTGTCGCCGGCCGCGGCCAGCCGCTCCTCCTCCGCGTCGGACAACTCGCCGCCGAGCGGCCGGCCCCGGTCATCGCTTTCCTTTGAGACGACCAGTCCCAGTTGAAGCGCCCCGTTCCACGGGCTTCCCTTGCCGTCCGCCAGGTAGAGGCTGCGTCGGTAGCCTCCGGCGGCAAATTCGTAATCGGCGGCGATGCGACTTCGCTGGCCGATGGACCGTCGAGCGGTGAAGGTCAGCTCGGCGCGGGAGTAGTCGATGATGTAGTCGTTGTCGAGGCCGCGCACCAGGAGCTCTCCATCGAGTTGAATCCGCTCGCTGCCGGCCACGACGACGATTCCGCGACCGCCGGCCCGATCGACGAGCGGGTACGGACCCTGCTTCCCCTCCGTCCCCAAGAATTCGTATGTCCGGAATTCGCCCCGTTGGGCGGCCCCGACCAACCGCGCCGCACCGCCACTCTTTTGGCCATCGACCAGGAGCCCCTGGAGTCGTCGCGAAAATTGCCCCAGGCTTCCATGCTGCACCACCAGATCCTGGTCACCGAAGCCGATCTTCGCCCCCGGGGCCTCGATCTCGATCAGGACCTTGTCCAGCTCCTCGAGTTCGGCGCTCGATCCTTCCGGCTGGAACGGGAGATCGCGATCGGAGAGGATGGCCCGGAGCGTGACATCCTTTGAAACCCGACCGTTGATCTGCAGATCGAGCGTCTGCTTGAGCGAGAGATCCCGATTCGAGCCGATTTCGACGGTCAGTGTCTTGCTTCCACCCAGCGTCAGTTCCGGACTTCCCTCGGCTTCGTCCGGTTGCCCGAGCGAAGGGCGAACGGCGTACGAGCGATCGCCGGGTTTGCCTTCCGGCGGGGTGGGGATG
>Ga0163152_10002110_pt1 | contig 29311 bp, 31 predicted proteins | sample OliLakLV19MP8IB2_FD_148635 | JGI IMG/M metagenome (GOLD analysis project Ga0163152, IMG submission 148635) | Freshwater microbial mat bacterial communities from Lake Vanda, McMurdo Dry Valleys, Antarctica - Oligotrophic Lake LV.19.MP8.IB-2 | ecosystem: Environmental > Aquatic > Freshwater >...
ACCGATGGCGTCATCTGATCGAAAACTACTTCAGCAAAATCAAGGAGTTCAGAGGCGTGAACACGCGATACGACAAGACAGATTCAAGCTATGCAGCAACCTGGAACATCGCCGCCACCATCATCGCTTTGCGGTAATTGTCCACAGAGCCTAGTACTCCGAAACCGAGAACAGCCGCATCGTGTCAAGCGGGATATAGGGCGCCAACGGGTCCTCGGATCACATCGCGCCCCAGAGAAATACGGGCACGAGGGCAATGGCGGCGGCGCCCGAGATCCACGTGCTGCGACTGGACAACGAAGGCCGATCCGCGCTCCGAACATCCTTCATGGGTGGCGTCCCTTACAGCAGCGCCTGCTTGTAGGGAAGGAGCGTTGACGATCGCTGAACGAGCCATTGCTTCAGGGCCTGGCAGGCGTCCAAGCGTATTCGAGGTTGAGCCCGTCGGCGTCCGCGAGGAACACCGCGTAATAGCCAGGGCCGCTTGTACTGCGGGTAATCGGCAGGAGCGTCGAGGACATCCGCGCCAAAGGCGACCATTTTGGCATGCAGGGCGTGAACGTCCTTCGGACTGCTTGCTCGCAGCGCGATGTGGCCGAGACCCGGCGTCGGTCAGGAAAAGGTCGCAGCGCGGGCCGATCGGACCGTATCGGCCACTGTGAGATCGAGATGGTGGAGAAGGCCACTGATCGCCCTGTTAGTCCAACGCAGCCGAAGCATTGGGCTTTGACTGAAGCTGAACGTAGTTCTGAATGCCCATTTGCCGGATCAGGCCAAACTGGGTTTCGAGCCAATCGACATGCTCCTCCTCATTGTGGAGGATCTTGTAGAACAGGTCTCGCGACCCGTAGTCGCGTACCTTTTCGCAGTATTCGATGGCGTCCCGAAGAACAGGCATGGCCATCTGTTCAGTCTGAAGATCGCATTCCAGTATTTCCTGAACATTTTCACCTATCAGGAGCTTGCCGAGATCCTGTAGGTTGGGTAGGCCTTCGAGGAACAGGACCCGCTCGATTAGCCAGTCTGCATGTTCCATCTCCTCGATCGATTCTTTGTACTCCTTCTCGGCCAACTCCGAGACTCCCCAGTCTTTCAGGATCCTGGAGTGCAGGAAGTACTGGTTGATCGCGGTCAACTCGTTCTTCAAGGCTCGATTGAGGTAATCGACAACGCCGGGATCGCCCTTCATCCTGCCTCTCCTCGCTCATTCGCAATGTCTGCAGCCCGACCCGCTACTCTACAATGGCGCCGAGTCATGGCGCCTTTGCAAGCCTGTTTTTGCTTGACTTTATGAGTTTGCGACGCGCTTGCGGTTGCTATTTTAGCTGAAGGAAGAGAGCTTGATCGAGGACGCATTCCGCGTCCTGCGTTCCTTGTCATGGATCATTTCGCAAACGGTCTCGCAGCACTTTCCGCAGTTTATGGTGGTATCGTGATAGGTATGAACCTGCGCGGGCGAGCGAGCGCCGGCGGAGATGGCAGCGGCAACTTTCGCTGTGTTGAGGCTGCGACAAACACAAATGATCATGCGACCTAGTTGCAATATTTTGCGATTGATTGTCAATCGCGTAAATGAAGGGTGCAGTGAAATTCGGCGCGCGCCGATTCGAAAGGACGGCGGCGCTGATCGAGCACCGCCGTCCATCTGCTCAACGGATTGAAACGCGCGCCTTATTTCAGCGGAGAATAGTCGGTCGGCATGAGCTGAACCGACACGATCGCGCCGGGCTGGGCCAGGATGGGGCCGCCTTCTTCACTCTCCCGGGCGACGGTCTGCCATTCGGGATCCTGACCGAAGGCGCGCCAGGAGGCGCCGCGCGCCTCAACGCTCGGGAAGGCGAGTAGATAGGTCATCTTGTCTTCCATCCCGGTCTGACCCGCGACAGGCCGCCAGTAGGCGATGTTCTCGAAGCCGTGCTTGTTGAATATCCGCCTGGTGTTGTCTCGGAAGCGGGCGTGCACATTCTCTAGTTTGCCCGGAGTTGCCTTGTAGGTGCGCAATTCAAAGAGCCGGGCTGCCGGGGAATTTCGGCGTTCCAAAGTAGGCGCATACTCGGCCGGCGTGAAGAATGTGCTGGCGATGCCGGTCGTCAGAGAGCCATTGGTCTGGGACGCCTGATAAACCGAGGTCCAGGCCGGATCCGCCGCGAATGCCTTCCAGGACGCATCGCGCGCAGCCCGGTCCCTGTAGCCCATGATGTAGAAAAGGCGGTGATCGGCAGGCTGCCCGGCAGCGACCACGGGCTTGAAGTAGCCGATGTTCACCATCCCATGCTTTTCGAACAGCTTCATGGTGTGGTCGCGGAAGCGAGAGTCGAGCGCGCCCATCTTGCCTTCGGCGGCGGTGTAAACGCGCAATTCATACAAGCCGATCGCCGGCTCGTTCGGAGCAGACGTAAAACTGGCGCAGGCTGCAAGCACCAGTGACGCCGCGAGCGCCAGCGCGCCTGCCGCGAAACGAAATGCGCCGCTGGGTCGCGGCGCCAATGTCCTGGCGATCATGTCTCCACCCTGTCTGAAAGTCCGAAGCCTTTCTGGCTCCTTGCATCGAGTTAACGCGCGTACCAGTCGGACAACAAGTGGTTTTACGGTGGGCGCGTCGAGGACCTTGGGGACGTGGGCGGGGGGTCCAGCCCGAAATGGGCTGGCCGGCGCAAATTCCGGACCGTCTCCCAGACCCCTATAAGTATCAGGACGGCGGTGGTGGCGAGGCTGAGCGCAACGGGCGGCAGGTAGGGCGAAACGAACAGCAGGACCATTAGGAAACCAAGGCCGGTCAGGGCCGAGGTCGGAACCTGCGAGAACACCAGCCAGCAGAAGGTCGCGACGCCTGCCAGGAAAAAAGCCGGCCCGAGCAGGGTTGTCGTCACACCGAAGGTCGTGTTCGCGTCCAGGGGGTGGGCCAGCACCAGCTCGTGCGACACCGCCGCGACGATGATGCCCGCGACGATCGGGAGGTGCGCGAACGTATAGGCCGCGCGGGCGATCTCTCCTGGACGGTCATGGCGGTCGAAGGCTTTCCGGGCCTCTTCGGCGCTTATCGCGAAGTAGATCCACCACATCGAGATGGCGCCCGACAAGGCTGAGATGAAACCCAGCCAGTTTTGAGCCGTCCAGTCGAGTTCAACAAATTTCGTTCCGGTAACGATGATCGATTCGCCCAAGGCGATGATGATGAACAGGGCGACACGCTCCGACATGTGCTCGGTATCGACTGCCCAGTCCGAAATGGACGAGCGTCCAAGACCCGGGGTCGGAAAGCGAACCCACGGGCCGACCAGATCGAGGATGATGGCGACAATCCAGAAGGCCCCGCGCGCTTCAGGTTCAGCGAATCCGCCAGAAATCCAGAACACGCCTGAAAAAAACGTCCACACAAATATGCGCTGAAAGTTTCGTCGCTCGTTTTCGTGGCCCGCGCGCAAGGCCAGAACGACAAAGATGGACCGGCCCGCCTGCATCAGAACATAAGCCATCGCGAACGTCGCTCCCCGCGTATCGAATGCCTCTGCGATGGAAGCCGAGAGGACAAGGCCGCCAGCCATCAGCGCGAAGAGCATGAGCCGCGGGCCGGCCCGGTCGCTGTCGAGCCAGTTGGTCGCCCAGGTCGTCCACATCCAGACGGTCCAGACCGCAAGCAGCAGCAGCAAAGCCTGCATCGCGCCCCAAACCGACGGATGATCGACTAGAAAGTGCGAGATCTGCGTCACGGCAAAGACGAATACCAGATCGAAGAAGAGTTCGGCGAAACCGACGCGGCCGTGATGCTTTCCCGTCCGGGCTCGCAGCATGTTGTCGGGGGAAAGTCCGGGGTCGTCGATTACGGGATCGTCTGCCAAGAGCGTGTTTCCTGACGAATCGGTCGTTCACGGTGGACGAAGCACGGATACGTCTCAAGCGTCGATCGGCTGGCGCGGCCGGTGAAACCCGTCGTGTAGCGGCCGGGTCAGCCGCGTCGCGTGAATTCCGCTTTCCCTGCTTGCTGAGGTGCTGTCAGAACGGCGCAAGCGCCAATGCAGGAGGCGAGCTCGACCGCCATCGGGCGCCCCACCGTCATCTCAGCCGTTGAATGCGACCCGCAAGTATCGCAGAAGGGGGTTTCTGCCGGTTTCCCGGCGCAACGGAGCGTCCGCCACCCCGGCGTGCGGATTGAATGGATTTCCTGTTTCTCGTGCTGCTCATTCTTCTGAATGGCGTGTTCGCGCTGTCGGAAATGGCCATTGTCTCCGCGCGCAAGCCCCGCCTGAAGGCGATGGCCGACCGGGGTTCCAAAGGCGCGAAGACCGCCTTGCGCCTGCTGGAAGATCCTTCGAAACTTCTTTCCACCGTTCAGATTGGAATCACGCTGATCGGCGTGCTGGCTGGCGCGTATGGAGCCACCGCGCTTTCAGACGATTTTTCGCCATGGATCGCCGAAACGTTTCCGGGATTGACCCCGCATGCGCCGAGCATCGCGTTTACGCTGGTGATCGTCATGACGACGTTTCTTTCGCTGGTGCTGGGTGAGCTGATTCCCAAGCGTATCGCCTTGTCCGCTCCCGAACCGCTGGCCGCGAGCATGGCGCCAGTGATGGCGCTGATGGAAATCGGGTCCTCGCCTCTGGTATGGCTCCTGCGGACGACAACCGAAGGGATTGTTCGCCTGCTTGGCCTGCATCGGACACGCCAGGAGGATGTCACCGAGGAGGAACTCCAGTCGCTTATCGACGAGGGCGCCAAGGTCGGCATCATCGAGGACGAAGAGCGTGAGATGATCGAGGGTGTCATGCGCCTTGGCGACCGGTCAGTGAAGGCGATCATGACGCCGCGCACGGAAATGGTTTGGCTGGATACCGAGATGTCCCGCGACGAGCTTCTGGCGGAGATGCGAGACAGTGGTCATTCCCGCTTTCCGGTCGGCAAGGGTGATGCCGACGAGATCGTGGGGGTTGTGCAGACCAAGGAGCTGTTCGCACATCTTGCCGCGACCGGACGCATCGAGCTTGAAGCGGTAATGCATCCGCCGGTCTTCGTTCCCGAGACGATGCCCGTGCTGAAACTTCTCGATTCCATGCGCGGCAATCCGGTACGGATGGTGATGGTGTCGGACGAATACGGGGCGGTTCTTGGCATTGTGACCGCCGCTGATTTGCTTGAATCGATCGCTGGTGACGGTGCGCTCGGAGAGAACGAGGGCATTAGCCAGCCTGTACTCCGCGAGGACGGCTCGTGGCTCATTGATGGCATGACGCCGATCGACGAATTCGAGCAAGTCGTCAGCGTGCGCGGCCTCGACGATGGCGAGGGCTATTCCACCGTAGCGGGGCTGGTGATGCACCAGCTGCGGACAGTGCCGAAGGAGGGCGACCGGACGGAGCGCTGGCCGCTGGCGTTCGAGGTCGTCGATATGGATGGCCGCCGCATCGACAAGGTGATCGTGCGGCGATTGGAGAGGCCCGACGATCCGACGGGGTAGGCAGGCTCGCCAGACGTCGCACCGCATTCATCAAACCGGGTCGTAGGGAAAGACGTCGGCTGAGGCCTCGGAGCCAAAAAAATCATTCTTCATCGCCGGCAGGCAGACATCGAGAATGCTGGCCGGTGTCCACCCTGAACGATCGGCCATCGAGCGGATCGGGCGGGGCTGGTCAAAGAGGATCACCTCGTTTCCCCTCACACCGAAGATCTGGCCTGAGACATACTTCGCCGCATCGGCGCACAGCGCCACGGCGAGCTGGGCGACCTGGTCTGCGCGCATGGCGTTCTTCATCCGCTCCACGCGCCTCGCGCTTTCCTCGTCCTTGATGGGAATGGACTCGATCATCCGCGTCCAGGCGAAGGGTGCGATGACGTTGGAACGGACATTCTTGCGGGCGCCTTCCATGGCGACGATCCGTGAAAGGCCGGCGATGCCCATCTTCGCGGCCGCGTAGTTCGCCTGGCCGAGATTTCCGATCAGGCCCGATGTGGACGTGAAGAGGACATAGGCGCCCTGTTCCTGCTCGCGGAACAACTCGATCGACGCGCGCGTGACGTTGAAGGAGCCGCGCAGGTGTACCGCGATGACGGCGTCCCAGTCGCTTTCGCTCATCTTGTGAAACATGCCGTCGCGAAGAATGCCAGCCGGGTTCACGATGGCGTCGAGCCTGCCGAAGGTGTCCCTGGCCTGTTCGATCATGCGGGAGACCGCTCGATAGTCGGCGACGCTGTCGGAATTCGAGACCGCATCTCCGCCGGCGCTTTTGATCTCCCGCGCCACCTGTTCGGCGGGACCGGCCGAGCCTTCGTCGCCTCCTGACAATGACCCGCCGAGGTCGTTCACCACCACCTTGGCGCCTTCACGTGCAAGAAGGAGCGCGGTCTCCTTGCCGATGCCATTGCCGCCGCCGGTGATGAGTACAACTTTGCCGTCTAGAACGCCCATGAGCTGTCTCCTGGATGGGTCTTTGGATTGCATGACTCGATGAGCACATGGCGCCGAGGGAGGCTAGTCCGCAATGGCCGGTTTCGTCCGCTTCAGTCGATCGGGCGAAGACGATCGGGCGATCGGGAAATCCCTTTGACTCGCTGGACGATCGACCGTAACTCCACCGTCCTGACGGACCGCGCGAAGGGCCGTGTCTCAATCGGATTGGCAAGAAAGATGGCGACGTGTCGTGACTCCAGTCCGAGCTTACGAACTCGTCGCGGACTCGCTCGTTCATTCAGACGCTGTCCGAGCCCTGTTCGATGAGGTGTTTGGACCTGGGCGCTTCGCCAAGACGGCCGAGCGCCTGCGCGAAGGAAACCGGCCCATCCCAGAGGCGAGCTTTGTCGCGATCGATGAAGAGGGCGTGGCGGGGGTCGTACGCCTCTGGCCCGTCCGCGTTGGCGACAAGCGAGCGGCGTTTCTGGGTCCGCTTGCTGTTGCGCCGCGCAGGCGCGGAGACGGCGTCGCCTTCAAGCTGATGGAAAGGTCGATCGGCGTCTGCCGGGAGATCGGCTTTCCTGCGGTGATCCTTGTCGGCGATGAAGGATACTATTCGCGCTGGATGTTCAAGCGGGCGATTTCGGGCCGGTTCGTGTTGCCAGGTCCGGTGAATCAAGATCGTGTCCTGGTCCGCGATCTCTCACCTGCCGCAGTTCATCTGGAAGGTGAGGTCCGAGTTGAACCGGATGGAGCGAACCATTGAGGCGTTGGTTCCTCAGCGCTTCATGGTCGTCGGCGATGAAGTTTGTCAGCGGCCCTCGCGCCGCCAGGCGAACATCAAGAACATGACGGCCAGCGCCATGCCGAGAACGCCAGGCAACAGGTTTATCGAGTGCGTGGCGCGCACAGCATAAGCTTTTCTTTCGCGCAGCCCGAGCCAGTCAGAGCCGGCAGCGTTGCCACGCTCGCCGACGCGTCGCAGGCCGGGCAGCGTCGGCGCGCCGTCGGAGCCGATCCGGAACACGCCGCCGAGCGTCGCCGCCGCCATTGGCTGAACGATATCGCTGGTGGCGCGCAGATCGAGGTACTCGCGCGGGTGCGCCGGTCCGCGCAGGGCGACAGCGGTGAGATCGCCGCTCCTGGCAGTGTAGAGGCCGAGTTCCGGCGCCTCCAGCGTGGTGCGGTACTCTCCAGAACTCACAAGCGTCCAAGGCGTCTCGATGGCGAGACCATCGGGTCCGGTAACTGACAAGGGCGGGGGATCGTCGGAGAGCGTCCGCAGGCGCGCGTCGATTTCCTGCGCCGTCGTTTCAAGCGCAAGGAATTCCTCCTCGAGTTCGGGCTCCTTCATCAGCCAGTGTGCAGTTCGACGGATCAGCTCGGCATAGGGACCGCCGCCCTCGTATCCACGCGCCCAGAGCCAGATCTGGTCGGACATGACGCTTGCGACGCGTCCTTCGCCAACTCGGTCCAACAGGAGAAGAGGTGCGCCATCGGGGGCCTGCAGCAGGGCTTCGGCATTGCCTTCGTCCATTGTCATGTATCGCATCCACGAGCCCCAACTTTCGACGGGAAGCGTCGCCGTGACGGAGTGCCGCTTTCCCAATTCCGTCAGTTCTGGAACGAACTTCTTCTCAACGACCTCACCCCTGGCGCGTCCAGGAAGTACAGCGGCAAGGGGCGTGTTGTAGAGGAGGTTTGCATCGGGGTAGGGCGGGCCCGACCCGATCAGCAACGCTCCGCCATTCTCGACATAGCGCGCTACCCGATCGAGATACTGCATTTCAAGCACGCCGGTCCGCAGCTCCTGATCGAAGATCACGAGGTCGAATTCCGACAGCTTCTCGCGGAAAAGCTGGTTGCGGGGAAAGTTGATTAGCGCGATTTCCTCGGTCGGCGTCACATCTGTTTTCTGTGGCGGCTTGAGGATGGTGAAGTGGACGAGATCGACCGAGGGGTCGGCCTTGAGAAGGTCCCGCCAGACGCGGGCGCCGGCATGGGGCTGGCCGGTCACCAGCAGGACGCGTAGGCGGTCCTGCACGCCTGAAATGCTGGCGGACGCCAGATTGTTCGCCAGTGTCAGTTCGTTCGGGATACCCTCGACCTGAAGGACGACGAGATTGTCGCCCCGCCTTTGCAGGTCGAGTTCGATCATGTCGGATTTCCCGACCGCCACGCGCTGTGGACGCTGCACGACGCCATTGATGGAAATCGTGACATCGACGGACTGAGCCGTTGGATCATCGACCTGGACCCGCATTTCAACCGCGTTGTCGACGATGCCGAAGGATGGAGCCGACTGGATCTCGATGCGGCGGTCAATTTCGTCGTCTCCTCCGACGATGAGGCCGTGGACAGGGCCCAGCTGCGCCGCCTCCATAGGGTCTTCGGGCATGTCGTGCGCCTGACCGTCGGTGATGAGGATCGAGCCGGCGATGCGGTCCCGCGGCGCATCGGACAGCGCCGACTGCATGGCGGCGTAAAGCTCTGTACCATCACTGCCCGGGTCGGTTTCGGCGACGCGCAGCTCCAGCGTTTCGTCGCCCTCGATCAGCATCTTGAGTTGGTCGAATGCGGCCTGGGCCGTTTCCGTCCGGCCGCGGAAATTCATGCTTTCGGAACGGTCCATGACGAGGGCGACGATATCTTTTAGCGGTTCGCGTTCTTCCTCGATCCAGAGCGGGTTGGCGATGGCGAGCGCCAGCACCGTAATCGCCAGCGCCCGCATAAGCCAGGCGCGTCCCCGCAATACGACATAAACGGCCCAGAGCGTTAGCGCGCCGCCTGCCAGGATCCACATCAGGACCCAGGGAATCAAAGGGTCGAAGGCGAGACGCGAGGCTTCCTGCATGGTGTCGTCCCTAGTCCGAGCTGCCCGGCGCGCGGACCTTGTCGCGGCCAAGGCGTTCCAGCAGATCGGGGATGTGGACCTGATCCTCCTTGTAGTTGCCGGTGAGGATGTACATGACAAGATTGATGCCGAAGCGGTACGACATCTCTCGCGCTGGCTGGCCGCCCTCCATGCTGAGCAATGGCTTGCCGTTCTGATCGATCGCCCAAGCACCCGCCCAGTCAGATCCGCCGATGAAGAGGCCGGATACGCCATCGCCGCGGCGTGTGTCGCGATCTACCGAAGATCCTTCGATCCAGAGGCGGCCATTCATGCGGCCTGGAAAGCTCTTGATGAGGTAGTAGCTCTTGGTGAGGACGTGCGTAGCGGGAGCGGGCTGAAGCGGAGGAGCGTCGATGCCTGCAAGAAGAGTGGACAGATTGGTCGAAACGTCCCGGCCCGGCGCCGCATCGCGCGTATCGACGACGAACGCTCCGCCATTGCGGAGATAGGCGTTGATCTTGGCGACGCCGGCCGGGGAGATCGGTTTGGCCTCGCGCGGCACGGCGTAATAGATCATCGGGTAGAATTCGAGGGCGTCCCGCGAAAGGTCGATGCCGTGCGGCTGATCGGGCTCGACTGACGTTCGTGCGCCGAGTTCGTAGCTGAGGCCGAAAAGGCCCGCTCGCGTTATCTCGTCCAACCGGGAATCGCCGGTCTTGACGAAAGCAAGGCGCAGGTGGGCGGCGGCCTCCCGCGCCAGCACATCTGGCGTCTGCGCCTCGGCGGAAGGGGCCGCCTGCGCCGCGGCAAGTATCAACGCAATCGCGCCGGCGGCACTGCCAAAGCGGTTCAAACGGCCAGCGAAAGCCAAGGCGATCAGAAGGTCGATCGCGACGATGGCGAGCGCGCCGCCGATCATCCAGCCGCCAAGACCGCGGCGTTCAAGGACGGCTGCCTGGTCGGTGACCGGCATGCCCGGCGGCCAGCTGGTGAAGTCAGCCGGGGCCGGTGCGCCTGCGTTGAGGGCGCGCTCGCCACCGGGGCCGGAATAGAGCCCCGGAGGCGTGGTGGGTCCAGGCCGCGCCGTCTCGAAATCCATTGCTTCGATCGGGGTGGCGGCGCTGGGCGGCTGCCCGAGGACCCCGAAGCCGTCGAGCACTCGCACGGGGGCAAGCGCGCCCTCTGTGCCCAGCTGTGGCCGGCTGCGTTCGCCGCCGGATACAACGGAGCGGCGCAGCATTTCGACGAAGGCGCCGGTGAAAGGCAGATCCGACCAGTCCGGATCGGCGGTGACATGAAAGAGGATCAGTTCGCCCTTGCCGCGTCGCGTCGCGGTTACAAGCGGGGTGCCGTCCTGCAGGCGGGCCCAGGTCATGCCGGCAAGTTCGGCGGACGGCTGGGCCAGGACCTGCTGGCGCACGACAGCGTCGGTGGGACGTGGAATGCCGAAGAACGGCGAGTCGGAAGTAAAGTCGGCGATACGCTGGGGTGTTTCCCAGGCCAGGGCGCCGCCAAGCGCGCGGGATGTCGGGCGCAGGGCGGTCGGCGTCAGCGGATCGGACTGGGCGGCGAGACGCGGACCGGCGAAGCGGACAAGCACCCCGCCGTCATCGACCCATGCGGACAGCTGGTCGGCTTCAGCTTCGTCGATGGTTCCGCGGTCGCCAAGGACGATGGCGTCAATGGCGTTGGTAAGCAGATCGGAGAGCGGCTTTTCGGTCAGCTGGGCGTAAGGCTGGAGAGCCTTCCGGACGTAGTAGTGTTCCGCGAGCAGCGGCTGGGCTTCGTCCCGCGTGTCGGCGAGACCGACGGAAGGCCGGCGGGCGGAATCGTCCCACAGCCAGACGGCGCCGGCGGAAGGCGAGCCGGCAATGCGGAAACGCGCCACGCGGTTCAGCGCTGCGGCCGGAATCGCGAACAGCGCTTCTGCAGTCCGGGCGGCAGGTTCGAAGGCAAGACGGGCGGAAGCAATGGAAGCACCTTCAGCGGTTTCGGCAATGAGATCGGCAGTAGCAGCGGCGCCGGAAACGGCAACGGAACGAACGACGGCAACCCGGGCGCCCTCGGCGGAACTGTCGGCCGACGTGATTGCGAAAGCGTTCTTCGGACGGGTGACGCGCACTTCGGTGGGCGCAAGGGCCGCAAGACCTCTTGCGAAGGCGGCCGCGCTGTCATGGTCGAACCCGTCGGTCGCCCAGACGATGCGCCCGGGCGCGAGGCCGGTTTCCTCAAGTCGGGCGAGGGCTGCCGCCCGATCCGGCGACCAGGGCGAGGGACGCGCGTTGCGCAGCTCCTGCCGCGCGGTTTCAAAGTCCAGCGTCTCGGAGGGATCGCGGGCAACCTCCCGCGGCGCCGTGAACAGGATGTGGATTGGAGCGCCGGCGTCCGCCGATTCATCGACGGCGGCGGTGGCGGTGCGAACAATGTCGCGCCAGCGCTCCGCGCTCGTCCATCCATCATCGACGACCACGAGCGTGCCGCCTTCGCCGCCGACGATCTGGTTGGGCGCCCAGGTCGGACGGGCGAAGCCGAAAATCGCCAGCGCCAGAGCGATGAGGCGCAACAGCAGGAGCCACCACGGCGTGCGCGCAGGTGTTTCTTCATCCGGGCGCAAATCGTCCAGCAGGGCGAGCGAGGGAAGCGCCAGCCGTTTTGGCTCAGGCGGCGTGGCGCGCAGGAGCAGCCACAAAATGGGGAGAGCGAGCAGGCCAATGAGCGCCCAGGGCTGCATGAACAGGATGGGGCCAATGTTCACGCGGCAGCTCCGTCGGCGAACCCGTAGGCAAGTTGGCCAAGCGGCGTGCGAGCTTCCTCGCCGGTCGCGTGGCTGACAAAGCGCCAGCCAAGGCCGGCGGCGAGTTCGATCATGTCCGAGCGGCGCCTGGCGAAGCGCTCGAGATAACCGTCGCGGATCGATTCGGCCCGCCCGATCAGGCGCTGGCGCTCCTCGCCAGGTCGGAAGAAGCGGACGCGGCCGTCGAACGGATAGGTTTCCTCGATCGGATCGCAGACCTGCAGCAGCGCCCCGTCGCGGCATTTGCCGGCAAGGGGCGTGAGACGACTGCGCCAGGTTTCCAGAGGCTGGTAGAAGTCGCTGGCGATGACGACGGCCGCGACGTCGCGCGGAGGCGACGGAAAGGGAGCGTCCGCCGACATTTCGCGAATGTCTTCGCCGACGCGGGCGGACGCCTTGGCGCCGGAAACGGCCGAACGTCCGCCGCCCAGGGCGCCGGCGCGTTCGCCGGACCGCGAAAGGGCGCCCGCGAGCGCCATCGCGATCGTGAGCGCGCGATCCGCCTTGTCGATGCGTTTGGGGTCGCTCGACCAGCCGAAGCCAGGACTTGGATCGACCCAGAACAGGAAGGTGCGCGCCGTCTCGAGTTCGGTTTCGCGCACGAACAGGTTTTCCTCGCGCGCGGACCGGCGCCAGTCGATGCGGTCCGCGCCGTCCTCGGCGGCGTGCCGGCGATACTGCCAGAAATTCTCGCCCGTGCCTGAACGGCGCCGACCCGCCGAGCCGACATTGGCGGCGCTCGCGGCGCGCGCGCGCGTCGACAGCGTGCCAAGCTGCCCCGCGAGAGAGGCGGCTTCGGCTTTCAGCTGGTTGAGCGGGGCCTGGGGCAAACGTCTCCTCAGGCGGCTTTGGAGGCGAGGTCGGCAATCAGGGCGGCAAGCGTGCCGCCCTGTCCTGTCGGGTCGTAGTTCAGCGCCATGCGATGTCCGAGCGCAGGCTCGGCCAGCGCTTCGACGTCGTCGAGCGAAGGCGCGAGGCGGCCGCGCAGCAGGGCGCGGGCGCGGGCGGCCAGCATGAGCGCCTGCCCGGCGCGAGGACTGGGTCCCCATTCGACCCGCTTGCGGACCTGTGCGTTCTCCGACTGCTCGGGCCGGGCCGAGCGGACCAGCCGGATGATGGCTTCAAGCACGGTCTCGGGCACGGGCATGCGTCGCACCAGCGTTTGCAGGGCGATCAGACGGTCGGCGTCGAGAGCCGGACGAACCGTATGATCCGCAAGTCCGGTCGTCTCCACGAGAATGCGGCGCTCGGTTTCGAGATCGGGATAATCGACGTCGATTTTCAGCAGGAAGCGGTCGAGCTGGGCCTCCGGCAGCGGATAGGTGCCTTCCTGCTCGATCGGGTTCTGTGTGGCGAGCACATGGAACGGCTTGGGCAGGTCGTAGGATGCGCCGGCCACCGTGACATGGCGTTCCTGCATGGCCTGGAGCAGGGCGGACTGCGTGCGCGGCGATGCACGGTTGATCTCGTCGGCCATCAGCAGCCGGGTGAAGATGGGGCCTTTCACGAAGCGAAAGGAGCGGCCGGATGCGGATTCGTCGAGGATTTCCGAACCGAGAATGTCGCCTGGCATGAGGTCCGGCGTGAACTGGACACGGCCCCAGTCGAGCCCGAGGGCGCGGGCCGTCGTCTCGACCAGCTTGGTCTTGGCGAGGCCGGGCGCGCCAATCAGCAGGCAGTGGCCGCCCGCCAGAATGGCCGCAAGGGTCAGCTCCACCACGCGCTCCTGGCCGAACACTACCTTGCCGATTTCGGCGCGGACTTTCGCAAGGGCTTCGACCGCCGCGTCGGCTTCGGCCAAGATATCGCCGGGAACAAGGGTTGCGACTTCACTCATGCTGGAGCTTTACCTATGTCTGGGGCGAACCCGCCTGAGGAGCCGCCGATGTCGAACGAGAACGGCCCCGAAGCGAGATCGCTTCTGGATATCGTCGCCACCTTGCAGTCGGAAGCCGGTTTGGAAAAGCCCCGATCCCTCCCTCCGGTGCATTTGTGGAATCCTGCCCATTGCGGCGACATCGGGCTTGAAATCCGCAGGGACGGGTCCTGGTGGCAGGACGGGGTGCGATTCAGCCGGGAAAAACTGGTTCGGTTGTTTTCGACGATACTGCGCAAGGATTCCGATGGATACTATTTGATTACCCCTCACGAAAAAGTGGTGATCCGGGTGGCGGACGCCCCGTTCATTGGCGTCCGGGTCGACCGCTTCGAGCAGGACGGCGGGCCGGTCATAGTCGTCACGACCAATGTGGGCGATGTCGTGGCAATCGACGGCGAGCATCCCCTGCGCGTTTTGCTTGATCCCGAAACAGGCGAGCCCTCGACCTATGTGACCGTCCGCGGCGGGCTGGAGGCGCGGCTGGCGAGGCCTCCCTGGTACGAGATTGCCGGTTGGGCGGTGCGGGCGCCGGGCGGGGAGATGAGCGTGCGCTCGTCCGGAGAGAGTTTCATTCTGGGAATGGCCAGCTAAGGGCGCCTTCGCCGGACCGCCTCATCATGTTAGGATCGAACCATGGACGGTTCCCACCCTTCGGCCGAGAGCGAAATTCCGCGTCGGCGCTTTTCGGCGTCCAACGTGCTTGTGATGATCGATGCCGGCGTCTTCAAGCCGGACGAACGCGTGGAGCTGATCGCCGGGGAGCTGATCACCATGTCGCCGCAAGGGCCGTTGCACTGGGACCTGACGTACGCCCTGTCACGATGGTTCATGCGAAGCATGCCGGAGACGCTTGGCGTGGCGGTCCAAGGGCCATTGCGTCTCGGAGAGTTTTACGAGCCCGAGCCCGAGCTGTTCGTGTTTTCCGCCGCCATCGGCGTCAACGAGGTGCGGGGACCGGATGTTGTGCTTCTGGTCGAGATTTCGCACTCAAGCCTTGCCTATGATCTGAAGGTCAAGGCGCCGATCTACGCCGCTCACGGCGTCCGCGAATTCTGGGTGGTCGATGTCGAGCGCCGGCGCACTCTCGTCCACCGGCTAGCCGGCGATGGAATTTATGGCGAGGCGATCGCGACGCCGTTCGAGGAAGCCCTGGCGGCGCCGGCCGGCTTGTCGCTCGCGATCGCCGACCTGAAGCCCAAGGCCTGACCCGGCGCATGGCTTTCTCGACGCGCGAGGATTTCGACCGCCGGGCCGCCACCCGACTCGCGCCGGCGGACGCCGTTCTCGATGATTTCCTCCGCACCGATTTCGATCTCAATCCCGGCTGGGCGATTTCGGCGCCGAAACCCTATCGTCGCGCCGCAGTCCTGATCGTGCTGGTCGATCGCGGCGAAGATTATGGCGTGCTGCTGACCCTGCGTCCCGAAACGATGACCCAGCATGCGGGTCAGATCGCGTTTCCCGGCGGGCGGATCGACGAGGACGACGTCTCGCCGCTGGCGGCCGCCTTGCGGGAAGCGCGGGAGGAAGTTGGTCTCGACGGTCCGGTGACGGTGCTGGGACAGGCCGATCCCTATCTCACATCGAGCGGTTATGTCGTTTCACCCTTCCTGGTGCGGGCCGAGAATTTCACCCCGGTGATCGACCCGAAGGAAGTCGCCGCCGTGTTCGAGACGCCGCTGTCCTTCCTGATGACGCCCGGCAATCACCAGCGGCACGAGCGCGCCTATAATGGCGGCTTGCGCGCGTACTACGCTATGCCCCACAACGGTCGCTACATCTGGGGCGCGACGGCAGGCATGATCAAATCCGTGTACGATCGGCTCTACCTGGACGCAGACGGCGACGGGCGGTGAACCATGGCGGCGCGTATCTTCATTGAGCTGCTCCTGTTCCTGACGCCGTTCGCGGTCTTCCTGGTCTACCGGGCGGCATCGAAGGATCTGCGCATCCGGGACGCCTGGCCGCTGACGACACTTGTGCTGGTGGGCGCGGGGCTGGCGGTGGCGGCGCTGGTCATCGGTCCGCTGCTGGAGCCCTCCAGCCAGGGGAAGTGCTACATGGCTGCGCGCTATGAGAACGGCGTCACGATTCCGGCGCGCGAGGTCGACTGCGAAGCCGCCAACGTGCCGGAGCGGCCGCTCGGCCCGCCGTCGGAAACACCGGTTGCGCCTCGCGACGAGCGGACGCCGTGACCGGGATCCGGCCGTGACCGAAAGGCTGGCGCCGCAGCCATGGATGATCTCGGCCGCCGCTCGCCGGGTGATGGCGGCGCTTGAGGCCGAGCGGCCGGAGAGCGCGCGGTTTGTCGGAGGCTGCGTGCGCAATGTGCTGCTGGGGGCGCCGGTGGCCGACATCGATATCGCAACGCAGCTGACGCCGGAGGTCGTCGGGCGCGCGGCGCGGGCCGCCGGCCTGGCCGTGCATCCAACGGGGATCGAGCACGGCACGCTCACCCTGGTGGCGGACGGCCAGCCCTTCGAGGTGACGACGCTGCGGCGGGATGTGGCCACCGACGGACGGCGGGCGACCGTCACGTTCACGCAGGATTGGGCCGAGGACGCCCGGCGCCGGGATTTCCGGATCAACGCCCTTTATGCGGCGCCCGATGGCGAGGTGTTCGATCCGACGGGCGGCGGTCTCGACGATGTCCGCGCGCGCCGGGTGGTCTTCGTCGGAGACCCGGAGACGCGGCTGCGTGAGGACTATCTCCGCATCCTGCGGTTCTTCAGGTTCAACGCTTGGTATTCAGCGGACGCGCCGGACGCTGCGGGGCTCGCGGCCTGCGCCCGCCTGCGTGACGGTCTCGCCGGGATTTCAGCGGAGCGGATCTGGGCCGAGACCAGGAGACTGCTGGGCGCCGTCCGGCCGATGCGCGCGCTGCGGGCGATGGACGGCGCTGGGGTGCTGAGGCGGCTCTTTCCGGAGGCGGAGGGCCTCGAAAGGCTGGAGCGTCTGACCGCGCTGGAGCTGGTGCAGGGATGGCCGGTCGACCCGATGGTGCGATTCGCAGCGCTGTTCGCCAGGGATCCGGAGATCATGGCCGGCCTTGCGCGCCGCCTCAGAATGTCCGGCGCCGAGCGCGACCGGCTGGTGTTCGCGGCCCGCGACCAGACCGACTTGTCTCAGGCGATGTCCCCGCGCGCGATCAGACGGGCGCTCTATCTCGCCGGCCTTCAGGTCGTCCTCGACCGGGTGATGCTCGCGACGGCGGACGACGATCATGCGGGAGGCTGGGAAGCATGGCTGCGGGAAGCCCGGGACTGGTCGCGTCCGGCGATGCCGGTTTCGGGTGATGATCTGATGGCGGCGGGCCTCACCGGCGGTCCGGAGATGGGCGCCGCGCTGCGCCGTCTGGAAGCCGCGTGGATCGAGTCGGATTTCCAGCTCGGCAGAGGGGCCCTGCTGGCCTTGACGAGAGCCTGATGCGATCGGCGTGAATCAGGTCGATCCAGATCGATCGAAGGTTGCCCTAGTTGAACAACACGACCCAGGCGTTGAGGTAGGCGGCGAAGCTGACCCAGGCGAGATAGGGGTATTGCAGCCACGAAGCGATCCGGCTGTGACGGCCGAACTCCAGGATCATCGCGACGACGAGAACCCACAGGATCGCGATGTCGATCAGTGCGATCAGCGGCCTGTGCAGCCCGAAGAACAACACGCTCCATCCGAGATTGGCGAGCAACTGAACAAAATAGACGCCCATCGCCGAGTCCGAACCCTTCCAGCTGCCGGCAGTGCGCCAGACCATGCAGGCGCCGACTGCCATCAATGTGTAAAGGGCAGGCCAGACCAGGCCGAAGACAAAGCCCGGGGGATTTCCCGGCGCCCGGTCGAGAGCCTGATACCAGGGATCGGACGCGCCGCCCGACACCAGCCCGCCGAGCGCCGCTGTCAGGGCCGTGGCCGCGATAATCACGATGAAAGCGAGAACGGCACCCTCGATCGGCCGCTCTGACGTAGGGGGAGAATCCGTGCGCATCCAGGCCTCCCGCTCGGGCTCATGCCCCCGGTTCAGGTAGAGCCCAAATCGCCGGGGTCGAATCAGGGCCGTGTGGCGGCGACAGACGATCGCGCCTTGGGATGCAGGCGCTCGCAGCCGCATCGGCAAGACAGCACGCTGTCTCTCGGGTTAGAAGGCCAAGCTGTTTGCAGACAATATCACCGGATGGCGGTCATGGCGCCACCCCTTTGTCGCTCTGTGCCGATCTGTATGCCGCGCACATGGTGCTGGTGACGTTCCCGGGCTTGACCCGAGAACCTTATCGTCGTCGCGAAAAATCCGGTTGCTGGCAGGCCCAGTTGTGGCACGCGAGAAAAGGTTCTCGGGTCGCCCTTCGCTTGCCCGAGAATGACTTTGCTGAATACTTTGCGCCCATAGGCGTAGCCCTGCGGCTCTACGCGGCTTCGCCGGTACGGCTGGGAAGACAAATTACGGTCAGGCCGCAAGGTCTGGTGATGTTGTTTCGCCAAAACCAGCCTTCAGCCAAACCGGCCAGTTCGTTTTGGCGGTCATCCACCTCCCGGGAACTCTTGGATTTTGGCTGCAGGCCTGTTATAACAACCGTGGTAACGGATTCGCAGGAGGTCGCCATGATCGAACTCAAGATTCGCAAGATCGGCAACTCGCTCGGCGTGGTTCTGCCGAGAGACCTTCTCGGGGCGATGAACGCGAAAGAGGGCGACGCCCTATTTGCGTCCATCGGCCCAGATGGAGGGCTCACTCTGACGCCATATGATCCAACCGTAGCCGAGCAGGTCGAAGCGGCGCGCGACCTCGCCCAGCGGTATCGAAATGCGCTGCGGGAGCTAGCGAAATGAGCGAGCCCGTCTGGCTCGACAAGCGCGCTGTTCTGGTCTTTCACAACGAAACCCTGGCCCAGCACGGCGGCCCCTCGGGCGTTCGCGACGAAGGTCTTCTGGAAAGCGCGCTGGCTCGTGCGCGCAACGCGTATCCGTATGGCGAAGAAGATCTCTGCGCGCTCGCATCGCTTTATGTGCATGGCGTCGTCAAGAACCATCCATTCGTCGATGGCAACAAGCGCACAGGGTTTCTGTGCGGCGCGCTGTTTCTGGAGCTCAATCGTCTGAGGTTCGAAGGTCCGGAGCCGGAGGTCGTCGCCATGACGCTGGCGCTTGCTTCAGGAGAGGCGGACGAAAAAGCCTATGCGGAGTGGCTTCGGGCCTGGACGTCGTAGCCGCACGTCAAAATCAAGGCCATTTCACCACAGGCGGCATGGACGACAGGATGCTGGCGACATTGCCGCCGGTCTTGAGACCGAACGTCGTGCCCCGATCATAGAGCAGGTTGAACTCGACATAGCGGCCCCGGCGCACAAGCTGTTCCTCCCGCTCGGCGGCGGTCCAGCTCTCCGCCATGCGGCGGCGGACAATCCCGGGATAGACGTCGAGAAAGGCCCGGCCGACGTCCTTCGTGAAGGCAAAATCGGCCTGCCAGTCGCCAGTATCGTGACGATCATAGAAGATGCCGCCGATGCCGCGCTGTTCCTGGCGGTGGGGGAGGTAGAAATACTCTTCGCAATTCTTGCGGAAGGCCTCGTAGTCGGCGCCCGGATGGGGCTCGCAGGCGACCCGCATGGCGGCGTGAAACGCGTCCGAGTCGGGTGTCGGGTGATCGCGCTGGCTGGCCAGGAGAGGGGTGAGGTCGGCCCCGCCGCCAAACCAGGTCGCGGACGTCACGAGCATCCGCGTGTTCATGTGGACGGCGGGAATGCGGGGAGAATGCATGTGCGCGATGACGGAAACGCCGGCCGCCCAGAACCGGCCCCCTGACTTGTCCGCGCCGGGAATCGTGCGTGCGAACTCCGGCGCGAATTCGCCATGGACGCACGAGGAATGGACCCCCACTTTCTCGAACAGCCGGCCGCGCATGACGGCCATCGCTCCGCCCCCGAGCTCGTCGGACCCTTCGCCGCGTTTCCAGGATGTGCGCTCGAAGCGGCCGGCCGCTCCCTTGAAAAGCGGGGGAGAGGCAAGATCTTCGAGCGCCTCGAAGGCCGCGATGATCTGGTCCTGCAACTTCTCGAACCAGGCGTGGGCAAGCGCCTGACGGTCGAGGATCACCGTGTCGTCTGAAACTAGAGGCGCATATCCCATGATCCTGCTTGCCGCAGCGGCGGGCGCTCGTCCAGCAGCAAGGGAAGCGGTCCCGATTTCGTTTCCGGATTCCGTCGAGGCGAACTACGATTTCCGCCGATGAGTACGCTGCGGCAACCGGGCCCGGCGGAGGATGCAGGATGTTGGAATGAGCAGACTCCTGCTGGTGCTGGTTTTCGCCCTCGCAAGCGGGGCCTGTGGAGCGGCGGGCGGCGGCGGCGGCAAGGCCGTTCTCTCTTCCCGTTGCGTCGAGGACGGGAACGACAAGAAGGCGTGCGACTGCATGGCGACGGAAACCGAAAACGCGCTGGACCCGGAAGTCTTCGAAGCCATGGTGCTGGCGGCTCAGGGAAAGGACGACGAGGCCGACGCCGCGATGCAGAAGCTGACCCAGGAACAGCAGTTCAGCGTGGTCAAGATGACCGGCGACACGCTGGAGAAGTGCGGCTTCCTCTAAGTCTCAACGGGTCTGGCGCAGCGCTTCCCAGAGGTGGAATCGCGAATGCATGCGACATCGAGCGGCCGCCCGTCTGGGAGGGGGTCCCGGATTCCGGGCGATGTCCGGTTGATCGAAGGCGAGACGCACTCTACAGCCTTCCCCGGCAGGGGGCTTCTTGCGACATCAAGCCACGCGCGGGCTTCAGCGCAGCTCGATATGTATGGCGTCCATAGCTCCGGATACCATGGGAGACGCGTGTGTCGGAACACGGTTCAGACGGCCACACTGTCGACGGCCAGAACGTCGATGCACCGCATGGTGAGACGCGCCGGGATTTCATCCACATCGCGGCGATGACGGTGGCGGCCGGCGGGGCGGGCGCTCTTGCCTGGCCCTTCATCCAGCAGCTCGGGCCGGCCGCAGACACAAAGGCCTTGTCGAGTGCGGACATCGACATCTCCAAAGTGCCGCTCGGCGGCGAGATTCGCGTGCTGATCGGAGGTCAGCCGTTTTTCATCCGCCACCGGACAGACGCCGAAATCCAGGCGGCCCGGAATGTCGATGTCGAAAGGCTGCGCGACCCGCAAACCGACGACGAGAGGCTGGTGGCCAAGGCGGATGGCGCGCTCAATCCGGCGATCCTCGTGACATCGGGCACCTGCACCCATCTCGGCTGCGTTCCCGTCGGGCCGGCCCAAGGCACGCTGGGCGATTTCGGCGGCTGGTACTGCCCCTGTCACGGCTCGCACTATGATATCTCGGGACGGATACGCAAAGGTCCGGCGCCGACCAACCTCCCTGTGCCGAACTATGAGTACACGTCCGACACGATAATCAAGATTTCGCTTTAGGGCAAAGGCGCAATGAGCGGACCATCGACCTACGAACCAAGGACGGGCTTCACCAAATGGCTGGACGCGCGCCTGCCCATCATCCGGATGGGTTATGACGGGCTCGTCGATTTTCCGACGCCCAAGAATCTCAACTACTGGTGGACGTTTGGCGGCATTCTCGCCATCTGCCTCGTCACGCAGATTCTGACCGGCGTGGTGCTGGCGATGCACTATGTCGCCTCGACCGATGCGGCGTTCGCGTCGGTGGAGCGCATCCGGCGCGACGTCGATTTCGGGTGGCTGATCCAGAACATTCACGCGACGGGCGCGTCGATGTTCTTTCTCGCCGTGTACATCCACATGTTTCGCGGCCTGTATTACGGGTCGTACAAGGCGCCCCGCGAGGTTCTCTGGATCCTTGGCTGCGTCATCTACCTGCTGATGATGGCGACGGCCTTCATGGGCTATGTGCTGCCCTGGGGCCAGATGTCGTTCCACGGCTCTGCGGTGATCACGAATCTCATCGGCGCGATCCCGCTCGTCGGGCCCACGGTGAAAACCTATCTGATGGGCGGGCCGGCGATCGGCGACCCGACGCTCAACCGCTTCTTCTCGCTGCACTACCTCTTGCCGTTCGTGACTGCAGGGGTTGTCGTCCTGCACATCTGGGCGCTGCACGTCACGGGCAACGGCAATCCGACAGGCGTGTCGGTCAAGGAAGTCAAGAAGGACACCGTACCGTTCCACCCTTACTACACAGTCAAGGACGGCTTCGCGATCCTGCTGTTCCTGATCCTCTTCGCGGCCTTCGTGTTCTATTTCCCGGACGCCCTTGGTCACGCTGACAACAAGATCGAAGCCAACCCGCTGCAGACGCCGGCCCACATCGTGCCGGAATGGTATCTGCTGCCTTTCTACGCGATCCTGCGCGCCGTCACGTTCGATGTCGGCCCGATCCCGGCGAAGCTGCTGGGCGTCATCGCGATGTTCGGTTCGATCGGCATCCTGTTCGTGCTGCCCTGGCTCGACACCTCAAAGGTTCGCTCGATGCGCTACCGGCCCTTCGCGCGCCAGCTTTTCGTGGTGTTCGTGTTCGCCTGCATCGGCCTTGGATTTTGCGGCGCCAACAATCCGGACGACCTCATCTTCAAGTTTCGTGATGACAAGCTCGCCCTGAACTATGCCGACACCGTCGGCAATCCGCAGACCGAAATCTTCGACAATTTCGCGACGGCGCGTGCGCGGCAACAGACGTTGCCTGCGACAGCCGGCGCCTCGATCGAGATTTCGTCCGCCGGCTTCAAGTGGCTCTGGCTGGCGCAGGGTCTGTCGGCGTATTACTTCATCTACTTCCTCGTGGTGCTGCCCGTGCTCGGCGTGATCGAGAAGCCGAAGGCCCGCCCAGCCTCGATCGCCGACAGCGTGCACAAGCGTGTCAGGGCGCCGAAGGCCGCCAGCGCGGGGCCGGTCGCCATGCCCCAGCACGCCGAGTAGGAGAAGCCGGATGCGTCTTGCAAAACTCGCCGCCGCAGGCCTCGCCGCGCTCATCGTCGCGACGCCCCTCGCCGCGACGGCGCAGGAACACGGACCGGCTGCTGGCGGCGCCGAGGAGCATGCCGCCGGCGGGCATGAGTTCAAGATTCCTGCTGGGGGGTGGTCGTTCGAGGGCTATACGGGGTCTTACGACCAGAACCAGCTGCAGCGCGGTTACAGAGTCTATCGCGAGGTCTGTTCGACCTGCCACGGGATGAAGCTGCTGTCGTTCCGAAATCTGGGCGTGCCGGGCGGACCGTTCGAAGATCCGGCCTTCGCCAACCCGAATGACAACCCCGTGGTGAAAACGATCGCCGCGGAATTCCTGCTTGCGTCGATCGATTCGGAAACAGGCGATCCATCCGAAGTCGCGGGAAAGACGTCGGACGGGTTTCCCTCGCCCTACGCCAACGAGGCGGCGGCCCGCGCCCTGAACGGCGGCGCGCTGCCGCCCGACCTATCGGTGATCGCGAAGGCGCGCCATGGCGGGGCGGGCTATATCTACTCGCTACTTACGGGGTATGACGCGCCGCCAGCAGGGCTGACAGTGAGCCCGGGCCAGCATTACAATGCTTATTTCGCGGGCGACACCGCCGCGCAATGGGGAGGCGACCCGCGCTTCAAGCCGGCGGGCGGCTTCCTCGCCATGTCGCCCCCGCTGATCCGCGATGGGCAGGTTTCGTTCGACGACGGCACGCCATCGACCATTCCGCAGATGGCCGCCGATGTGGGCGCGTTCCTGTCGTGGGCGGCGGAGCCGAAAATGGCCATCCGCAAGCAGATGGGCGTCGCCGTGATCGCCTATCTCGCGATCCTCGCGCTGCTGGTCTATCTGTCCTACCGACGGATCTGGCGGAACGTCGAGCATTAGAGCGACCCGATATGTCGCAAGGCGCAGGCTTGGTCTGACCGTCCCCGTCCGGGCTGTCGGCGAGCAGGGTTCCGGCTTCTATTCAGGAGACAGCGGGCCATGTCTGCTGCTGTGGGAGCCATCAGCACACGGCTCGTTGGGCCAGACGCGGCGTGGATCGTGCTCGATGTGATGCGCCGGTGCTGGGCTGGAACGGTCGCCAGCGATTCCACGGCCTATCTTGAGACCAGACAGGTCGTCGCGGCGCAGCTTGAAAGGGGCGGCGGGGCGCTGGCGTTCAGTGGCGACACCCCGATTGGCGGCGGTCGTTTCCTGCCTGTGCCGGGGCCGCCGCGCGATCCCCGACACTGGGTTGAAATCAAGCGGGTCGGCGTGCTGCGGGCGTATCGCAAGGCGGGACTGGGCGCCGAGCTGGTTCACGTGCTCGAAGGCGAGGCAAGGCGGCGCGGCTATGCAGGCGCGCAGCTGGGCGTGCGGGCGGACCAGCCCCGGCTCGTCTCGTTCTGGTCGCGGCTCGGCTATCTTGAGGCGGTCGATGTCGTTCTCCATACGGAAAATCCGCTGACGCCAAAGCCGACGCATATGCGCAAGCTTTTTGCCTAGGGCATTTTCCGCGATCTTTGAGTCGCCGAAACGCTCCAGATTCTTGTCTGGTCATGTTTTCTGACGGCGAACCGATCCCGGTTCGCCTGAAAGCTCTGTAGCTCGGTGATAGCGTTGGTTCGTGGAAAAGTTTCCGGGCGGCCCCCAATTGCAGTTGGAGTCGGGCGCGTATTGAATCGCTCAGGCGGGCGGTGGCCAGGCGGCAGAATGGGCGGTCGGGACAGGCGGGGCGGCGAATGACGAAATGGACGCTGGGTGTAATAGGCGGCTCGGGTCTCTACCAGATCGACGGGCTGCAGGGCGACCGGTGGGAGACGATCGCGTCTCCCTGGGGAGAGCCGTCGGACCAGGTGTTCCGGGGGCGAGCCGGCGATGTTGATCTGGTTTTCATGCCGAGGCATGGGCGAGGGCACCAGCTCGGACCCACGCAGGTGAATTATCGCGCCAATATCGACGTGATGAAGCGGGCCGGATGCACCGATGTCGTTTCACTGTCGGCGTGCGGTTCGCTGGACGACGCCTATGCTCCCGGCGACTTCGTGATCGTGGACCAGTTCATCGACCGCACTTTCGCGCGCGAGAAGAGCTTCTTTGGCGCTGGCGTCGTCGCGCATGTCTCAATGGCGCAACCGGTCTCGAGCCGCCTCTTTGCCCTGCTGGCCGAGGCGGCGCAGGCGGTCGGGGCTCGCGTCCATCGCGGCGGAACCTATCTGGCGATGGAGGGGCCGCAGTTCTCGTCGGCGGCGGAATCGCAGCTCTACCGGTCATGGGGATGCGACGTCATCGGCATGACCAACATGCCCGAGGCGAAACTGGCCCGGGAGGCGGAGCTGCCTTACGCAAGCGTGGCGATGGTGACGGACCGGGACGCCTGGCATGAAGACAGGGCGCCGGTGTCGGTGACGGAAGTCCTGAAGGTTCTCCATGGCAATGCCGAGCGCGGGCGAGCCCTTGTCGGACGGCTGGCGTCTCGCCTCGGAGAGATGACCCGCACCCCAGACCCCGATGGTATCGATACCTGTCTCGACCACGCGGTGATCACGCCGCCGGACTCGCGCGACGCAGATTTGTGCGCGAAGCTGGATGCGGTGGCGGGGCGCGTGTTGCGGCGATGACGGGGCTCTCGAAGCATTCAATCCACGTCTGCGTCAAGCTATGGACGCTACTGCCATGACATTGCCGACATTGCACATTGCCGACCGGAATTATTCCTCATGGTCGATGCGGCCGTGGCTGGCGTTGAAACATGGCGGCATCGCCTTTGAGGAACGCCTCCATGTGCTGCCTGAACTGGGCGGCGTTGCGCCGGCTTTCGGAGCGATCTCGCCGAGCGGAAAAGTGCCGGCCCTCGAGCTGGACGGCGAGGTGATCGCTGACAGCCTGGCGATCTGCGAATGGGCGGCCGAACAGTCGCCGTCGCTCTGGCCCAGGGATGCGATGGCGCGAACGCTCGCGCGGTCAGCTTCGGCCATGATGCATTCAGGGTTTGCGGCGCTTCGCACGGATGCGCCGATGAACATTCGCCGCCGGACGGACCCGGGCCGGATGACGCAGGCGGGTCTTGCGGACGCGGCGCAGATGGACACGCTCTGGCAGGGCTGGCTGAGACGCTCCGGCGGCCCGTACCTGTTCGGGGCCTGGTCGATTGCCGACGCCATGTATGCGCCCGCTGCGACCCGGTTCGTGACCTATGGCATAGCACATTCGACAGCGGCAGGCCGTTACATCGACGCCCTGACGTCTGAGCCGCATATGGCGAGGTGGATCGCGGCCGCTCATGCTGAAACACGGGCGCTCGCCCGCTCGGACGCTGCCTAGACCCGATCCCCCGCCTGACGTGATGCAAGACGAGAGACGACATGGACCTCAAGGACGCCATCCGCACCATCCCCGACTATCCCAAGCCGGGGATCATGTTTCGCGACGTGACGACCCTGATGGGCAATCCGCGCGCCTTCCGTCAGGCTGTGGACGAGCTGGTGCAGCCCTTCGCCGGGGCCAAGATCGACAAGGTGGCGGGCGTCGAGGCCAGGGGCTTCATCCTGGGCGGCACCGTCGCCCACCAGTTGTCGGCCGGCTTTGTGCCGCTGCGCAAGAAGGGGAAATTGCCCCACGTCGTGATCACCGAAAGCTATGAGCTGGAGTACGGCGTCGACGCCATGGAGATGCACGCCGACGCGGTGACCCCTGGGGAGCGGGTGCTGCTGGTCGATGACCTGATCGCGACGGGCGGCACGGCGATCGCGGCGGTCAAATTGCTGCGCAAGGCCGGGGCGAAGGTCGTGGGCGCGGCGTTCCTGGTGGGGTTGCCCGAACTGAAGGGCGACTCGCGATTGTCCGGGGTGGGCGTCGATGTCACCTATCTCACCTGGTTCGGCGGGCATTGACCGGGCGGGGCTGGACCGCCACCTATGCCTGCAACGGCAAAACCGGAGAACCCATGACGATTCGACTTGATGACGACGACGAGGAAGAAGACACCTCGTCTAAAAAAGAGGAATCGCCATCGTCCCTGATGGAAAAGGCGCTGTTCGAGTCGCGCACCATCCTGTTGACGGGAGAGATCAACGACAAGGCGGCCCGCATGGTCTGCGCGCAGCTGCTGGCCTACTCGGCGGTCAGCACAAAGCCGATCCTTCTGGTGTTGTCCTCGCCGGGCGGGCATGTCGAGAGCGGCGACATGATTCACGACATGATCAAGTTCGTCCGCGCGCCGGTGAAGATTCTCGGGACCGGATGGTGCGCCTCCGCAGGCGCCCTGATCTATGCGGCCGGGAAAAAAGAGAATCGCTACGCCCTGCCAAATACGCGCTTTTTGCTGCACGAGCCTCGCGGCGGGGTGGGTGGCCAGGCTTCCGACGTGGAGATCCAGGCCCGCGAAATCATCCGCATGCGCGAACGCCTCAACCAGATCTTCGCGGCGGCGACCGGCCAGCCGATCGAGCGCATCAAGAAGGATACCGACCGGGACCACTGGATGAGCGCGGAGCAGGCGATGGAGTATGGCCTGGTCGGCAAGATCGTCACCACTCACGCTGGCATCGTCTAGAATCGCTCGGCAGACTGCTTTGCGGGCGGCCTTGCGCATGCGAGATTTCCACCATGACCTTGCGCACGCGTATCGCGGCCTGGACGGGTTGGCGCCGCTATGCGCCCACGGCGGCGTCCCTCGCCGTGAACTTCGCCCTCCTCGCTGTGTTCGCCGGATCCCTGGCGGCAACGGGAAAAGTGCGGGCGCCGCCGCTGCGAACGCTCAGCGTCGAGCTGGTGACCGACCTGCAGCCGCGCCTGACCGGCGTTCCGAAGCCGATTGCGCCACGCAAGCCGGCTCGGCCCGCTGCGCGAACGCCGCAGTCGGACGGGGGTGCAAGGCCGGACGCTGCATTGTCAGCCATCGCCCCGAGCGCAGCAGATGATCGTGCCGACGAAGTTTACCTAGCGCCGGCTCCGACGAAGCGGGCGGATGCGCCGCTCGGGCTGCGCGGTCTGCTGCGCGCCGACAATCCCTGTGCTGGAGTTCTTGACCGGCTGAAGGCGGATTGCGCCGGCAAATGGAGCCAGTTGGCCTCGAATGGCGACCTGCTGATCGAGCCCTCGATCGAAGAGATGCAGAGGCTGTTTCCCGGCTTCGCGCCGCCCCGCTTCGGCACATGCTCGAAACACATGGGCTGCTATTCCGACTATGAGGGCGAGTGGACGTCCCTGATCGGAACGCGGAGCGTGGGGCTCAAATCGCCGATGTCGTCCGGTCCAGGCGGCCTCGGCGGGATCAATGACATGGTTGGACGCCTCGCGCCCGCCAATCCCTATCATGTCGATCCGGGCTTCGGGGATTAGACCTTTCCATGAACTACCGCCACGCCTTCCATGCCGGGAACTTCGCCGACGTCGTCAAGCATGTCGCTCTGGCGCTGTGCCTCGACCGGCTCAACGTCAAGGCTGCGCCCTATCGCTTCATCGACACTCATGCGGGGAGCGGTCTCTATGATCTTGGCGGCGAGGAGGCGCAGCGCAGCCCCGAATGGCGCGACGCGGTCGCGCGCCTGTGGATGTCCGGACCCGACGTGCCGGCCGCCGTCGTCGAGGCGCTGTCGGCCTACATGCGCGTGCTGCACGACATCAACCCGGAGGGCGCCCTGCGCCTCTATCCTGGCTCACCCGTAATCGCCGCCCGCCTCATGCGGGAGCAGGACGCCATAAGGCTGTGCGAGTTGCATCCGGAGTCGGCCGCGAAGTTGCGCGAAACGATGGCGGGGGATGAACGGGTCAAGATCGAGGTCAGGGATGGGTTCGCGGCTCTGGCCGCCTATCTGCCCCCGCCGGAGAGGCGCGGACTTGTCCTGATCGACCCGCCTTTCGAGGAGGGCGTCTCCGACCGGAAGCTCGATTTCGAATGGATGCACCGTGCGTTGCGCAAGGCGGTCAAGCGTTGGCCGGGAGGGACTTACCTGCTCTGGCGACCGCTCAAGGACATTGCGGCGGTCGGAGCGTTCGATGACGCCATGGCGACGATGCTGATCGAGGAGCTTGGGCTGAAGCCCGAAAGTCTGCTGGTCGCCGACCTCTGGGTGCGGCCTGCCGGGCCGGGTCCTCTCTCCGGGGCGGGCATTTTGATCGTCAACCCGCCCTTTGGCCTACGTGAGCGGCTGGCGTCGGCTCTGCCCTGGTTGTCGAGCGTGCTGGACCAGACGCCCGACGATGCTGGGGCGTCGACTGCGGGATGGCGGTTGACGTCGCCCGAGGCGGAGGACCCGGACGACCTGATGGAAGAAGAGCCGTGGTAAGGCGGCCGTGTTGACGTTTTGTCTATAGCCTAGATGTGGACTCTCAACAGGTTGTCCTCGGAGAGGCCGAGGCGGCTGATGGGTGTCTGGGATTTTATTCCGCCGTGCGGGCGATGCCAGTTGTATCTGTGGGTCCAGACTGGGAGGTCTGCGGCGCGCTGGTCTGAGGTGTCGTAGGCCTTGGCGTATGCCCACTCCCTGAGGCTGGTCTGGATAAAGCGTTCGGCCTTGCCGTTG
>Ga0163152_10002111_pt1 | contig 29301 bp, 32 predicted proteins | sample OliLakLV19MP8IB2_FD_148635 | JGI IMG/M metagenome (GOLD analysis project Ga0163152, IMG submission 148635) | Freshwater microbial mat bacterial communities from Lake Vanda, McMurdo Dry Valleys, Antarctica - Oligotrophic Lake LV.19.MP8.IB-2 | ecosystem: Environmental > Aquatic > Freshwater >...
CTCGGCGGAGAGTCTTGGGGTCTTACAGAGTTCGAGGAAGCCCACCTTTTCGCGGACCGCCCGGTACTCGGGCAGGTAGCGCCCCGCTTGCCGCATGAGCCACACGGGCGTGCGTTCCACCGGCTCGAGCCGGCAGGCGCGCATGAGCAGCGACTGGCTGCGAGGATCGACGAGCGGGATGGGGGCGAGGGACGTCATGGCGGCCGTCGAGTATAGGGGGGCCACAAAAGGCGTTCGGAACATTTTTTGAGGCCAGCCAAAGCGGCTCGTGCTCCAGTGCACGCCATCCAGGTTGTCTTTGGCTGGCGTGCATCCGGGATAGATGATGACGATATCATGAGAACGATTGTGGATCTTCCAGACGACCAAGTGAGGGGGCTTGCTGCCCTCTGCGAGTCTCACGGCATCTCGCGAGCAGAGGCCGTTCGGAGAGCGGTGGCGCGATTGCTGGCCGAGGAGCGCCGTCCCGGGAGGGAGTAGGCGTTTGGCACGTGGACCAGCAAAGACATCGACAGCGACGTGCTGCTTCGAGGCATGCGCGATGAGTGGGCACGATGAAGGCGGTGATCGACAGCGACGTGCCCATCGACTTTCTCCAGGGCGTCCCGGCTGCGGCTGTCGAGATGAATGCCTATGACGAGCCGCTCTACTCGGTGATCTCCTGGATGGAAGTCATGATCGGCGCCGAGACAGGTGCTGAACGGTTCGCTGCCGAGACACTGTTGCGAATCGATGCGCCGTGTCGAATTGTCTCCTGAAGTCGCGCGGCGTGCGGTCGATCTCCGAAAGCAGTTCCGCCTCCGCCTGCCGGACGCCATTGTCCTTGCCAGTGCCGATCGCGAAGGCTGCATCCTCGTCACGCAAAACGCAAAGGACTTCGACGCTCGCGATCCGAGAGTCCGAATTCCCTATGTGGTCGAGCGCGAAAACGGCGGTGGACCGTGATCGCTCATCGCTCGTGTTCCGTTTCGGCGTGCGCGGGATCGTGACGGTGGGCTTCGCAGCGACAGGGTTTTTTTGAAGAATGGACAAAACGACAAATGCCTGTCCTTTCCCTTCTCTTTGCAGCGACACTCGAGGTCGTTTCGGAGAACACCATTGACGGACTGCCGGAGGTTCGCGTGAGGCGAAGTTATTGGGCCACGGCTACCGACTGGCGATTCCCTCCGAACCATCTCTCATTCGTCGGTGATGGCCTGGGGCTTCCATTACCGTTCATGTTTCTTGCGGACACGATCGTAGTTCCGTATCGCACTTTCATCATTGAGCGCTGCCTTGCCGATGGCAAGTTGCCCGGCACAGTCGGTCTCAAGGTGCCAGGTCGTCCTGAGGCCCTTGCGCGCATGCCCGACCTGAAAGGATGGGCTTGGGTCACAAGAACACCTCGTTGGCAAGAAGGCAATGATTTGTGTTTCACGAAATCGGCCAGGTGCTACCCGCTCCGAAGATGTGCTTGAGGCAGTAGCGAAGGTAGAGCAGGAGACGTTTGGCCCGAGCGTGGACCTTTGACGCGAACAGGGTGTGTCGTTCTGCGCCATTTATTTTGCGAGGGACGGGAGCCGCTTGGTTGGTGTTGGTGGCGTGAGAACGTGCCTCTGGGGCGTTTCGGAAAGAACGCTGACTCAGTTCGGTGCGGACCCTGGCATTCGCATGGGAAGTGTGAATGTTGCGGAGTTGGATCGGTTAGTCGCGGTCTCGGATTTCATGACGGTTGTGGTTGGGGGCTTCGGCTGGGATGTGCGGCTTCAGCACAGGGAACGGTGTGGAGTTGTTCAAATGGCATGTCGGGAATGATTTTAAGAATCAGGGCTCAGTCGGTGGCGTCCGATTCACGCCCGATCGTGGAGAACTGCTTTTTTTCGGCGACTTCGACCGAGCGACGTCACACGCGTTTGTGGTCTTTGACCTTGTGGCACGAACGTTTCAAGATTGTGCGGTCCCCACTCGTGTGATTGACGGCGTGTTTTCAGCAACCGAGCCTGGCCCTAATCTCGTCACTCGAAGCAGCGATGGCACGGTCGGGTCTTGGGACTGCAAAGAAAAAAGCAGCAGGCCACCGTGGATCACAAGACCGGCGAGGTCGAGGACATCGCGGTGTCACCTGACGGGAAGGTCGTGGCGGCGGAGACTAGCGAAACCCCTTGGCCCCTTGGCCCCTTGGCCCTTTGGCCCTGCCCAGGCACCCGTGCCGTCCGTCGAGAGTGCGGCTGGACGCCCCGCGTGTTCTTCGGTCAGGAAGGAACCTCGCTCCTATTCTTCCTTCATATCCTGTGTCGGAGGGATGGCCCGCCGCGGCACGCTAAACTGGTCGGTTTCCCCACCGAGCCCCCCATGACCGAGTTTTTGTCGGGCATATCGATCGTCTGCTTTGCGGCGAGCTACGCCGTGGCGCTGGGCTGCGAAGCGTCGCGGCTCGTGTTCCGTTCTGGCGTGCGCGGGATCGTGATGGTGGGCTTCGCGGCGGCAGGGCTTTTTGCCCACACGCTCTTTCTCGGCTGGCGGGCGGTCAACGACTCGACGGTGCCGCTGTCGAGCCCGTTTGACTGGTACCTGCTCGCGGCCTGGCTTTTGGCGGCAGGCTATCTCTGGCTCGCGCTGGCGAACCCGCGAACACCCGTGGGGCTTTTTCTTCTGCCGGTGGTGCTGGCCCTTGTGGGCGCAGCGGCGCTCGCCAGCCGGCAGCCGTTTCTCCAGAGCCCAGCATCGCAGGCGTGGGCCCGCATCCACGGCAGCTTCAACCTCGTCTTCAGCGTGAGTGTGTCGCTCGGCGCCGTGGCGGGAGCAATGTGGCTTATCCAGGCTGGGAGGCTTGCTCGCAAGCAGCCGCCGCTTGTTGGCTTTCGGATGCCGAGTCTCGAACGGCTCACGGCGGTCACGCACCGCGCGCTTGGGATTGCGGCCTGGACCGCGGTCGCAGGGTTTGTGTCGGGCATCGTGCTCAACGCCGTCAAGCTGCCGGAGTCGGTGCCGTGGTCCGATCCGGTGGTCCTCCGAATGGGGCTCGTGGTCGCGTGGCTCGTGATGGCCGACGGCGTGGCGATCGCGATGCGGCGGCGTCCCGCCGGCGATCGTGTCGCGGCGTGGCTTTCGGTGGTGAGCCTTGCGGTACTCGCTGGGTCACTCGCGCTCGGGCTCTTCGCGCCGTCGCGGCATGGGATGCCCTCGGCACCAGCGGCACGTGAAGAACCTCACGCGGTGGAGGCATCGCCATGACCTCCGCAGCCGCTGGTATCAGGACGAGCCTCGCGCTCGTGAGTGGGACGCACCGCACGGTGCCGCTTGAGCTGCGGGAGCGGCTGGCCTTCTCGGCGGAGCAAGCGGCGACGGCGCTCGCGGCGTTTCGGGAGCGTTTTCCAGGCCTCGAAGGCGTGCTGCTTTCAACCTGTAACCGCGTGGAGCTCTATGCGGCGGCCGAGAACGAGGCCCTCGCCCCACAGCCCGACGAGCTGGTCGCGTTCCTTGCCGAGTGTCGTGGTCTCGATGCCAGCCTTCTTTCCGGTGTGCTCGCCCAGCAGGCCGACGAGGCGGTCGTGCGGCATCTCTTCTCGGTGGCCGCGGGCCTCGACAGCATGGTGCTCGGGGAGCCGCAGATTCTCGGGCAGGTGAAGACGGCATGGTCGCTTGGCCGCGCCATTGGCACGAGCGGGCCGCTGACCGGTGGGATGTTTCAGGCGGCGCTGCGAACCGCCAAGCGAGTCGCAACCGAAACGAGCATTGCCCGCGAGCGCACGAGTATCCCGAGCGTGGCGGTCGCCGATTTTGCCGCGGGCGTGTTCGAGCGATTCGATGACAAGCGCATCCTGCTCGTGGGCGCCGGCAAGATGGCGGCCGAGACGCTGCGGTATCTCCGCGCGGCCGGTGCCCGTGATGTGACGATCGTGAATCGGACGGTCTCGCGGGCGGTTGAACTGGCGGCGCGGCTGGGTGCACGGCCGGGGTCGTTTGCCGAGCTGGCGGCGGAGCTCGTGGCGGCCGATCTCGTCGTGAGCACGACCGGGGCGACGGAGCCCGTCGTGCCGCTGTCACTCTACGAACGGATCGAGCGGCAGCGGGAGGGCAGGCCGCTGGTCGTCCTCGACCTTGCCGTGCCGCGTGATTTTGATCCGGCGATCGGCGCGCGGCCAGGCGTGTGGCTCTATTCGGTCGATGATTTGGCCGCGGCATGCGATACCAACCGGCAGAGCCGCACGCGAGAAATGCCCGCGGCACTTGCGATCGTGGAGGAGGAGACGCTGCGGTTCATGACCGACATGCACCACCGCACGACGGCGCCCATCATCGAGCAGCTCAAGGCGGGCTGGAGCGAGACGGGCGAGGCGGAGCTCGAACGGCTCTTTCGGAGGCTCCCCGATCTCGCCGTTTCCGAGCGAGCCGAGATCCGCCAAGCCTTCGAGCGGTATGCCGCCAAGCTCCTTCATCCGCCGCTTGTCTCACTCCGCAGCGAAAGCCAATCGGGCCCCCCCCACGGCCTCCTCGACGCCCTCAAACGTCTCTTCCAGCTTGGGGAGTGATCGCCCGTGAGCGGCTTTTTTGGGCACGGCACCCGCCGTCTTTTATGATTGCCATAATGGCTGGCGAATTCGTGGGACGAGCGTGGCCAGGACAGTGCCACCGGTGAGGCTTTGTGATGAGTGAAGAGAACGTGTGCCTGACGGCGAGCGATCTGCTGGCCTATTCCACGGGCCGCTTGTCGCGGCCTGAGTCCTCGCGCATCACCTTGCATGTGGATCGCTGCCCGCGGTGCTAGACGGCGATCTGGGCAGCATCGAGCATTACCGCGTTGTCGAGCTCCTTGGGGAGGGCGGCATGGGGGTGGTGTACCGAGGCATCGACACGGTGTTGCAGAGGCCCGTGGCGATCAAGGTGGTGAAGGAGGTCGCCATCCCGTTCGCCAAGGAGCGAATGCTCCTCGAGGCCCAGGCCACCGCCGGGCTGTCGAGCGACCACGTCGCCGCCGTCTACCAGGTCGGGCAGATCAACGGCCTGCCGTACCTCGCCATGGAACTGCTGGAAGGCGAATCCCTGGAGGATCGCCTCGCGAAGGGCAAGCCGCGGCTCGACGAGGTCTTGCGATGGAGCCGTGAGATCGCCGAGGGATTGTCGGCCGGCTATGTCATGGGCACGCCGCACTCCATGTCGCCCGAGCAGGCCAGCGACGGTCCGATCGATCCACGCAGTGATCTCTTCAGCCTGGGCTGCGTGATGTACCGCATGGTGACCGGGACGCTCGCGTTTTCGGAAACCTCCTTCGCGGCGGTGATGACGAAACTCGCCACCTTCAATCCTCTTCCGGTCAAGGATCACGAGCCGGGCGTTCCCCAGGCGCTCAGCGATCTGATCCAGGGCATGCTGGCGAAGCAGCCCGCCGAGCCCACCGGCGTGGAACATCGATGTGACGAAACTCGAGCGGTTTCAAAGCGAGTTGGTCGACAAACCAGGCCTGGTCTATTTGTCAGATTTGGAGAAGTCTGCGGAGAGCACCTCCGGTCATGGCCCGCCCCCGGGCGTATTCACCTACCCCGTGGTGGTAAACAGCGTGTTCTCGCCCCACGGCGTGTTCCAGCACGGCCGCTCGCCGTGGGGCAGCATGAGCTATCGGCTCGACGGAAAGTACGAGCGGTTCTGGTCGAAGATCGCAGTGAACGACAGCGTGGCGGAGAAGTACTGCCAGCCGGTGTACTTCTATGTCTACGGTGACGGCAAGGAGCTTTGGCACTCACCGAAGATGTCAGAAACCGGCGTCATCCACGTCTGCGACATCTCGGTGCAAGGGGTGCATGAACTGAAGTTGCTTCTCTCCTGCACGGGCAGTCTCCGCGGCACGCATGGCGTGTGGATCGAGACGTCGGTCTCGGAGAAGTAGGTTCTCGATGGATCCCGAAGCTCGATCACGCGCTATCGCGAGTCGCGGCGGGCCTGCTTCCGTTTGGTGTCGGCGACCGCAAAACCTTTTCGCCGCGTGCTCTGCCCATCGAACTTGATGAGGGCGGCCTTCGCCTCCGTGTTGGCAGACCGCTGCTTCTTCACGTCGAATGAAATCGCCTGGCCGGTTCCAGAGGCAGCCAGGGCATGCCGCTTCCCGGCCTGACGGGACTTCTTCGAGATGGTCGGCTTGGTTGGCCGCTTCTTCCCTTGCGACACGGAGCCGGCAGCCGCAGCCTGCTTGCTCTCTGCCGTAGCAGCCTTGGAGGCCGCAGGTGATGCTTTTGGCTTTGCCTTGGCCTTCGTGCCTGGCTTGGTGCCCTTCACCGCAGCCGAAACACCTTCGACCAGCTCTAGCAGCCTGGCCTCGATCCGCTTGACCGCGTCTCCAAAGAGATCCGCCTTCTCCTTCGACCGTGTGTTGGACTGGTCTCTCGAGCGGTCAGGCGTTCGCTTGGTGGAGATCGTTTGACGGCTGAAGAGATCCCGCCACTTGTCGCGAAGGCTGCGGGCCTGCTTCCTGGCGGCCTGAAGCTGGGCGCGGGTGGCGGCGGCAAGCGATGCGGCAAGGGTGCCGTCAAGAACCTTCTTCTCGGCCGAGGTGAGCAAGGAATCAATGCCGGCCGCAGGGCGGCTCGTGGTTTTTGCCATGATGAACTGTGAAATCCTAGAAAGGGAAGGGGGCAGGTGGCCCCCATGTGGGACGCCAAATGGCACCCCATACGATGCATCGTCTCCGATCGGCGCGAAGATGTGCAAGCGGAGAAAGAAACTTTCTCGCTGCGTTTGGTGCAAAAAAGTTGGTCTGGTATTCATGAGAGAACTCGAGAAGACGATCATCCTCGGACCCTCCCATGCCCCCTCGCCTTCGCCCGGCTACCTGGCTCTGCGTAGCCCTGGCAGTGAGTGGCTGTTCACGGCTGCCCGACTCCACGTTCCAACTTCGTGCTGAAACTGACAAGCTCGAACTGCCCGCCAAGCACAGGGCGCAGGTGGCGGCTTATTTGGCGATGTTTCACGGCACGCCTGCCTATCCGCGAATGGCGATACCCGACGAGAAAACCGTCGAAAAGGCCTACGCTACCTACGAGGCAGCGGCCGAGAAAGACGATTCGCCGGCGTCCAAGGACCGGCCGGCTGATGGCGTCTACCGCATCGCCGGGAGCGATGCCGCCGGCTTCGACCGCCTCCATCTTCAGCGCGGCCGCGACGTCTACACAGCCCAGTGCGCCGGCTGCCACGGCACGACCGGCAACGGCAAGGGGACGGCCGGTGTCTGGCTCAATCCTCCCCCGCGTGATTACCGAAACGGCGTCTTCAAGTTCACGTCCACGCCCCGCGGCTCAAAACCCCGCCGGGAGGATCTCGAACGCATCCTCATCTACGGCTCCAAGGGCACGAGCATGCCTCCGTTCCGGTTCCTGCCGAAGGAAGATCTCGAGGCGGTCATCGACTATGTGCAGATGCTTGCCTCACGCGGGGAGCTCGAAATCGCGCTCTTGCGCGAGGCCGAGAATGAGCTCGACGAGGAGGATGATTTTGATCCGCAGGTGGTGGCCGAGTATGTGACCGACATCGCCGCGTCGTGGAAGCGGGCCGAGGGGGAGCTTGTGCGGCCGATCACCGTCAACCCACCCCGCACGCCAGAGACGATTCATTCGGGCGCCATCGCGTTTGCGGAGCTGTATTGTGTGAAGTGTCACGGCACGAACGCCCGGGGCAGCAAGTCGGCCGATGTGGGCGAAGACATCTGGGGCCGCACGGCCTACCCGGCTGACCTCACGATGGGGATGCTCCACGGCGGCCGGCGGCCGGTGGACATCTACCGGCGGATCTATTCGGGGATCAACGGCACGCCGATGCCGTCCTCCAAGGATCCCAACACGGCGATTGGCGAGACGCCCGCACAGCGAAGCGACCGCATCTGGCACCTCGTCCATTTCGTGACGTCGGTCATCGAAAACAACGAAGTGGCCACGGCCGACCATGAGGCGATCCTCGACGTGCTCCAGAAGCAGGCGACCGGTCACGAGCAGCAGGCGCCCGAGCAGCAGGCGCCCGCGAGGGAGGCCGCTGATGCCACCGTGGGCCGAGCGGCAAAGCTCGCCGGCATGGAGGTTTTGCCATGAGCAACGAAACGCTTGCCGAACGTGAGGCCAGGCTCGCGAGGCTTCGCGAGGAGGCGGCGCGGCTTCAGGCCGAGATCGAAGCCGAGGCGTTTGGCCGAGCAGCCGGTGAGTGGGCTCGTCGTGGCTACTACCTCACCTACTACGCCACGACCGGGTTTTTCCTGGGGATGGTGGCGGCGCTCGTGAGCCTCATGTTCAACATCGTCGGGGCGACGATCGCCGGGAAAGATCCGCTCGAGTTGATCCGGGTCTACCTCACATTCGGGCTTGGTGGCCGGGCGCTCGATCCCGCCTTCAACAATGGCCTCGCGCTCGCCATGGGCTGCGTGCTCTATATCGCGACCGGCATGCTCCTCGGCATCGTCTTCCATGTCGTGCTCACGAGGTATGCCTCGGGGGCCGGGCTCCTCGGGCGGCTCGTCTGGGCCTCGGGGCTCGCCGTGGCCGTCTGGGTCGTCAACTTCTACCTGCTCCTTGCGTGGCTCCAGCCGGTCCTCTTCGGCGGCAACTGGATCACGAGCACCGCTCCGGTCTACCTGCCGTGGTGGGTGGCGTTGGCCACCCACCTCGTGTTTGGCTGGACGATGGCGGTGATCTATCCCTGGGGCCTGTTCCACCCCTACCGCCTGCAGACGGAGGATGCATGAGTCACGCTGCGGCCGCCGCCACCCACACCGACGCCCCGACACACGACGACCTCGTCGATCAAAAAATCGTCGGTGCCTTCTTCGTGGCCGGCCTCACCTATCTCACGATCTCGATGCTCGCCGGCATCCTGATGGCGCTCCAGCTTGTCCATTGGAACCCGCTGCGGGGCATCGAGATTTTCTCGCCCGGACGCTGGCGAATGGTGCATACCAACGCCATCGCCTACGGCTTCCTGGCCAACGCCTTTTTGGGAGCGCTCAATTGGGCCGTGCCTCGGCTGACGTTTCATCCCGTCGCCAGCAAGGCCCTCAACTGGTTCATCTTCTGGGCCTGGCAGTTCGTCGTGCTCTCGACGGCTGCGGCGATCATCATCGGCCCGTCGCTTCAGGATCAGGCCTGGGTCATGAACCTCGCCCGCGAATGGAGGCTCCCGATGGGCCTCGGAGCCCAGGGGGTTGAGTGGGGCGAGACGCCGTTCTGGATTGACCCCGTCGCGCTCCTCGGCCTCGCGCTGGTGGCGGTCAACTTCATGGTGCCCATCGCCAAAAGCAAGGGGCCGATGTATGTCACGCTCTGGTACTTCATGGCCGCCTTCGTGTGGACGTTTCTCACGTACGCCATGGGCAATCTCCTGCCCGAATACACCGTCAGCGGCACGAGCGCGGGCGCCATTGGCGGCCTCTTCATCCACGATCTCGTCGGGCTTTTTGTGACGCCTCTGGGCTGGGGGCTCATGTACTACTTTGTCCCGATCCTGCTCAAGAAGCCGATCTGGAGCCACGGCCTGTCGCTCGTAGGATTCTGGGGCCTGGCGTTCTTCTATCCGCTCCAGGGCATCCACCACTTCCTCTACACGCCGATCCCGATGTTCCTTCAATACGGGGCCGTGATCTCGACGATCGCCGTGGAGCTCGTGGTGGCGACGGTGATCATCAACTTCTTCGGCACGCTCGCCGGTCGTAGCTCGCTGTTCTTCACGAACCTGCCGATCCGCTACTTCTACACGGGGATGGTGTTCTACTTCATCACCTGTTTCCAGTGTGCCCTTCAGGTCACGCTTACGTTCCAAAAGCTCATTCATTTCACCGACTGGGTAGTAGGCCATGCCCATCTCGTCATGTTTGGTGTGTTTAGCCTCTGGCTCTTCGGGATCATGATCGAGCTGTTTCCCCGGCTTATGAATCGGCCGTGGTACAGCCGCAAGCTCCTCGAATACCACTACTGGCTCTCGGCCGGTGGCCTGTTCGTGATGTTCCTCGACCTCACGCTCGCCGGCATCTTCCAGGGCTACTACTGGGCGTCGCTTCAGCCCTGGGATGCCTCCACCGACGGCTCGCAGCCCTTCTGGATCACCCGCGTGTTCGCGGGGCTCGCGATGTTCGCCGGCATGCTCTGCTTCGTCTACGACCTGTGGATGACCTGGCGGGGTGCCGAGCCGGCTGACGGTGTCGAGGTCGGCCCAGTTCCACACGCCAGCGGGCACAATTGATCTTTGAACGGTTCACTCATGGCATCCCTTCGCTCCGCTACGGGTCTTTTCGGCCTTCGACCTTGAATCGACTACTCATAGGTCACTAGAGAACGCAACCATGTTTGAAAGCAAAGCGGGCATCTTCTTCATCGCCGGGGTGGGTTTTTTCCTGCTCGCGTTCCTCGGCAATGGCGCGGTGCCGATGATCATGTACCAGGACCGCCACGAGGCGACGGCGGAAGAGCTCGTCGCCGACAACAAGCGGATCATGGTGCAGTTCCGTGACCTCTCGGAGCGATACCCCGATGAATTCAAGTCGGCCTTCGGTACACCCACCGAAGAAAAATGTGCCGAGGCGCTGCGGCTGGGCCGGCAGATCTACATCGGCGAGGGCTGCTGGCACTGCCACAGCCAATTTGTGCGGCCCGTCTCCAATGAATCGCTCCGTTACGGGCCGGTCTCCGAGACCTGGGAATACGACAACGAGCTTCAGCGGCCAGTGATGTTCGGCACGCGGCGAGTGGGCCCGGATCTTTCTCGCGAAGGCGGCCGTCGCGGCAACGACTGGCACACGGTGCATTTCTTCCAGCCGTCGATCGTCTCGAATAACTCGCCGATGCCCGAGTATCCCTGGTTCTTCGACGGCGCTCCCGACAAGCCGAACCGCCGCGGCCTAGCCATCATCACCTACGTCCAGTGGCTCGGATCGTGGCTGCCGGAATATCCCTACTACGAAGAGCTCGAGGAGGTGACGCGTGAGTGACTCACCGCGGCCGTCGCCATCTATGGCCTCCGCCCGCTCGGAAAACCTCCGGTTTTCATCGGCCAAAGGGTCGCCTCCTGCGACCCCACCAGGTGATGCTCTTGCTTCGTCTCGTGGCCTCAGCCGTCAGGCCACGATCACGCTCGGCATGGCGGTGCTGATCCTGCTACCGAGCATGTACGGATTCCTCGGGAAGTTCATCGAGTTCGTTCATATCTCGCGGGGCGAGAGCGGGGGCGAGTTTGCCGTGGCCCCCATCATGAACTACCTGCTGGCGAGCGCCGGCTTTTTCTGCATGCTTCTGTGGGCCGCATGGAACGGCATGTTTCGCGACATCGAGCGGCCGAAGTACGACTTTCTCGAGAACGAGGCCCGCATCGACCGAGCCAGCCAGGCCCACGGTCGCGCGGCCTCGTGAAGGAGCCCCTCATGCCAGATACCACCTCGCAGCCTCCTGCCGCCGACACCACGGCCCGATCGGAACATCGCTTCCACGACTACGTCGGGAACGCCATTCCCTGGTATGTGCGGGTGATCTGGATCGGCTTTTGGATTTTTGCGGTGACGTACACGATCCGATACTTGCTCCCGGCCATGCAGATCGAGCTGCTCGAACGGCCGTGAGGAGCGCTGGTGGTCTCCTGGGGTTCGCTGCCGCACTCGCTCCGCGGATGCAGGTGTCCACCGCGGCTCGGGGTGGCCCATGTCATTTCGCCGGACGTTCGTTACGGCCATCCATAGCCTTCGCTCACTCGGTGTTTGCTGTGCTTCGCCATCCTGGTTGCGCTTGCAAACAACGCCGGCTCCATGACACGGGCCACCCCTCGCGGATGACGTCGTTGCTGAGTCACAGATGGCCCGACGAGCGTGAAGCATGAATAGCCACGCGACTCACGCTTGCGACTACTGCGGGCTGCCGGTGCGCGGTAGCGATGTCGATGGGCCACGGTATTGCTGCTCTGGCTGTCGGTTCGCGGCTTCGATTACGGCGTCGGGTGGGGCCGACGGGCAGGCACGCTGGATGATGACCTGCCTGGGGCTGGCCGCGTTCTTCTCCATGAACGTGATGGTCTTTACGTTTTTCTTGTGGTCGGAGGCGGCGCCGAACGAGTCGAGTGGCCAGGCGCGGGCGCTCTATGACCTTGCCCGGTACGCGTCGCTTGTATTCACGGTGCCGGTCCTGTTCTTGCTGGGCGGGCCACTCGTTGAATCGGCGGTGAGCGAAGCGCGGCGGGGCTGGCTCTCGATTGATCTCTTGCTCGTCACCGGCGTGGCCGCTGCCTTCGGGATCTCCGTGTGGGCGACCTGGCAGGGCGAGGGGCATGTCTACTTTGAGGTGGCCTGCATGGTGCTTGTGGCCGTCACGCTCGGCCGCTGGTTCGAGGCCTCAGGAAAACTCCAGACGACTGCGGCGCTTCGCGACCTCGAGTCGCTTCTACCTGATCGTGTGCGGCGGGTGGGTGCCACCGAAGAGACGTACGCCGCGGGCGATCGCGTCGAACATGAAATACCCCTCGCCGAGGTCGCGGTGGGGGATGTGCTCAGAATCCTGCCGGGGGAGCAGGTGCCAGTTGACGCGATCATCGAATACGGGCGTGCTGAAATGGACGAGCGGACGGTCAGCGGTGAGAGCGAACCGGTGACGCGGGGGCCGGGCGGCGTCGTGCGAAGCGGCACGACGAATCTCGACGGGGAGCTTGTCGTAAGGGTGACCGCACCACCGGGCGCCGGAACACTCGAGCAGCTCATTGCGGCAGTGACGGCCGCCGTTGGAACGAGCGCGAGCCAGCGCGCAGCCGACCGGATCGCAACCTGGTTTCTCCCGGCGGTCCTCGCGGTGGCAATTGGTACCTGTGGCTTCCATGGGTGGCATCGTGGGCTGGCAGCGGGCATCCTCGCGGGGCTGGCGGTCGTTGTCGTGTCGTGCCCGTGCGCCCTGGGTCTCGCGACGCCGATGGCGCTCTGGGCGGCGGTCGGCCGCTGCATGCGACGGCATGTGCTCGTGCGCGAAGGAGATGCGCTCGAGCGGCTGGCCAGCGTGACCACGTTCTGCCTCGACAAGACGGGCACGCTCACGACGGGCTGCCGCGTCGAGCGGGTGGAGTTCGCTTCCAACGGCTGCCGCGACGCGATGCTCGCCCTTGCCGCTGGGCTGACACGAGGCTCGACGCATGTGACGGCCGAAGCGATCACCACCATGATCACTGCCGAAGGGATCGAGCCGGCGGGCATTCGCGATGGGCAGAGTGTGGCCGGGCTCGGTGTCTACGGCGTCGCACCCACCGGTGAGACCGTGCGACTCGGCAGTCTGGAGTGGCTCGTGGGAGAGAACGTGCCTGACGCCTTCGTCGGGGCACGCTGCGTGCTGGCCATTGGCGAGGAGGTGGTCGCCGCGTTTTGGATTGCCGAGGCGGTGCGGCCATCCGCGGAGCGAGCCGTGGCTGGGCTCGTCTCGCGGGGTCGTGACGTCACGATCCTCTCGGGTGATCAGCCGCTGCGGGTGGCAGCCGTGGCCGACGGGCTCGGCGTGAGCTGGCAAGCCCCCCTCATGCCGGCTGACAAACTCCGTGCGATTGACAAGCTCCGCATGCCTGGCGGCGTGGCCATGGTAGGCGATGGCATCAATGACGCCGCGGCGCTGGCCGCGGCGGATGTCGGGATCGCCCTTGGCTGTGGGGCCGACATCGCCCGCTGGAGCGCTCCGATCTGCCTGCTCGACGATGATCTTTCGCACCTGCCGTGGCTCATCGATCTGGCCGTGCAGACGCGGCGAACGATCCGCTGGAATCTGTTCTGGGCCTTCGGGTACAACGTCGCGTGCATCCCGCTTGCCGCCACGGGGATTGTGCACCCGGCGCTCGCGGCACTCGCGATGGTTGCATCAAGCCTGCTGGTCGTGGGCAACTCGCTGCGACTCGGGACGGTGGAGGTGCCTGCATGATCGAGTGGCCGCTTGTCTTTGGCTCTGGGCTCTTGGGCTCGGCGCACTGCCTCGGCATGTGCGGGCCATTTGCATTGGCCTTGGGCGCGGCGGCCCCGTCCCCGCGGGTGAATCTCTGGCGGCAGAGCTGGTATTCGGCAGGCCGGATTTTTACGTACACGGTTCTGGGGGCATCGGCCGCGTTCCTCGGCGGCTGGCTCACTGGAAAACTGCCCGGCTGGACGAACGTGCCGGCGGTGCTCGCCCTGGTGGCTGGTGGGTTTCTTGTCGTGCAAGGTCTTTTGGCGACGGGCATCATTCGCAAGCGAGGCGTGGGTGGGGGTGCACCATGCCCCGGTGCCTCCGTCTTCAAGGCCCTCCTCGGAGGTCGCTCGACGGTCGACGTGTTCTTGGCAGGGTTGTTCACGGGCCTTCTGCCGTGCGGGCTGCTCTATGGGATGCTCGCGCTCGCTGGCAGTAGTGGCGATGTGCTCAGCGGTCTGGTGACGATGGCGGTCTTTGGCGCGGGCACTGTGCCGGCGATGGTGGCGACGGGAGTGGGTGGGTCGCTTCTGGGCCTGGCGGCACGCAAGCGGCTCCAGGGAATCGCCGCCTGGTGCCTCATGCTGACAGGCGTCGTGTCGATCGCCCGAGGTGCCGGCAGCCTTTCGTTCTCGGGCGAGCCGTCGGCCGGGTGCCCGTTCTGCGAGCAGGCTACCCAGGAGCCCGGACCGTAAGCACGGCGACGGCGAGGGCCGAACCAACTGCGACCAAAAGCCCTATAAGCAGGACGACGCCATAGATTGTCTGAAGACCGTCGTCCACCCGGGCCCCGTGGCCGGCAAGTCGGCTGGCGATGACGTTACAGACCCATGACCAGTGCAGCATCACATGCACGAGGATGCCGCCTGCCAGGACGGCTAGCAGGGCAAACTGAATGCCGCCCCAGGCGTCATAATCGAGGCTCCAGAGCGTCCAGCCGTCAGCGGCTGGGCCGGGCGGAAACACGAACCGTACGACGACGGCAGCAAAGCAGATCGCGGTAAACGCAACCAGCAGGGCGGCGTCGAGGAGGAGATTGATCCAGCTCCATGTCCATCCGGGCTTGCTGGCCACGGGCCGAACCGGTTGGCCACTCGCTCGGGTTGCACTCGGCGGTCGGGTTGCCATGTCACTCTCACCCATACCGCACCAGGAGGACACCGCCGACCACAAGCAAGCCACCCGTGAGGCGGCTCATGGTGAGGCCCTGCTGGGGGACGTTCATGAGCCCAAAGTGATCGAGGAGAAGCGAGCTGACGACCTGCCCGCCGATCATGGCTGTCACAAAGGCCGCCGCGCCCAGGCGAGGGGTGAGCGTGGCACCGGCCAGCACAAAGAGGGCCCCGAGGGGGCCGCCGATCCACGTCCACCAGGGCGCCCCTCGTACAGCCGCCATCGACGGTGGAGTCGGCCGCACCACAAGCATGAAGAGCGCGGCTGTGAAAATCGTGCCGCAGATCGAGAAGAACGCAGCATAGCGGCCGTCACCGAGTTGATGCTTCATGGCACCATTGGCCGCAGCCTGAACGGCAATACACGAACCGGCAGCCACGGCGAGCGCGAGCCAGAGCGAGCCGATGGGAAGGTGTGGCATGAAAGACGGGAGCTCCCTCGGGGTGGGTAGGAATGCACGCGAATGATTGATCACACGCGCTCACAAAATATCAGGTCACTTGTGATCGTAACGCAATGCGTATAGTATTGTGGGCGTTATAGGGTCGTGATGGTCACGGCTCACCACTACTTTCTTTTCCAGGGAGAAAAAACCTGATGGCCGATGCCACTGACACGAAGCCTTCGCGGTCGAAGGGTTCCAAGGACATGAACAAGTCTGCTGAGATCCGCAAAGTTGCTTCGATCATGAAGACCAAGGGCGAGAAGCCGCGTCCGGTGACAATTATCGAGGTGCTCCGGAAGCAGGGCATCGAGGTGTCTTCGCCGCAGGTGAGCATGGTCCTCAAGCGGATGGGATTCCGGCCTCGCCGCCGCCGCAAGTCGGGTGCCGGTACGGTTGCTACCAAGGGTCCTGGCCGGCCTCCCAAGGCAACCCGGTCGAAGGACACCAAGATCACGCTCGAGGACCTGGTCGCAGCCCAGAAGGTTGTCGGCAGCCTGGGCGGTATTGACCGTGCCCTGGCCACGCTCGAGGCCCTTCGGCAGTTCGATTCCTGAGCCTCGAGACGGCTCCATGGCCTAGTCGCGTCACTTGACGCCGGGCGGGGGTGGTCCTAGCGTTCCCGGTACGGTTTTCTTCGGAACACTGTTTCTCGGAACCAGGGGCCACCCCGCCCGTCCGGCTGTGGGAGTATCAGCATGATTCGGAAATCCGATCCGGACGTCGTCGTCATCGGGGGCGGCCCTTCTGGCAGCACAACCGCGACGCTCGTGGCGATGCGTGGCCACGCCGTCACGCTTTTCGAACGGGAGCGGTTCCCTCGCTATCACATTGGGGAGTCGCTGATCCCTGAGACATTCCAGGTGCTCGATCGGCTCGGCATGCTCCCGCAGATGCGCGGCAGCCGGTTTGTCGAAAAGCACAGCGTGCAGTTTGTCTCGGAGCAGGGCAGGCTATCGGCGCCCTTTTACTTTGCCGATTACAAGGACCATGAGAGCTCCCGTACCTGGCAAGTGACACGCCAGGAGTTTGATCAGATGCTCCTCAACAATGCCCGTGCCAAGGGCGTTGACGTGCAGGAAGGCGTCCGCGTCCTTGAAGTGATCTTTGAGGATACGGCGAGTGGTGAGCAGCCTCGGGCCGTGGGGGTGCGGGTGGCCGACGATTCGGGGAGCGAGCGAATCGTTCGCTGCCGAGTGGTCGTGGATGCCGCCGGGCAGAGTGGCCTCATCCAGGATCGCCTCGACTTGAGGCAGTGGGACCCCGATCTCAAGAAGGCAGCGATCTGGACCTACTTCAAGGGGGCCAAGCGGGAGCAAAACCGCGATGCCGGCGCCACGCTTGTGCTCCAGACGGAAGGCAAGAAGGGATGGTTCTGGTACATCCCGCTGGCCGACGACATCACGAGCATTGGAGTGGTAGCCGACCACACCTATCTCTTTCAGGGTCGTTCCTCAAAAGATCCGGCAGCGATCTATGCCGAGGAAGTGGCTCGCTGCCCTGGGCTCATGCCCCTGCTCGAGGGAGCGAGTCAAACCCAGCCCCACCGTGTCGCCAAGGAGTATTCCTATCGCTCCCGGCAGGTCGCTGGGGATGGCTGGGTGCTCGTCGGCGATGCGCTCGGCTTTCTCGACCCGCTCTATTCGTCGGGGGTTTTGCTCGCGCTCACCAGCGGGGCCCTGGCCGCCGATGCGATTGCCGACGGGCTCGAACGCAGCGACACATCGCAGGCCGCCTTGGGCTCATGGGGCCCCGGGTATCTCAAGGGCATGGACCGGATGCGGAAGCTCGTGCGATCCTTCTACGATGGCCTCAATTTCGGTCGTGTGGTCCGCGAGCATCCCGAGTCCAAATCGCTCATCACGAGCATTCTTACTGGCGACCTGTTCACGGGGAACATCGACACCCTCTGGCCGCTCTTGGACGAGAGCGACGCCCGCGTTCCCGTCACGCCGTAGCAGTCTGGTCACGGAGTGACGGCACGTTGTGAGGACGACCCAGGCTCACGGCTTCCACTCGATTCCCAGAATCGTGACGTCGTCGAGCGGGCCATTCGGCTGGCACCACGCTTCAACGGCGTCGAGCAGGCTCGCCACGCTTGCGTCCACGGGCCCACCCCTCCCGCCATCGAGGCAGGAGGCCATCTTCTCCTCACCGTACGGCTCACGGTCTTTGTCCATCGCCTCTGGGACGCCGTCGGAGTAGAGAAAAATGCGATCGCCTGGTGAGAGCGTGAGCGACTTCTGTTCGTAAACGACCTCCGGTACGAATGCGATCGGAAACCCTTCGGCGCCGTGGAACTCTGGGGGCCCACCGGCCGCTGGAATCCGCACGAGCGCAGGATGACCACCGCAGACGTAGTCGAGCCGGCCGCTGGGCACGTGGAGCACCCCGTACAGGATCGTGAAATAGAGCCCGGAGAACTCGTCGGCCTGGAAGAGTCGGTTGAGCTGCGTGGCCACATCGGCCGGCGAGGCCACGACCACACGGCCGTCCGGCCCCTGCCGCACGAGAATCGACGAATCGGCCACCTTGGCCGTCAGGAAGCGACCCACGGTAACGGCCATGAGCGAGGAGGGCACGCCGTGGCCACTGACATCGACGACAAAGAGCCCCACCCGCTCATCATCGAGCGGAAAGATGTTGAGGAAGTCGCCAGCGAGGCTCTGGCAGGGCACATACCGCCAGGCGATATCGAGCGATGGAAGGGATACGTCGTCGGCCGGCAGGAGGGACCGCTGCACCTTCGCCGCGGCCTCCAGGTCGCGGATCATCTGGGTATTGATCCGTGAGATCTCGGCATTGAGGCTGACGAGCTCCTGGTTGGTCCGCTCGAGGCCGTCGCGGGCGACGGAGAGCTCCTGGTTGGAGACCATGAGCTCCTTGTTCTTGGCGACGGCATTCTCGAACGTGGAGACGAGGAGGTTGAGGGCCTGCTGGCGACCCGCGCGGACCTTGAAAGATTGCCCGGCGAGGGAAACCTCGAGGGTCGTGGCATCGGCGAGGTCATCTTCGCCAAGCGGTGTGGCCAACAGCGCGGCCATGCGGCCGAGCAGGTAGTCAGGCTCATAGGGCTTGGTGACGTAGTTGTCGGCACCCGCGTCGAGGCCGCGAATGATGTCGATAGGATCGGCGAGCGTCGACAGAAGAATGAAGGGGATGGTCCGCAGCGCGGGGTCCGATTTGACGGCCTTGCAGAAGTCGTAGCCCGTTGCCACCGGCATCTCGATATCCGAGATGATGATGTCGGGCCGCCGCTCGCGGGCCATGTCGAGCGCGAGGCTGCCATTCTCCGCCCAGCGAACCGCATGACCGGCATCGGTGAGCCGCTTCTGCAGGATCTTTCCCTGCATCCGACTGTCCTCGGCGATGAGGACATCGACACCCTTGGCTGCTGGCGTGGTGAGGTCAGCCACGTCCCCTCCCGGCATCAGGTGAAGGTGGCCAGGGCTGCCGGCGCATCTTTGTGGATGCTGAAGAGTTTGTCGAGGTTCGTGAGCTTGAAGACCTGGAAGATGGCCGGCTTGATGCCGCACATCCGTAGCCGTCCCTTCCCGCCCGAGACCTTGCGGTGAAGCTGGCCCAAGAGGCCGAGCATGGCGCTCGACATGAAATCCACTTCCGAGAAGTCGAGGAGCACGTCGGGGCCCGAAGCCTTGCCCAGCAACTGGGCGACCTCGGCACGAATCTCGTCGAGCACGGTGTCGTCGAGGATCTTCTTGTCCTTGAACAGGATCATGAAGATATCCCCCTTCTTGCCCGTCTGGATTCTCCGAAACTGATCCATGCGCAAACCTCGCGGGAGGGAAACTACGGGCCGCAGCCTGCACGGTTTTACCGCAGGCTCGAGCAAAATCGTACCGCCTGGCCACCCCCCTCGCTAGCACCCGGCCGCCGGCTTCGGAAATGGCCCGCATGCCGCAAGGTTTTCCCAGTCCCCGCGGTCGCGAGCGCGGTTGTGACGGTTCTCATGATTCTGCGGGGTTCGGCCGATGTGAGAGCGGGTGGGTCGTGCCGGTCGTGCCGTGGGGGGCACTCGGCGAGGGGCAGCGACAGGGGGAATGACCATGACCATGCGGCTCGTATCGATCACGTTGTTCCTCGGCATGACGGCCGGCGCATCAGCCACCGAGTGGGTGTCGCTCCGCAGCGCCAAGGCCCGCTATGCCGAGCGTGAGGTGGTCGTGCAGGCAACTGCGATCGAGTTCGCGGAACCGCCCGTCCCCGTGGAGCCCGCGGAAGAAGACACTCCACTCCTGGCCACTCCCGATCGCTCTGCCCTCGAAGAGGTGCCCGACATCGAGGTCGGGAGGCCCATCGCAGACGAGTGGGGGGCGACACCGTCGGCCAGTGAAGCGACCTACTTTCCTTCGGAATCCCTCCCGGGATTTGGCACCTCACGCGAATCATGGTCGTCGGAGACCGTCTTCGACGTGCTCTTTTGGGAGCGCGGCAATGGCACGAATGGTCAGCCGGTCGTGCTCGACGGTCCCCTGGGTCCGAACCCCGGCAGCACGGTTTTCACCACCCGTGGAATGGTGTTTGAGACGACGCCCGGCGTGCGGCTCTTCCACGGCCGGCGTGACTGCCACGGGGACGGCTGGGAGGTCGGCTATTGGGGGCTCTTCGGCATGGACGCGGATCACCGAGCCGACCTTCCCGACGGGCTGGCCGTGCCAGGGGATCTTGGGCTCGCCGTGCCAGGCTGGCAGACAGCCGACGCCATCCAGGCCGGCTACACCTCGGCGCTGAATGTCGCTGAGCTCAACATGTTCCGATCTGAGATGTGGTGCACCACCACCTGCAATCCTCGCAATCCTCGCCACCATGTTCGACGCAAGACAACCATCGATTGGATTGGCGGCCTCTTCTGGGCCGGCGTGGATGAGACGGCGTTTCTTCGGGTCACGACCGATCCGGGCGTGCCCATCACGGCCTACCGCGTGGCCGCTAGCTCAAACATGGTTGGCACGCAGGTGGGGGTGCGTGGCCGCCGCCAGTGGCAAGACTGGGAGCTCGAGGGCTTCATGAAGGTGGGCCTCGGCGGCTCTTGGCTCCAACAGTCCACAAGCCCGATTACCACCGGCCTCGTTCCTGATTTCGAATACCGACCCCGCCGTCACGCGGAGACCATGAACACCGCGCTCCTCTCGAGTATGAACATCACGGCGGTGCGGCCGCTGGGCGAGCACTGGTCGCTCCGCGTGGGCTACAACCTCGCCTGGCTCAGCGGCCTCGCGCTCGCCCCAAATCAGTTCGACTTCACCGACACCGCCTCGAGCGGCACGGGCATCAATGGGGCCGGGAGCATGTTCCTCTTCGGTGCCAGCCTCGGCCTCGAACGCCACTGGTAGGGGCTCCGCGCGAAGCCGGGAGGGCATCCGATGTGGAGTATCGCCAGCGTCTTCGACCACATAGAAGCCCCCGGCGCTAGCCGGGGGGCTGCGGGTCGAGGGCCGTCCTTTTTTCTATCGCGGCTGTGCTCACCCAATGACCCGCCGCCTCGCTAGCCGGGGGGCTTCCATGACGTTCAATACGCAAGACCGCTCCAGGTAACGCGGATGTTGCTCTCCGCCGGCCTTCAAGCGGCAAAAGGCCAGGGGCCAGGCGATTCATCGCCTGGCCCCTGGTTCTTTTGAACGCCGCACGAAGCGGCGGTTATTTCAGTGGGAAAAGGCCATGGATGGCTTTTCCCACATACCCTTAGCGGCCGCGACGGCAGCCACGATGCTTGCCGCTCTCGCGGCAGCAGTCATCGCAGCACGAATCGCAACCGCAGGCATCGCCACAACCGCAAGCGCTCGACCCGCAGCCGTTGCCACAAGGCACCTCGACGGCGACACAAACGCACTTGGTGACCGGCACTTCCTTCGTGACTTGGACCGGAACGCAGACCTTGTAGGACACGGTCTTCTCTTCCGACACGCACTCGCAGGTCGTGACCGTGTACTTCTCTTCCTTCTGCGTCGGCACCATGACCGTATAGGAGACTTCCTTGGTCATCGTCTCCGGCACGCACTTGGTGACCGTGTACTCGCGGGTGCGAGTCTCGGCCTTGCACTTGGTGACGGCGACCTTGCGGGTCTTCTGCTCGGGCACGCACTTGGTGACCGTGTACTCACGGGTCCGCTCTTCCGGCACGCACTTGGTGACGGTGTAGGTGCGGGTCCGCTCCTCATCACGGCACTTCGAAACGCAGACCTTGCGGGTCCGCTCTTCGTTGCGGCACTTGGTGACGGTGTGGGTGCAAGGAACTTCCTCGGTGACGCACTCGTACGTCGTGACCGGGCATTCCTTGGTCTCACACGTCGGCACCCAAACCCGCTTGCAGCACGTCTTCGGCGGGCAGGGGCAGCCGCAGGCGTCGGTGCCACCGCCGACCTCGACCATTTCAGTGGCCCAGTGGCCACCACGGACCTGGACGGTCTTGGTGGAATGCACTGGAACCCGCTTCATCACCTTCCGCGTGGTCGTCACCTCTTCGGTGTAGGGAACCTTCACGGTGTACTTCTGCTCCACCTCTTCGGTGTAAGGAACCTTCACCGTGTAGGCACAGGTCTTCTCTTCCTTCACTGGCACCATGACGGTGTAGGTGCAGGTCTTGGTCTCGGACACGGGGACCATCACCGAGTAGGCCTGCTCGACCTCTTCGGTGTAGGGAACCATGACGGTGTACTCACACGTCTTGGTCTCCGGGACCATCTTGTTGACCGTGTAGGAGCAGGTCTTGGTCTTCGTCTCGGGGACACAGACCGTGACCATGCGGGTCTTCTCTTCGGTCTTCGGAACCTGCTTCATGACCGTGACGGTCTTCTCGCGGGTCTCCGTCTTGTACTCCGTGCAGGTGACCGATTTCATCTCGGTGACCATCTGCTTCTGGTACACCGTCTTGGTGCCGCCGCAAGCGCTGGCATCACCACAACCACTCGCGCAGCCACCGCAGTCGGCGGCCCACGTGCTGGTGCACATGGCGACGACGGCAACGGCTGGCATCATGCAAGCCACAAATTTTCGAAACACGCAAACCTCCAAAAGTTGAGAACAAACGGGAAGGACCGAGCAGGGTGTGCCTTGGGAGCTCGCCTGTCGCCGGTCGGTCGAAGAGACCAGTGTCTACGACGACCGAACGACCGGCCGCCTGTTAAGATAGATAGAGTACGTTGACAAAAACGGCATTCAAGGGTGGGGTCAGAGAAAAAAGGCCGACCTTGCGGGCACACCCTCTCCAGGGGGGATGATCCTGCTGGCGACCGCCGTTTCAGTTTCGCCGCCCCGACCCCGGAGGCGGCCTTCGGCTCGCCGCCGTTCGAACCTTGGTTTTCAGCCAGAACTGGCGACTGATGTGTTGCGGGCAGCCACCGGCATAATCCATAATGAGATTCGTCGGCGGTGCAAATGTTCGCAACGGGTGAGTAACCTGGGGAGGGCCTTCTCATGGACACGGTGGCCGAATTGCTGGCATCGAAGCCTCGGCGAATTGTTTGCACCTCGCCAGTGGCCACGGTGCAACAGGCAGCGTGGCTCATGAACGAGCACGGCATCGGCGCGCTCCTCGTAAAGGAGGCTGACCGCCTCGTGGGCATCTTTACCGAGCGGGATGTCCTCCGCCGGGTCGTGGCCGAGGGCCGCTTGCCCGATACCACCAGCGTGGGCGAGGTCATGACCGGCCAGGTTGTCTGCTGCTCGCCGGAGACGTCGGTCGAGGAAGTAGCCGACCTCATGCGGCGACGTCGGATCCGTCACGTGCCGATCATGGACCATGAAGAGACGCTCGTGGGCATAGTGTCGATCGGCGACATCAACGCCCGCCGCTTCGCCATCTGCGCCACCGAGCTGGTGCAGGTGCAGGCCTACATCATGGGCCGGGCCTGACCGAGCGGCTTTTCCAGAGGCCGGGGCCGGGCGGCCCCTGGCGAGAACGTGACCGTTGCGATCGCCGGCCAGTCGCATGAGACGGCCGCCGATCAAGACGGCCGATGGCAAGTGCGGCTCGATCCGATCAAGGAATACGGCGGTCCACATACGCTCACCGTCATGGGCACCAACACACCAGGAGCCGCCGGACAATTTCAAGGGCGCATGGAAGCCATGCTCCCCCGAGACGGTCGGTAATTTTTCAGCCGTCGGCTACTTCTTCGGCCGCCAGCTCCACCAGACACTCGGCGTCCCGGTAGGACTCATCAACAACGCCTGGGGCGGGAGCGCCGCCGAAGCCTGGGTCGCGAGACCGAAGCTGGCCGAGCTGCGTGAAGCCCAGACGACGACGCTCGACGCCCTGCCGTCCACCGGCCAAGCCGTGATCGTCGATCTCGGCGAGGGCAAAGACATCCATCCCAAGAACAAACAGGATGTCGCCAAGCGGCTCGCGCGGCTGGCCCTGGCCATGACCTACAAGCAGCCGGGGATCGTGGGCCCAAGCCCGCGGTTCGAGAAGGCCGTGAAGGATGGCCGCAAGATGGTGCTGTCATTCTCTGGCGTCTCCGGCGGCTGGCGGCCTTTTGATGTCGCTGAGCCCGTGGGCTTTACGATCGCCGGGGCCGACAAGAAGTTCATGGCTGCCAAGGCGGCTCTCGAGAACGACGGCCGGATCACGGTCTGGAGCGATGCGGTGCCCGAGCCGGTGGCGGTTCGGTATGCCTGGGCAGACAATCCGGGCTGCAACATGTATTCGGCCAACGGCCTGCCGCTGACACCGTTTCGCACGGACGATTTTCCAGGCATCACCGTGTCAACGAGTGAGTTGGTGGCCACTACGGCTGGGCGACCTCGCCAGCCTCGGGTAGGATCGCCGTCTCGCGGGTTGACCGGCCACTGAAAGCCGGACGCGACCGCCACGAACTATGGAGGGTTTGTTCCGTGCCGAATGCCAACGCCCACGCGCGTCGTCTCATGGTCCGTTCGACATCGCTCGCTGGTCTCGTCGTGATTGCGATCATGGCGACCATCGTGACGGGCTGCTCGTCGGAGAGCAGGCCCACGAGCTCGCGGCTCGAGGCGCTTGCCGCCGAACCCGAATTGCCGTCCCGGACGCAAGCCCCCTCGTCGCCCAGCGCAAGCCTCGTGCCGGTGGTCGTTCCGGAGCCCCGGCCGTTTCGCGTGGCCGAGCTGAGTCGCCGGATGGCCGAATTGCTGCAAGCGATGCCGGCTCTCCGCGGCGATTCCATGCCCGCGATGATCGCCACCGGTGCCGGCAGCACGGTGCGGCTCACATCGGCGGAAGAACCAGCCCATCTCGAGCCGACCGCGGAGCAGCCGCTCGTCGGCGAGATCCGCGACATGCTCACGGGCTACCTGCGGGCGTTCAACCGGCATGATGCGGCTGCGGCGGCGGCTCATTGGGCTCCCACAGCTGAGAACGTGAACCTCGACAGCGGTGAGGTGACGGCCGGTCGTGAGGCTGTGCAAGCCCTCTTCACGTCGCTTTTCACAACCGAGCCCGCAACCACGATCGATATCGATGTCGCGTCGATCCGGCCCTTGCGGGATGACGTCGTGGTGATCGATGGCGTATCGAGAGTTGCCTACTCCGACGGCGAGGTCATGGGCAGCCGGTTCTCGGCGGTCGCGGTCCGACACGAAGGCCAGTGGCTCTTTGAGAGCGTGCGGGAAGCATCGAGCGAGAAGGTCGCTGGGTCGCCGCGGCCGCTCGACCAGTTGGCATGGCTCGTTGGCCACTGGGAAAATGTTGGCCCGGGTGTCATCGCCGGCGCCCGCTGCGACTGGGCACCGGGCGGTGCGTTTCTGGTGCGATGCCATACGGTGCAGCCAGCCGACATGCCAGCCGATCGCCCGCGGGCTGGCGATGCCGCCATCCCGGGTCTCCTGCCCGCCAGTGGAACATCGCCTCGCGAGCTGACCGAAATCATCGGCTGGGACCCCGAACGGCAGGAGTTTTGCTCCTGGATCTTTGCCTCCGATGGCCGCTTCGCCGAAGCGACTTGGCGGCGTGACGGCGAGGCCTGGACCATTGAGGTCGAGGGCCGCGGCGTCGACGCCGGCCGATTCGCGAGCTGCACGATGCTTACCGGTGGAGCCGATGTCCTCGAATACCGTTGCCAGGGCAACGGTCTCGAGGGCCTCTTGCCCCCGGCGTGCGGGTTTACCCGCACCTCCCGGTAGCGCGGGGTTTCGACTACCGCGAAGTTTTCGGCTGGGCGGCCATCTGCTGCCGTTTGACGAAGAACACCTGCGGGTCGTCGATGACCCACGGCGTGCTCCATGTCTTGCCGTCGTCTTGGGTGCAGACGTTGAAGAAGAACGTCTTCACCCATTCGGTGCGGTAGGCATAAGGATACTGCGAGGTCATGTGATCCTCGGGCGTGAGGTCATCCACACCCGGGCTCGCGAAGTAGTGGACCACCCCGTCGGGCGTGAACGACATGCCGAGCGTCCACCAGCCGAGCTGCTCGACCCGCGTGCCCATGATCTCGCCGCCGTTGCGACCGCTGCGAACCCGGATATAGGCGCCGTCCTTCTCAAACTTTTCGTCGTCACCGTTCTCGAAGCAGATGAACATGCCGGGCCAATACTCCTCGACGCCATACATGCCTTTATCGGGATGATCCTCGCCGGTGATGCGGGCGTGCGTGAAGCAGCCCGTACGGAAGCCGAAGCTCGGCCCCGATCGGTTCTCCCACTGCTCATACGGCGGAAGGTAGACGCGCACCACGATGCTCGGGCTATCACCCGCTGACATGCCGCGGCCGGCGAACTTCCCGAGGTTGTAGATGAGGTCGTCCTGCTGCATCTCGTACGAGACGCGGCCAGGAATACCCGCATGGAGGGTGGCCATGAGGAGGCCATGCTGACTCCCCTCGATGCCCGGCGCAGGCAGCTCGATGCGCTTGACGACATCGGGCGTGCCCCGCTTGGGGCCTTCGAACCAGCGGCCGTTGGCGCTCTTGGCCAGGGGCCCGCGCATGCGCTTGTCCTGCTCTTCGGAGCTCTTGGGGTGGTTGTAGTACCACTTCCATTTCTCGTCCTCGAAGTCGTCAACGACATTCTTGACGAGCGAGCCAGTGCCCGGGACGAGTGGCGGACGGTCGGGCACCGGGCCACCGACTTTTCCGGACGGCTGATTCGAGGAACGGCCGAGGGCGCCGAAGAGTCCACGGCCCGGCGCCGCTTCGGCTCCGGCGAGCCAGCCAATGACCACAAGCAATCCCAACCCTGTAGCGATGCGAGCCGACATATCCGCGTTCCCCTGGTGCGAGCGAATCGTGTTCCTAGTCCGGGAGCCGCGTGCTCCTCGGCAAGCTTGTTGATTCGGTATCGGCGGGGTCGTCGGATGGCCGCCATAGGAGGGGCATCCTGACCGTTCTCCTCCCCTTGCTTTCACCCGCTTCCCACTGGTCGGGGTCCGCCGAAGTTCCGCTGTCGCCGCTGCTTACCCACTTTCCGGCGCGCCTGAAAAATCTCTGCGGAGTCCACTGGCACAACCGAGAAGAAAACGTCACATACCCGCTTGCTGGGCGGCGTCTCTTTGTGGACTTCGCCCACTGCAAAACGGTCCCGTTCCCCGCCGACTGCGGAATCGACCATGACCTCGCCTACCGCGATATGTTCTCACCATGCCATTTGGGGCTTCGCTGCCTCGATCGTCTGGACGGCAGCCACATCCCTCGCCGCCGATGTGGCTGCACCAACGCGCTCGCATCTGGTGCCTGTCTCAGAAGCCGCTCGCACACCGTCATCGATGGAGGGCCTCGGCATGACGCTCTCCCGGGCATCGCCGGTGCTCAGGCGTCAGCTCGCGCTCACGCGTGGTGCCGGGCTTGTCGTGGAAGGCGTGACCGCTGGCTCGCTGGCCGCGCGTGCGGGCTTCGAGCCTCATGATGTGGTCGTACGCCTTGACGACCAGATCCTCGTTCTCCCTGAGCAGCTTGATGCGTTGCTTGAGTCTGCTGAGCCCGAAGACCCGCTGGTCTGCACGGTGCTCCGCGGTGGCCGCGCGCTCATCATTTCGGTCCGCCGTCCATCGCCTGGCCTGACGACCCAGCCGGCCCGCACGCTCCGTCCCACAGCCTCGTCGCTGGCCATCGTGCAGCCACCGAAGCGTGTGGCCGATCCTGCCGGCAGCCTCAACCGTCTTTCCGACGAGACGCTCTTGCGCGAAGACGGTGACTACCGCATTCAGCTCACCCGTGGCGACGAGACACGGCTCACCGTGACCGACGACGTCGGCCGTGTTGTCTTTGATGCCCCGATCGATCGTCCTGCCGATCAGGGCCGCATCCCGACGCCCATCCGGGGTCGCGTGGCCGCCATGATGCTCTCGCTCGAACCGCGGCCTGCGCCCAAGAGCCAGCTCACCGGCTCCGCTCCGGCAGCCGCCGTGAGCCAGCCAGCCCCGCAGGCCCGCGCTCAGGAGCGGGTCGGCCAGCTCGACCTCCCCGCCGTCGAGCTGCGGTAGCGGGCGGTCACGGCGGCGATCTCGGACCTTGAAGCGGCACGCATCGCATGACTGGTTGCGGTCAGAGCGCTCCAGACGCAGCGCCGCTTCCCGAGGCCATCATCGGAGCAGCGGGCAACACATCCCGCCCGCCCGTTTCCAGCCATCGCCACGGCTACCACTCCGAACGAACTTCCGAGGGCGACCAGACGAGGAGAAAGCGAGCGCCTGTTCCACTCTCCTACCATCCACCCCCATCACGATACCGTATCTGGAGGCCCTTCTTCGAGTCTGTGAATCCAGTGTCCAGACTTCATAAATATCTTCCCCGTCGAGTATGAGCTGGAGTTGGGCGACACCGGGTTCAATCCTGTTGGCCAGCGTAAGCGACCTTTCCGGGTCATGATCCGACATGCTGAACCGCATGCCATCGATCCGCCACACTTCGAGCGGGTGCTCCTTGATGAGCACAGGAGTCACCTTCCCGCCCACCAATGGGATAGCAAACCCAGTAGCGGGAATCGTGACCCTGATCGCTGATGTGCCAAAGGATGCACCCCATGGATACGCAGATACCGCAAAAGCACATGAGCGCGAGAAAGCTGAGGATACATGTTTTCAGAGGATACATGTTTTCATTTGTTCTCCGCCGCCGAACGACCGCGATCAGTTGCGGGCCACAAGATTATCCACACCGCAGGACGCTATCGCGAGTCTGTCTGAATCGCTTTGTTCGCCGCTTTGGGGTGCCATACGGGGCGGCCCTCTCGGCTCTGCCGCTGCCGCGCATCCTGCGAACTCCGACGAATATCGCCTTCGAATCGCTTGGCGATCTCGCGACGAACTTCGTGAATCTCTTCGGTAATCGCATCAATTCGCTGCATCATCGCCATACTCCCCAAGCATGTCTCTTGGGGTGCCAATCACCGGAAAGGGGAGCCCACAATCATCCAGGGTACGGAACACACGTGGCGTGGCAGGATCATGGGGTTGGCACTATACGAGCAGTTCCACGTCACTAAGTAGTCTACGCGGCTCACAGCCGCAGAGGCAATGTGCAGGGCATCAACGATTGCGTCCTTCGGCAATATTGCCCGCGCCATTATTTGGGCGGCAACCTCATCTATCTGGTCGCTAAGCGAAACCAGCGGACTTCCGGCCAGGTGCTTGACTCGCTCATGAGCGCGATCGGCACGGCCCATGCTTGCTTCATCAAGCACGTACTGCGACGTCACCAGCTCATACCGGTGGCGGTGGATGGTCCACCATTTACGGGTAAGTAGCTGCCGCTCCACCGACTCCGATGATGTCGGGGGTTCTCGCGGAGGAAACTGACGACGGAGGTCTCGATGTAGACGGTTTGCATCTGGTGCCTTCATCGGCGAACGAACAGGATCACC
>Ga0163152_10002113_pt1 | contig 29288 bp, 21 predicted proteins | sample OliLakLV19MP8IB2_FD_148635 | JGI IMG/M metagenome (GOLD analysis project Ga0163152, IMG submission 148635) | Freshwater microbial mat bacterial communities from Lake Vanda, McMurdo Dry Valleys, Antarctica - Oligotrophic Lake LV.19.MP8.IB-2 | ecosystem: Environmental > Aquatic > Freshwater >...
CGCTCGCTGATCGCCTAGAAGACCTTTATAACCGCGCCGAAACACCCGTGCTGCTCATAGCCGACGCCGCATTACTGACGGAGTCCTCACGGGAAGATCTCTATCGGGAGATGCAGCGGCGGAACGTACGCATGGTGCTTCTGTATGTCCGGCGTGTATTTCAGGTTCCCGCCGAGGGTGTTGTCGTTGAAGACCCGATGACGAAGAACGAGGCAAGACAATTTCGAGATGCCTTTGTTCCCCTGACCGACGAATCGTTTCGAAAGAAGGAACTTCACAGGATCAGCTCAGATGACGAGTTAACGCGGTATCGGTCACCGTTCTTCTATGGCCTAACCACATTCGAGCGCGACTTCACGGGCACGCGCAGCTACGTCGCCAATCACATCGGCGGAGCGCGCGGCAAGACTCGCGACATCCTTGAATACCTCGGACTGGTAACCATCTATTCAAACAGCGGCCTCCATGAGGTGTTCTTGCGGCGGATGCTTGGCCTTTCGGACGCGTCGCCCCTCGCGCTGGCGGAGGCCATCGGTGAGGGACCGGCGAGACTGACGATTCGTCGGAACGGCCTCTTCCGCCTGATGCACCAGGTCCTCGCCGAACAAGTGATGGACGATTTACAAGGCCTCAATTGGAGGATTGAGCTCAGGCTGCTCGTAGTTGACTTCATCGCGGATCTTGCGAGACACGGTGACCCGCACTCGCATATCGTCGTCGACTTGTTACGCCAGATGTTCATCGATCGACAAGGCAGAGAGGTTGACGACATTGAAGACCGGCAGAGATTTTCGACGCTCGTCGAAACGATCGATGGTCCCGATCCAACCCTTGGCCACCGCGTTCTGCTAGAGCTTACCGAGCGATTTCCGGCAGAACCGCATTTCTGGAATCATCTCGGCCGCCATCAGATCTATCGCATGAAGCGGGACTTCGACCGGGCTGAAGAGTACCTAACCGAGGCCACTAGGCTCTCGCCCGATGATTTCATCCACCACCACACTCTGGGTTTGGTCCGTCGGTACAGAGTAAGGCAAACGCTTAACGCGGCGAAGGGATCTCAGCCGGCGGAATTGATTCGCGTGATTACACCACTGTTCGACGGGGCGGTGCGAGCGTTTGAGAAGACCCGTGACATCAACCAAGACAACGTGTACGGATACATCACGCATGTGCAGATGATTCTCGAGGTTGCGGCGAAGCTTAAGCAAGCAGCCGCCGTCCGAACTATCGCGCAAATCCCAGACGACGCTCAGGAGTGGGTTCAAGATCAAGTGGCGATCGCCAGCACGCTTATCGATACCGCGAGCGAGCTGTATGCGACGATCGAAAAGACTGACACCTACCTCACCACGTGTGTGGCTGACCTTCAAAGGCTTTACGACAACCTTGACGATGTCATCCAAGTGTGGGAGCTGGCTCACGAGCGGTCTGGAGGGAACGCCGCCAGCCGGCGTGCGCTGGCGCACGCCTACGTGACGAGAGCCGGGCAGCGCTGGAGTGCCCTGGGGGAGGCCGAGCTGAGGCGTATCGTCCACCTGATGGAGATAAATCTTCGGCATTCGAGTAGACGCGAGGACGACTACCGACTCTGGTGTGAAACCTATAAGTTACTTCCTGAGTTCGATATTGATGAGGCTCTGTCGCGGTTGCGGGTTTGGGCTGAGCGCTTCCCATCCTGGCGCGCGTATTGCTACATCTACGCGATGCATTTTATTCTCTGGTTTTCCGGACGAACGGATCGCACTGACGAACTTGACAATGCCCTGGAAGAGTGTCAAGCGAGGGCCTTTGGGCGCAAGAACATCTCACACAATTGGTTTGGCTTTGCGCCGCAGGCCTGTGCGCTGGTCGCCGCGGCAGACCTTGGTGACTGGGACCGAAAGAAGAACTTTTGGAAGACGGCTCAAGGCCTGCGACGAGTGAACGGAGTGATCGATGTAATCCACGGCTCACAGGCAGGCGCGATCGTCATTGACGGTCGTGTGCGAGCATTCTTCGTACCGATGAAGGAGTTTTCGGCTAACAAGGATGAGAACGAGGCCGTTAACTTCTATTTGGGCTTCAGCGCGTCGGGGCTGAGGGCATGGAGTGTCGCTCGCGGCTGGATCGCGGAAGGCGCGCGCGATGCTCCACGTGCAGACGACGTCCCACTGTTTACCGCCGCAGACGTTCCAGTGCCCGATAAATTGAAGGAGGATCGGGCAAGAGAACTCGGCCTCGCCCGCATTCAGGCGTTTTGCAGAGACTTAGTTACGGCGAAGAGCGCCCTTGGTGCCCCCATCAGCCTTGATCAGCTGCGTTCGCAGGTAGATGCGTGCTTTGGAATCGATGATGTATCTCGGATTCTTGGGTTTGACAATATTCGAGGCCTCATTGGCGAAGTCGACACATTCGCTTTCATCCTTGACGGCAGTCAAACAATAGTGAGAGACGCGACCGCTGCTCTGGATGCGGGCGCAGTGCCGCCCGCCGCCGGCCAACGCACCCGCGGTCACGTGTTCCGAAATAGGTCGCGCGAGAATTGGGGACTTATTCTCGATGAGAACGACAGCGTTAGGTATTTCAGTCAGGGGTTCGTTCGCCAAGGCCACTGGAAACGGCTCCAGGAAGGGGGCGCCGTCGATTTCAAGGCAGACACGACTGAGCGGGGGCCTGTAGCGGTAGATGTCCAGGCGCTCAAAGACGGGAACATCCGCGATCTCGTTCGGACGAAGGGCGTGGAATTTGTTCGTCGATTGGTCGACGCTGGTCAGGTCATCCGGAAGCGGGATCTCCTGAAGTATTTGAGGGAGTTGTTTGGAGGCTGGATCCCGGCGGTGACGGCGGACTCATTGACCGGTGGGCTTGAGTCGCTCTTCAAGGAGGCAGATGGCATCAGCTTCACAGGCGAGGGTCCTGAGAGAATCGTTACCGTCAATGATTTTCGTGCCGCTGGTAGAATTCAGTCGGCTAAGCTGGCGCCGTCCAGGGCCGGGGCTAGCCCCAGTCCCGATGTGGTGGGTATCCCAAAGCCGTCTGGCCCGGTAACGAAGCTGCCAGACGTGCGGCTCGACCCGATGGCCGTTGCCAAGTGGGTTGTTGAGATCGTTGGCGCGGCGCCGAGCAAGCAGATCGGAGTTCAGACTCTAGGGCAGAGGCTCAAAGAACATTTCCCGGTTCAGGGCCCCCTGGCACGCCATCTTGGCGTGCGCAGGTTTCCGGACTTCCTTGCTGGGATCGATGGAATCGAAGTCTCTGGCGAGGATCCGAATCTTATGCTTCGTCTGAAGGAGCGCTCGCGGAAGGAAGGGCCGACTCCTGGATCTGTGAAAGGGCAGGGGAAGCACGTGAGTACAGCCGAACACGCGCCCGCGCTGATCCGCAAGCTTCTGTCCGCGGCGCCTAGTAGGCGACTAAGCATCAGCCGGCTTGGTCTGGGCCTGAAAAGCCACTATCCCGGCAAGAAGACACTTGCGCAACAACTCGGCGCGCGCAGCTTTCCGGAGTTTCTGGCCCGCGTCGAGGGCATCGAAATCGCTGGCACACCGCCCAGCTTGCAGATCGGCCTGCGCGCTGATCGCGTGCCCGAGAAGTAGATCTAGCTCGGGCCGGCAAGAAATCCCACGAAGTGCTGCGGGAGATCTCCCACATCCTCCGCCACGGCAGGCTGCGAAGTTAGTGTCGCTTCCCTAACGCGCCACCAGCGGTTCGCCCGCGGCCCGCGGTCGTTCAGTCCGCGACGATTCGTCCGCGCCGATCGTGCGTGAGGCCGACCAGAACAACGCCGCGGCGGTCAGACCACCGAGGCGAAGAGCATCGCCAGCCTGAAGTCTCCGACTTACGTATGCGCTCCGGTACCTTCTGCCACCAGTCTGTGCCGTGATGATCTGACATCGCCTTCGCACCCACCGGATGAGACAGTGCCTAGTTCTGCTTCAGAGGTCGTCGAAAAGGCAACACTTCAGCGTCGCGCGCGGGCTCGGCCGCTCGATCCCTTTCTCGTGAGTCAGGAATGTGAAATACAGCCGCCACGGAGGGCGTGATGGGGCCAGCCCTGAGACCGAGGAGTTCCTCCGTCAGCGCGTCCGACAAGCTGATGCTGCTCAAAATGTTTGACAAGGCCTGTGCGCCTCCCAACGTATTGACCGCTCTCGCCGCTAGCGTGGGGACTTCATGCTCGATCACATCATCCAAGGGCTCGGCCCGACGGAAACCCTGCATCGCATAGGAACGCCAGAGATACTTACTGTCCTTTTCGCTCACGATGTTGAGGTTCACCAGTCGCATCAACATCGCGCCGATAGATACTTTCCAAGAGGCCTTAAGCGCTTTCAGACTTTCTAAACTGGTCGAGTCCACATCATTCAGGAAGGAGTCGACGGGCATTAGCAACGCAGCGCCAAACAAGAAGGCCTGAGCCTCGATGCTTTTTAGGATCGCCGGCTTTCGCAGCGCACTCGCGTCTACATGGCGATGGAGAATTTGGTGTCCGATTTCGTGTGCTGTATCGAGCCGCTGACGAGACGCCGAGCCCTTGCCCGAATTGAGAGCAACGAGAGGTCGACCCACGGTGGGAGACCAGCGCGAGAACGCGTCCAAAGTAGGAGCGTCCATGTGAAACCGAGTCACAACAAATCCGTGGCGTTCCGCGACTTCGACTAGGTTGCCTATCGGGCCATCGGGGAGTTCCCAGTGTTCGCGGACCGCTGCAGCTGCGTCCTCTATGTCCTCGTCAGATAGCTCGGACGGATCAAGAGGAAGGCGAAGCTTGGGCAGATTCACCATCGGCAATTCAACCTGCTTCTCAATGGGCACCAGCGCCTCCTCAAGCCACGACAGTCGTTGCTCCGCCTTTCGGCGGGCGGTCTTGGTGGCGGCGGCCAGCGATCTGTAGAACACAGGCTCGTTGCCGAGGTCGAGCGGCTCGGAAAAAAAGAACCGTCGCGGCATCGCCAGTTTCTCTGCGATTCTGTCCGCGATTTCCGTGGCGGGCGTTCGCTCTCCGCTTTCGTAGTTCGCCAAGCCCTGTCTTGTGAGACCCAGCATGTCTGCCAGCGACACGATCGTAAGGCCAAATGCTTCGCGGGCCTCCCGAAGGCGCGCGCCCCTAAAACCCGGAGAAGGGGGTCTCCCCGTCATGCGATCTCTTCATCTCGACGCAGTCGAAGCACCAGTTCGGTGTGGTCGTGCGCAAATTTATTCAAAAGGTCCACCTCGTCAATGTAGTAGCGGAGTTGAGGGTCCGGAAACGCTACAACGACGAATCCAGGAAAGCGCTGATCCGCCCGGCGCGACGGCGGACCATACAACACTAAGCCATAAAGCGGATCGTCCGGCAACTCCACCGAGGGATGATCTTCATCGAAGAAACTGCGCTGCGGGTCGCGAGCGAGGGTTCGGCGAAAAATCGCTTCGCGCACCATCTCCTGCGGCCTTCGGACCGCTGAGGCTGTCAACACCACGCGGCCCCTGATCAACTCGACGTGGAAAGTGTTCCCGGCATGATTCGTCTGAGGCCGTGCGTTCGCGAACTGAAAACGCTGAGCAACGCCTAGGAGACCGGTCTCTATGTAAGCGCGACGTTCATAGCCGAGAAGGTCGTGGGAAGAGAACGCGTCGAATCGCGCTCGAACTGATTTAGTTCCAGCGTTCCATCCCGTGACGGTGGTCCGCATGATGGCCCTTTGGACTTGATCGTTAAAAGACTCATTGAACGCGTCGGCGGGTTTGTACAGGTTTCGCATGTTTCGCTCTCCTTGGGCCTTGTCGGACTATATCAATGCAAACACTTTGTTGCTTTGCGGACACAGTCTCCCACAGAGAAACTGCGGGATGCAAGGTCATGCCTAGAATTCCATGAGCAGCCCTCTGCCCGGAAGGAACTCCTGGCCTACCTCGACTGCGGGCCTCTCTGTCGCGGCTTTGCCCGACTGAAGTGCCGCGCATGCGGCGAAACCCGACTGCTGGCCTTCAGTTGCAAGGGGCGAGGGTTCTGCCCATCGTGCATGGGACGGCGGATGAGCGCTACGGCCGCAAGTCTGATCGAGCGCGTGTTGCCGCCTTGGACCGCGCTGTGCCCCGAGGGCAGGCTTCGCGCAGGCAGTGGGTGCGGACCTTCCCGTTCTCGTGGAGACCAAGGCTCGCCCAGGACGGTGAATTGCTCGGCCGGCTCACACAGATCTTCGTGGATACGGTGCAGGCGTTTTATGTCCGTCGAGCGGCGCAGGAGGGCGCCATGGGTGCGAAGATCGGCGCGGTCACCGCGGTACAGAGGACCTCCTCTGATCTGCGTCTCAACCCCCATCTCCATACGATCGCACTCGATGGCGCGTGGCACGAGCAAGGGAACGAGCTTGTACAGGCCAGGCTGCGCGCTGGTCGAGTGGCCTTCGACCGCTCACGCTACGCTCACTCGCCTACGACAAGCCGCTCTGCGCGTCGCTCGATGGGTTCACCTTGCACGCGGCCACCCGCGCGGGCGGGCTCGACGCCGAGGGTCGCGAGGCGCTGCTGCGATACGTCCTGCGTCCGCCGATCGCACAAGAGAGAGTGGAGCAGGAACCCGATGGCCTCGTGCGCATCACCCTGAAAAAAGCCTACGCCGATGGGACGGTCGCGGTTGACATGGATCCACTGTCGCTCCTGTGCCGCCTCGCAACCAGCGTGCCGCCACCACGATTCCACACGATCCACTATGCGGGGGTGCCCGAGGGCAGGCTTCGCGCTACTCGCGGCCGCGAGTCCATGGCGCTCGCGCATCAGCGCGCAGCCTCCCCTCGGGGGACGCCGCCTCCGCCCCCGGCGAGCGACGAGCCCGAGAAGCAGGTGCGAAAAAGCGGATATCGGCCATGGGCAGAACTCCTCAAGCGAACCTTCGGGTTGGACGTCCCCCAAGGGGAGGCTTCGCGCCCCTCGTTTGCCTCTCTTGCCAGGGGCGGATGAAGCTCCTCGCCGTGGTGAAGAACCCCGTGAGTTTCACCCGCTACCTGGCTGCGGCGGGCGAACTGACCGACGTGCCGAGCCGCTCACCAGGTCGCGGGCCGCCGTATTGGAAGAGCCGCGTGCTCCGACGACAGGCGCTCGGCGACGAGAACCAGTGCGGGATCACGGCAGCAAGGGCGACGAGGCAGCGTAGGGGGCGGAACCAAAAACGCGGGATACACCGCGGGGCGGCGGAGCTTGCGCGCCGCGAAGGTTTGGCGCGTTGGACGCCTCCGAGGAGAGCGTCGCCGACGTGCCTACGGAGCCCGCGGCGCGCCGCGACCGCCCGCCGTCATGCGGATTGACTGGCAAACCGTGCTTGTTTCGCTTACGCTCCCCGGTGCTTTCTTGTACTCGTGGGGCGCGACCCCACTCCTTTTGGGCGGGGGAGTCCCCATTCCGTTTGAAGGGGTAATCGGCCGTGATGGCGGCCAATTCCTCCACCGCGCCCTGATTCGGAGGGGAGGCTCATCCCTGGGTGGCCGAGAGAAATCTGGGTGCGTGACAAGATATCGTCACGTACCCAAGGAGGGGATGATTGAGCGGACCGACCTTTGCTGACCTATCGCCCGGTGTAGTCGTCGAAGGTCCAATTCTCCCCGAGCCGGTTGAGGTGCTTGCGGTCGTGCCGATGGGCTCGTCAGTAAAGCTCATTGGAAAGGGGCTCCGTACGGGTCAGGTGCGCGATCCGATCCTTGACGCGGCTCAACTCGCTCAACTCACTCTCACGCCGAAGGATCCCCCATTTGATGGCGATCCGCTCCACTTCAAGCTCGGGGTGGAGGCCGCCCGCCTTGGCCTTGCCTACGAGTACGATCCATATTTCTCGCTCTCGATCGCGCGCGTCGACCCGCTGCCGCACCAGCTGGAGGCGGTGTACGAGTACTTCCTGAAGCTCCCCCGGATCCGCTTCTTGCTCGCGGACGACCCTGGCGCAGGCAAGACGATCATGGCCGGCCTCCTCCTGAAGGAGCTGAAGATCCGCGGCCTCGTCAAACGCACGCTCATCGTGGCCCCTGCGAACCTGACCTTCCAGTGGCAGCGTGAAATGAAGGATAAGTTCCGCGAACAATTCGATGTGATGCGAGGTGAAGTCCTTCGCACCCAGTACGGCCAAAATCCCTGGCAAGAGCACAGCCAGGTCGTGACCTCGGTCTCGTGGATCTCCCGCGTCGATGACGCCAGGGAGAGCCTGCTGCGATCCTCCTGGGACCTCATCATTGTCGACGAAGCGCACAAGATGAGCGCCTACAGCGCCGACAAGAAGACTCTCGCGTTCCAGCTCGGCGAAGCACTTTCGGAGCGCACCGATCACTTGCTCTTGATGACTGCGACCCCGCACAAGGGAGACCCTGAGAACTTCCGACTCTTCCTCAGCCTGCTCGACCGCGACGTCTACGGCGACGTCAAGAGCCTTGAGGAGGCCATGCGCCGACAGTCAGCACCGTTCTACCTGCGCCGCGTGAAGGAAGCGATGGTCAGTTTCCCCGACCCGGAGACTGGAGAAGTGAAGAAGCTCTTCACGAACCGGGAGGTTCGTACTACAAAGTTCGAGCTGGACGGTGACGAGTTCGACTTCTACGACGCGCTGACCCGCTACGTAGAGGACCAGTCGATCAAGGCCGCAGCAGCCGAGAATGTTCAGGCCAACATCCTGTCCTTCCAGATGGCGATGCTGCAACGCCGCTTCGCCTCCAGCATCTATGCGGTCCGGCGCAGCCTGGAGCGGATGCGCGACAAGCGCAAGCGGATCCTCGAGGATCCCGAGAAGTACCGTCAGGAACAAATAGAGCGGAAGCTTCCCGACGACTACGACGACTTACCCGAAGACGAGCAGCTCAAGATTATGGCGAGCGCCGAGGACTTCGTGCTGGCCGTGGATCCAGCTGCACTGAGAGAGGAAATTCAGCGACTCGACAAGCTCGTTGACCAAGCAAGGGTGCTTGAGAAGCGAGAGATCGAGTCGAAACTGCAGAAGCTCCGGCAGGTCCTGAACGAACAGCACATCTTCAACGACCCGCGGATGAAGCTGCTCGTCTTCACTGAGCACAAGGACACACTGGACTATCTCGCCGGCGACGGCCGCGATGGGCGCCCGCTCGGAAAGCTTCGCGAGTGGGGGCTCACCGTCACGCAGATCCATGGCGGGATGCCGATCGGCGACCGCGACACTCCCAACACGCGCATCTATGCAGAGCGTGAATTCCGGGAGACCTGCCAGATCCTCGTCGCCACAGAGGCGGCGGGCGAAGGCATCAACCTCCAGTTCTGCTGGCTACTGATCAACTACGACATCCCTTGGAACCCGGTGCGCCTGGAGCAGCGCATGGGCCGCATCCACCGCTATGGCCAGCTCAACGACTGCCTCATCTTCAATTTCGCGGCCGTGAATACGCGAGAAGGGCGCGTGCTCGAGAATCTCCTGATGCGCCTCGCCGAGATCAAGGACGAACTGGGCACTGACAAAGTGTTCGACGTCGTCGGCGAAATGCTGCCGTCCAACATGCTCGAGAAAATGTTCCGCGACATGTACGCGAAGCGGCTCAGCGAGTCGAACATCTCGGATCGGATCGTTCGCGATATCGACCCCGAGCGTTTCAAACGCATTACTGGCTCAACCCTCGAAGGCCTAGCGAAGAAGGAGTTGAATCTCTCGGCACTTGTCGGGAAGTCCGTCGAGGCCAAAGAGCGGCGGCTCGTCCCCGAGATCGTCGAAGACTTCTTCACCGCGGCGGCACCGATCGCGGGCATTCATCCCTCCTTGGTTCGGGGTACTGAACACGTCTACCGCGTTGGCAAGATCCCGAAGAGCCTGAGCGCCGTCGCCGAGGAGCTTGAGCCCCGTTTTGGGCGCCTCGGGCACGAGTACCAGCGCGTCGTGTTCGACAAGCGCCTGCTGGGCGATGACGCCACGCTGGAGTGGGTTACTCCGGGCCATCCTCTCTTCGAGGCCATTCGCGCAGACGTATCCAGCCGGGTTGCCCCTGCGCTCCGCCGGGGTGCGGTCTTCTGGGACCTACACGCGACGCACCCCTACCGACTAGACGTCTTCTCTGCCTCCATCAAGGACGGGCGCGGCAGCACACTGCATCGGAAGCTCTTTGCGGTGCGCGCGGAAATGGGGGTTCGCCCGACCGACCTGACGAACCAGCGCAGCCTCCCCGGTCTCGCGCCGTCTCAATCCGGCCTTCCCCTGGCCACGGAGCCGGCACCAGTCCTTTCCCTCCGCCAACCAACTGTGTTCCTTGATGTGATTGTGGCGGACAAAGGCACGAAGGCACCCCAACTCCACAGCCTCCCCGAGAGGGACGCGGTGGAGCTCTATCTCGTTGACGAGGCCCTGAAGCCATTTCTTGCCGAGGTCACTCAGCAGCGCACACGCGAAAACAAGGTCGTTCGCGACCACATCGAGATCTCATTGAAGGAGTTGATTCATCGCCAGCAACTCGCGCTCGCAGAACTCCTCAACCGGCGGATCGCGGGCGAGAACATTCCAGGGCTCGAGGGAAACATCGCCCAGGCCGAATCTCACGTGGACGAGCTGAACGCGCGCCTCGAGGGTCGCCGGCAAGAACTCGACATGGAACGCCACTGCACGATCGGGGACGTTCAGCACATGGGCCGCGCCTGGGTGCTCCCGCATCCCGAACGCGAGACCCCGAGATTCGCTCCGATGGTCCGTGACGATGAGATCGAGAAGATCGCCGTGCGTGTCGCGACAGAGTACGAGGAGGCCCGCGGGTGGGTTGTTGCAAGCGTCGAGAACGAGAACCGCGGTTATGACCTTCTGTCGCGAAGGCCTCACCCCACCGAACCCGGCGTGTTCATAGCGGCACGCTTCGTGGAGGTTAAGGGGCGCGCGGGCGTTGGCGAAGTTGCGCTGTCCGGGAACGAATACCGAACTGCGCAGCGACTCGTCGATGACTACTGGCTCTACGTGGTGTTCGATTGTGCGTCGAGCCCCGACCTCAGAATCATCCAGAACCCGGCGAAGCTGGGCTGGGAGGTGGTAGTTCGAGTCGAGCAGTACCACGTCGCGGCAAAAGCGATCCTTGAGGCCTCGCATGGCTAACGTTGCTATCAGTCCGAAGCGTTTGATTGAAGTCGATCTTCCAATTGGGAGGATCTCGGAGCACGCGCGACGGGAAAAATCCAAGCGCCACGGCCACATTTCGACACTGCACCAGTGGTGGGCGAGACGGCCGTTGGCAGCCTGCCGCTCGGTGCTGCTGGCGACACTTTGGCCCGATCCGGCCGATCCTAACTGTCCGCCCAGTTTCGTCGCGGAGGCGGCGAAGCAAATGCGAGCGCTACGAGACGTTCGCGGCGGTATTCCCCGGAATTGGGATAGCCCGCATGAACTTCGTCAAGCGCTTCTCGACTTCATTGCGGCGTTGGCGGACTGGGAACTAAGCAGCGACCTCGAAGTCCTAGCCGTGGCTCGCGGCCTTACCCAAGCCGCTCATGAGTCGCTAGGTGGCGCCTCCGGATCAAGACCTCTGGTTGTGGATCCGTTTGCCGGCGGGGGCTCGATCCCGCATGAGGCGCTCCGCGTGGGCGCACAGGCTTACGCGAGCGACCTAAACCCGGTCGCTACACTCCTGAACAAAGTGATCCTGGAATACGTGCCCACCTTCGGTGCGCGTCTCGCGGACGAAGTCGAGCGGTGGGGTCGGCGCATTAACGACGCCGCCAAGCAGGAGTTGGAGCGTTACTACCCTCCCAGCAAGGATGGGCGGATTCCGGTGGCCTACCTTTGGGCGCGCACCGCACGTTGCGAAGGGCCAACGTGCGGCGCCACCGTGCCGATGCTTCGCTCGCTCGTCCTATCCAAGAAGAAAGGGCGCTTCAAGGCCCTTCAACTGAAGCCTCTACTGAGCGACAAGGCGATCTCGTTCAAGGTCATCAATGTCGAGCGCGAACAAGAGATCAGCGTGGGAACGGTCAAGCGCGGTGCGTTGGTCTGCCCTGTTTGCGGGTTCACGACGCCGGCTGAGCGTGTCCGTCAGCAATTTAAGGGGAGAAGCGGCGGCGCCGCTGATGCTCAACTGATTACGGTAGTAGTCGATGAGCCGGGGCAAACCGGCCGCGCGTATCGGGAGCCGACGACGGAGGACGCGGACGGAGTACGAGAGGCCGTCGAGCATCTTGAGCAACAGAAAAGAGACCACCGAGGCCCTTTGCCGTTCATCCCGGACGAGCCTCTCCCGTACCTCCGCAGCATCTTCAATATTCATCTTCTCGATGTCCGAGCTTGGGGAGATCTCTTCGCGCCGCGGCAGGCGCTTGCGGTCGCTACGCTCGGCAAGCACCTTGCGATTGCGCGACGGGAGATGGAGCAGGAGATTCGGGAACCAGCGTTCGAGGCTGCCGTCACGACCGTGCTCGCGCTTGTTCCGAACAGGTGCGCTGACTATTGGTCGTCGCTCGCTGGCTGGATTCCTGTCGGGGAGAAGATCGGACACACATTTGGAAGACAGGCTTTGGGAATCATCTGGGATTTCGCCGAAGGCAACCCTTTCGCAGACATCAGTGGTTCCTGCGACCGTTGCCTTGGGTACATTGTTGAGGCCCTTCGCCTCCTATCGTCCGCGCAACTCGAACCCGGCCACGTCGAGCTTGCATCAGCGACCTCCCATCCTTTGCCGGACGACAGCGCTCAAGCTGTCGTGACGGATCCGCCCTACTACGACGCCGTCCCCTACGCGGACTTGTCCGATTTTTTCTATGTCTGGTTCCGACGGACGTTGGGAAGTGTTCACCCCACGCTCTTCACAGAACTACTGAGTCCGAAGCGGGACGAAATCGTTCAGCTGGCCGAGCGCAACAAGGAGTATGCGTACAAGACCAAGGAGCGGTTCGAGACGCTGATGCGCACTGCCTTGACGGAGGCTCGTCGAGTCGTGGAGCCAAATGGAATCGCTGTGATCGTCTTTGCACACAAGACGACGAGCGCGTGGGAGACCATGCTTCAGGCGGTGCTTCAGGCTGGCTGGTGTGTTACTGCGTCGTGGCCGATTGACACCGAGAAACCAGGGAGGCTACGGGCTCAGAAATCGGCCGCTCTTGCGTCGTCCGTTCATTTAGTCTGCCGGCCCCGCGAGAACTCCGACGGTTCGGTTCGCGCAAACGACATCGGCGATTGGCGGGAGGTGCTAGAGGAGTTGCCACGCCGTATCCATGAGTGGATGCCGCGGTTGGCAGAGGAGGGCGTGGTCGGCGCAGACGCCATCTTTGCGTGCCTCGGTCCGGCGTTGGAGGTCTTCTCCCGCTATTCGCGTGTCGAGAAGGTAAGCGGCGAGGTGGTCAAGCTCAAGGAATACCTGGAGCTGGTTTGGGCCGCTGTGGCGCGGGAGGCCCTGGCTACGGTGTTGCGTGACATAGACGCAGGCTCGCTTGAGCCCGACGCACGGTTGTCCGTGATCTGGTTGTGGACGCTGGGCGGCGGAAAGACAGACGGTGAAGACGGCGAAGAGCGCTCAACCGGCGATGACGACGAGGACGAATCGGAGGTCGGAACGAAAGCCAATCGTGGTTTCGTGCTGGAGTTTGATACAGCAAGAAAAATCGCACAGGGGTTGGGAGCGAGTCTTGAGCAGCTTGCCCAATCAGTTGAGGTTAAGGGTGATAAGGCGAGACTGCTTCCGGTCGCAGAGCGCGCCACCTTCCTGTTTGGCAAGGTTGACACCGGCTCCAAGGCTAAGAAGACACCCAAGAAGAAGCAATTGGTTATGTTCGCTGAATTGGAAGCTGCAGCGGAGACCGAGGGTTGGGAGGAGGTAGGGGCGCCAAGGGCAGGAGCAACAACACTCGATCGAATCCATCAGGCGATGCTTCTCTTCGCATCGGGGCGAGGTGATGCCCTTAAACGTTTCCTCGTCGACGAAGGCGTCGGCAAGCAGGCTCAATTCTGGAAGCTCGCGCAGTCCCTTTCCGCTCTCTACCCCAGCACTGTTGACGAGAAACGCTGGGTTGATGGGGTGCTCGCACGCAAGAAGGGCTTGGGCTTCTGATGCCAGCTCCGCTAATGGACAAGGGATGAGGACAGCATGGCAATGAAACCCTGGTACAAGGTCATCACCCCTCGGGAGGATCTCCGTGATGGGAAGCCGCTCGATGCTTCCGAGTTTGCTGTTCATCTCGACCACGTTCGCGACAAGAAGGGGCCTGCCGTCTACCGGGATCCAGTACAGTTTTTTGAGCGGACCTTTCTTACCAAGAGTCTCCGAGAGCTTTCAACGCAGGTCGTGCGACGCCTTTCTGGCATCACGCTGGAGACATCGGCGATCTTTAACATGTCGACCCAGTTCGGCGGCGGCAAAACCCACTCGTTGACTTTGCTCTACCACCTCGCGAGCGGGGGTGAGGCGGCCAAGTCATGGAAGGGTGTTGCGAGCATTCTTCAAGACGCTGGCGTTACCTCAGTCCCCGATGCTGCGACTGCGGTCTTCGTGGGCACGGAATTTGACTCGATCACCGGGCGTGGCGGTGACGACGGTACACCCAACCGGAAAACACCGTGGGGCGAGATCGCGTTTCAACTCGGAGGGCTCAAGGGCTTCGAACTCGTCGAAGCGCACGAGAAGGCGCTCACGGCGCCCGGCGGGGACGTCATCGAGAAGATGCTGCCGAAGGGAAAGGCTGTTCTCATCCTTCTGGACGAGCTGATGAACTACGTCAGCCGAACGCGAAAGAGCGGCCTTGCCTCTCAGCTCTATACGTTCTTGCACAACCTCTCGGAGGTGGCACGGTCCAGGGACAACGTGGTCCTGGCCGTTTCCATCCCGGCATCCGAGCTTGAGATGACGGTTGAAGATCAGTCGGATTTTGAGCGCCTCAAGAAAATGCTGGATCGTCTCGGCAAGGCGATGATCATGTCGGCAGAAGCCGAGACCACAGAGATAATCCGCCGACGACTCTTCGAGTGGGGTGGCCTTCCCAACGACGCGACCGCGACCATCGACGAATACGAAACGTGGTTGCAAGCCAACAAGCAGCAGATTCCGAATTGGTTCCCTGTAGAGAACGCACGTGAGGCGCTTAAGGCGTCGTATCCGTTCCATCCATCGCTTCTCTCAGTCTTTGAGCGCAAGTGGCAAGGTCTGCCCAGGTTCCAGCAAACGCGAGGCGTGCTGCGGCTTCTTGCGCTTTGGGTGTCGAAGGCATACGCGGACGGTTACAAGGGTGCGCACAAGGACCCGCTCATTTCTCTTGGAACGGCCCCGTTGGAAGACCCGCTATTCCGCGCCGCGCTCTTCGAGCAGCTTGGCGAGCCACGGCTTGAGCCGGCCGTCACTACAGACATCGTAGGCAAGGACCACGCTCACGCTCTGCGCCTCGACGCAGAGGCGACTCCTGAAGTGAAGAAGGCCCGCCTGCACCGGAAGGTGGCGACCGCGGTCTTCTTTGAATCGAACGGCGGGCAGCAGCGCGGAGAAGCCACTCTGCCCGAGGTACGACTGGCAGTGGCTGAACCGGGCCTGGATATCGGCAGCGTTGAACAGTGCCTGGAGTCTCTATCGGATAGTTGCTACTTCCTGAACTCCGAGCGCAACCGGTACCGGTTCAGCTTCCAGCCGAATCTCAACAAGCTGCTCTCCGACCGTCGGGCAAGCGTCGGTGCGCCGGCGATAGAGGAGAGGGTTCGCGCCGAGATCCAGAAGGTCTTCGCGCCAGGAGCCGCCATCGAGCGGGTCTACTTCCCACGCACGAGCAACGAGATCCCAGACCGACCGGTCTTGGCACTTGTTGTGCTGCCCCCCGAAAGCACATCGGCAGACGCTGTGACTAAGGCGCAGATGGCGGCCATGACGACTGAGAGTGGTTCGTCTTCGCGCACCTTCAAGAGCGCGCTGATCTGGGTCGTTGCAGAGGACTCGACCGCGCTTCGGGATGAGGCCCGAAAACTCCTCGCGTGGAAGGACATCCAGGACGACGCCGATGAACTCAAACTGGATGATGTTCAGCAACTGAAGGTCGCCGAGAACGCCAAACGCGCGGAACGTGACCTTCGCGAAGCGGTTTGGCGTTCGTATAAGAACGTCTTCCTGCTCGCCGAGGACAACACCCTGCGAAAGATCGACCTCGGCCTCGTTCACTCAAGCGCCGCGAGTTCCCTGGTCGACTTGATCCTGTCTCGTCTCAAACAGGAGGACATCGTCGTCGACGGCGTGAGTCCAAACTTCCTGGCCCGGTACTGGCCGCCTGCGCTACCGGAGTGGAGCACGAAGTCGGTGCGTGATGCTTTCTATGCGTCCCCGAAGTTCCCTCGACTGCTCAGGCCGGACTTAGTGAAGGACACGATCTCACGCGGGCTCGATGCTGGCACGATCGCCTATGTCGGCAAAGCGGCAGGCGGCGGCTATGCCCCGTTCGTCTTCAAGCGCTCTCTTGGCAGCGGAGACATCGAGTTCTCTGACGACGTCTACCTAATCGCTGCCGAGCGCGCCGCTGACTATCTGGCGAAGAAAGATGCGCTCGCCACCCCCGTTGGCGGGGATGTGCCGGGGACTCCGCCGACCGACCCGGCGACGGGTCCGCCCGGACTGCCGCCGAGTGGCGACACCGGTGGCGGCGGAGGCCAGCCCACGCCAGTGATCGGCACTGAGATCGCGGGCTTCTCGTGGACCGGAGAAATCTCCCCGCAGAAGTGGATGAACTTCTACACGAAGGTTCTCTCGCGATTCGCTACAACTGGCGGCCTCAAGCTCACTGTCAATGTTGATGTTGAGCCTCCCGGGGGAGTGACGATCTCGAAGATCGACGAGACGAAGGGCGCGCTTCGAGAGCTTGGAATGGTGGAAGACGTCAAGATCAAGACTCGTGGGCAAGGGAAGTGACTGAGAGCGGCCCGTCAGCCCCGGCAAGGACCACCCTGGAACGACTGCCAGTACTGCCCGGCGACGGGGGTGCAGCTGCCAAGCTTCAGGCGTTGGTTCTGGGGAAGGGATTCATGCCGGACGGCAACGCGGTGCAGCATCGGGGGGACGTCGGCGACCTAGCCGAACGCTCTCCGGCTCCCGTCCTGCAACGTGGACGCGGCCCACAACAGGCCAGGACTGGTGCCGGGCGAGGAACCCTATGTTTCTCGCTGAGCTGAGCATCAAGAACTTCAGGAAGCTGAAGGACATCAAACTCCATTTCCAAGATGGGCTCAATATCCTGGTTGGCCCCAACAACGTGGGGAAGACTGCGGTAATCGATGCGCTGCGGGCGTTGCTCTCAGGACCAGACGAGCCACCCCTACGCCTCTCTCTAACCGATCTTCGCTGCCCGGTTGGTGGAGAGCCCGCGCCCTCCTCGGTTGTCTTTGAGTACATCTTCCGGGGTCTCACGGTCGACGATGAGGCCGACTTCATGCCCGCCCTTGAGCCAGGCGAGCCCGGAAAGCTCAACGCCCGAATCGGGGTTCGGTACTCCGACGCGGACAGCTCGGGCCGGCTTCGTCCGAAGCGCTGGTGTGGTCAGCATGAGGATGTCCCGCTGACCAGCGAGATGATGGAAAATCTGCGCGGGGTGTATCTCCAGCCCCTTCGGGATGCCTCTCAGGCTCTGCGGCCTGGTCGATCGAGTCTGTTGGCGCGCCTCCTTCGGCTCTTGGCGGATGAGGCGGGGATAAAGAGCATCGATGACGTCCTGAAGGCCACGGACGACGAACTCAAGAAGCTCGCGCCTGTCGTCACTACCCAGGAGGCGGTTTCTGATCGCCACAAGAAGATGCTGGGAGGTACTCTGGCGCAGGTCCTCAATGTCAGCCTGAGCCCTAGCGACTTTCAGAGGATGTCTGCACGGGCTTCCCTGCTGGTTGATGCGTTAGAACTCGACCAGAATGGCCTGGGGTTTAACAACCTTATCTACATGGCCGTGGTGCTCAGCGACCTCTCCAAGGATCCGGAGGCCGCAGCCTACCGCGGCCTGATCGTGGAGGAGCCGGAAGCGCATCTCCACCCGCAGCTGCAGGCGATTCTCCTTCGGTATCTTGAAGGTATCCGGGAGACCCCCGAGGGCGAGAGGCCCGTGCAGGTCTTTGTTACGAGTCATTCACCAAACTTCGCGAGTATTGCGAAGATCGAAGCCCTCGCTTGTTTGGTTGATGTGGGAGACGGTGTCGAGGCGTTCTTCCCACGCGAAGTAGCGTTCCAGCCCGGGAAGAGAGAAAAGCTTGAGCGCTATCTCGATGCCACTCGTGCTGAGATCTTCTTCGCCCGGCGTGTCGTGTTCGTCGAGGGCTCTGCGGAACTGATCCTCCTGCACGTACTGTCGAAGAGAGCGGGGTTTGATCTGCGAGGGCACGGCGTCAGCGTCATCAGCGTCGAGGGCCTCAATTTCGATTCGTTCTTGCCGCTGTTTGGAGAGAAAGGGCTGAAGGTGCCGGTCGCGGTGATCACTGACGCCGATCCACAGTCGGATGATGACGCTGTTCTCTACCCGGGCTTTGGCGCGGCCAAGGTCGTTTCAGAAAACACTACGAAGATGAAGGGCTTGGAAGACGCGTTCGTCAAGGTGTTTTGCGGCCTGAAGACGTTCGAGTATGACCTTGCCCTCCACCCTGCCAACCTGAACCCCATGCTCGCGGCGCTCGCCGAACTTCACCCGATCATCGGTAAGGAGGTTGCGGCGTCCGTCGCCGCGGCGGGCGACGCCGAAAAGGCCAAGACTCTCTTCTGTGGCCTATTTGAGCGAGGGTCGACTCCTGTGCAAAAGGGTCGTTTCGGGCAAGCCCTGGCGCAGGTCTGGGCCGACGAGCAGGTCGCCTGCGAGGTTCCCAGCTACATCCGCGACGCCCTTCAGCATGTGTGTACCTTCGGAACCGGGCAGCCGTGATCGAACTGTCCGCCGAACAGCGCGCCGTCGCGCTTGACTCCCCCCCGGTGCCTCTCGCGGTAATCGCGTGCGCTGGAAGCGGTAAGACGAGCACAGCGACGCACCGGGTTCTGGAACTTCGGAGGCAGCTTGGCTCGTCCCGCGGCCACGTTGCGTTGCTCTCATTCTCGAACGTAGCGGTGGAAACCTTCCGGCGTGACTATTCGAGGCTCTTGGCCGAGGGGCAGGCACGTCGACCCGGTGGTGTCACTATTGAAACCGCCGATAGCTTCTTCACGACCTACGTGCTCCGGCCGCACGCTTATCGCACGATGGGTTGCAGCAAGACCCCTTCCCTGATTACAGGTGGGGAACCCTTCTTGCAAAACGAGGGGTTCCGATTCTGGGCCACGGTCAACGGTCGCAGGATGCCCGTCGATGTGGGCAGCGTTAGAACATCTTTCTTTGATGGCGCAGCGACGTTCTGCGGCTCCCCTGGGGCGGGCCCGGCCGTTTTGCTCCGAAACGGACTCGACGCTGCGAAACGCCTCGGCGCCATCGGCGCCTACACCCATGATCTCGGACGATTCTGGGCATACTGCACCCTTCAGGATCAGCCCCTAATCCGCCGTGCCCTTACCCGTCGCTTTCCATACATCTTGGTCGACGAGGCGCAAGATGTTGGACCCATGCACCAGGCGATCCTCGACGTACTCGCCAAGGAAGGGGCTCAGGTCTCGCTCATAGGTGACCCACACCAAGCAATCTATGAGTTCGCCGGTGCTGATGGGAAGGCCTTGAAAGACTACTCGGGTCGTGCCGGCGTCAAACAACTGTCGCTGACCATCAACTATCGGTCCGTACCCAAGATAGTCCAGGCCGCAAACTCACTCTCTGGGCGAGCGGATGGCCCTGCCCGTGCTGCGCCACCAGCACGACATGGCGCCTACATTTTGAGCTACCCGCCAAACTCGGAGGCCCAGATGGTGGACTCCTTCAGAGCGGCGGTAGCCGATGCGGGACTAGAAATCTCTCGATCGGCTGTCGTATGCCGTGCGAAGGACCTCGTAGGAAGGCTACGAGGCCACGCGAGCGACCACGGTCAAGGCGTGGTTCGCCGGTTTTGCCTAGCCGCGGTCCTGCGCGACGTTCAGGCCGAATACGCGCAGGCATTCGACACGGTTGTCGGCTGCTTTGCGTCACTCCTCTCGTCCTCGGATGCCCCTGAGTTCCTCAAGGTCCGGAATCCTTGCTTCTACCGTGAGTCGAGACTCCTGCGCCGTCGCGTATGGAGGTTCGTTCGGGACTCAGACAGCGGTTTGCCATCGTCGGGGCTAGTAGCAAACCGAGAGTGGCATTCGAATCTGGTCCTCAGAGTGAAGGCGTTCCTCCAAGACGTTGAGAAGGAGTGCGGTCTCCGTCCCACCTCTAATGTGGGAAAGAGGCTCGCCAAGAAGGGCCTGCCCAGCAGAGCCCTCGCCGGGCTCCCCGCCCCGAGGCCGGCTGGCGAGAACGTGCGGATTGAAACGGTTCACCATGTGAAAGGCGAGAGTCTGGACGCTGTCCTTTATGTAGCGACCAAGGCTCACGTGAAAGCCCTGATCGGCGGCGTGGGAACTGAAGACGGGCGTATAGGTTATGTCGCCTTGACGAGAGCCAGGGACCTCTTCTGGCTGGCTGTGCCCGAAGGAAGCTATGAGGACTTCAAACCAGCGCTTCTGGCGGCGGGCTTTGACGAGTGGGGGGAAGACGCCCAATCCGTGCGGGTTCTCTAGCCTGCGCAAGGAGCGTGGAATGTCTGAGACAGATCGCGTGCCCTTATCGGGGACTCCACCGCCAGGACGACTTGTAGGCGACTGTGCCGAACTCCTCCCCAATAAACTTCGTCCACATGCTTTGCCTGGGCTCTCCGCCAAACTTCGCCTCATCGGCCAGCTTCTCGAAGACTTCGCCGGGGGACGTCCATCCGCCCGGCCGTCAGCAACCAGTCTCGCCCTTGGGACCGGCGGGTTGGGCCTAAGCCCTTAACTACCCTTTCGGGACCTGCTCGTCCGCGTGGTAGCTCGACCGGACCAGCGGGCCGGACTCCACATGGCCAAAGCCGATGGAAAGACCGAACTCCTTGACCTGCGCGAACTCGTCGGGCGTGTAGTACTTCAGGATGGGAAGGTGGTCGAGGGACGGACGCAGATACTGGCCGACGGTAAGGATGTCTACCTTCGCGTCACGGATGGCGCGGATCGTCTCGAGAATCTCGTCCCACTCTTCGCCCAGGCCCACCATGATGCCGCTCTTGGTGAGAAGGCCCGCGTCCTTTGATCTCGAAAGCAGCTCCAGCGAACGCTTGAAATTCGCCCCCGGCCTCACCTTCCGGTAAAGCCTCGGCACCGTCTCGGTGTTGTGGTTGAGGATGTCGGGACGGGTGTCGATGACCACCTGAAGCGCCGACCAATTGCCCTTGAAGTCGGGGATGAGGACTTCGACCGCGCAGCCTGGGACTTTCTCCCGTACCAGCCGGATGGTCTCGGAGAACATCCACGCCGCACCGTCCTTCTGCTCGTCGCGATTGACCGAGGTGATGACCGCATGCTTAAGACGCATGGCCGCGATGGCTTCGGCCACCCGACGCGGCTCATCGGGGTCCGGAGGCATGGCGGCGAGTCCCGTCTTTATCGCGCAGAAGCCGCACGCACGGGTGCAGGTGTCCCCGAGAATCATGAAGGTGGCGGTGCCGCGGTTCCAGCAGTCGCCGATATTCGGACATCGTGCCTCTTCGCAGACGGTGTGCAGCCTCTGGCCGCGCACCAGCGAAAGGAGCGCGTCGTAGCGCTCCCCGACGGGAGCGCGAGCCTTGATCCAGCTCGGGCGCGGCAGAGGCGCGGCCACGCCCGCTCCGTCGGGGACTACGGCCGGCGTTATCGCCGTCATCGGAACCCGTCCGGCGCCTGCGCGTGTAGCGAAGGGATCTGGTCAGCCGACGGAGGCGGGACTCTGCCGCGACAGGGGATGCACTGTTTTTGAGCGAGCTCACTCATGTGTTGATTCGTTCCCTAGCCACCAAGGTAGGACATCTCGGCCTTGGGAAGCTTGACGGTTTCCGCTGATCGAATCTCGGAGTAGCGGTCGCTTCGCACCCGCCACACATCAGCAATGGAGTTCGAGATGAGGACGTCGCTCGCGCCACCACGAAGAAGCGACCGCAGGTCGTGGCCCGTGGTCGCAAACAGGCACGTGAACAGCTGGCCGTCCGCCGAAAGCCGGGCGCGACTACAATCGCGGCAGAACGGCTGGGTCACCGAGGCAATGATGCCGATCTCGCCGCCGCCGTCGCGATACCGCCATCGGCTTGCGACTTCACCACGGTAGTTCGGATCGATCGGCTCGATGGGCATCTCGGCATTGATCGTCGAGAAGATCTCCGCGGCCGGGACGACATCATCGAGACGCCAGCCGTTCGAGTGCCCCACGTCCATGTACTCGATGAAGCGCAGGATGTGACCGGTGCCGCGGAAGTAGCGGGCCATCGGCAAGACGCTGTGTTCGTTCACTCCGCGCTTGAGCACCACGTTGATTTTGATGGGAGTGAGACCAACCTGACCAGCGACATCGATTCCGGCCAGCACCTGCTCGACCGAGAAATCGACATCGTTCATCGCCCGAAAGACCTTGTCGTCCAGCGAGTCGAGACTCACGGTCACGCGACGAAGACCGGAGTCTTTGAGCGCGCGCGCCTGCGTCGCGAGCAGCGAGCCGTTGGTCGTCAGCGTGAGGTCCAGCCCTGGGATGCAAGCCAACATCGCGACCAGGCGGTCGAGATCCCGGCGAAGTAATGGCTCTCCCCCAGTGATGCGGACCTTCGAAACACCGAGAGATGCGAAGATCCGAGCCAGCCGAGCGGTCTCCTCGAACGTGAGAAGCTTCTCGCGCTTTAGGAAGTGATAGTCGCGGCCGAAGACTTCCTTCGGCATGCAGTAGACGCAGCGGAAGTTGCAGCGGTCGGTGACGGAGATCCGAAGATCGCGTAGCGGCCTCTTCAGCGTGTCAGTCAGGCTCTCGCCAATTTGCCGAAGCCCTCTCGCGCTGCTCATGTGTTGACGGCCAGGTTGATTCCCTCCGGCGCTGACAGGGTTCCGTCCAGGGCCGGTCCGTTGGGTCGCTCGGTGATGCGGTAGGAGCAGCACCTATCTCCCGAGAGGATATGCTCGATCCGCGCGACGGAGACATCGTCACCCAAGACGTTGCGAAAGAGCGACAGCTCGGCACCACATAGCCTCGAGCAGAGGCGCGCTGCCTTCGCGATGGAGCAGTGATTCTCGACGAGCTCGAGCGTTCCGTCGAGGGCGCGCCGCGACTCGGCCATGTAGCCTTCGTCGCGTCGGATCCGCGCGAGGATGGCCACGCGCTCCTCGATCGGGGCATCCGCGCCAGGCATCCGCGCGCGATAACTCGCGGCCTGCTGCCGCGTCATCTCCTCGGTCAGACGCTCGATGCCTTCCTCTCCGAAGGCGCTTTGGACTGCCTGGATCACTCCGACGGCAAGCTCGGCGTGGCAGTCGGGGAACCGATCGTAGGCGTTGGACGTGAGGCGCCAGAGGCGGGCAGGACGGCCCACCCTGCGCCGTTCGTCGGTGAAGTCAGCGAGCTTCTCCCCCTCCAAGACGGCGAGATGCTGTCTAACCGCCATCGTCGTGACGCCCAGGTTTTTGGCCATTTGGGCCGCAGTCTGCGGGCCCTCCGTCTTGAGGACGAACAGAACGCGTTCCCTACCGGTACCTGGAACGTCTGAACTCATGGTTGGTAGCATACACGTTTCGCAAGTTAAAAAAGTATATTCTTGACAAAGAAAATATTTACGGAATAATATACTTTCTAAACTACTGAATCGGACCACGAAGGACGGCCCGGACGAGGAGAGCACGATGATGTCAGCCACCGCGAAAATCACGAAGCGCAGCACGATGCAGGAGGTCCTCGAGGCCTATCCGAGCGCGCAGCGCGCTCTGTTTCGCCGCTACCACATCGGCGGATGTAACAGCTGCGGGTACGAGCCCGAGGACATCCTCGAAGAGGTGGCGCACCAGCACAACATCACCGACCTCGACAAAGTCCTCGAGTTCATCGAGCACGCCGAGGAGAGCGATCGGCGTGTCCATGTGAGCCCCGGGGACGTCGCGGCGGCTTTTCGGAGCGACATCCCGCCGCGGCTCGTGGACGTCCGCGCTCCGGAAGAGTGGGAGCTGGCTCGGATCGAGGGCGCGACGCTCAACACGGAGGAGCTGGCACACGAGATGATGCGCTGGCCCAAGGACACCCCGATCGTCTTCTACTGCCACCTCGGGCAGCGCAGCCTCGACGCCGCCTCGTACTTCGCAGGCCACGGCTTCCAGAACGTACGGTCGATGGCCGGCGGCATCGACGCCTGGTCGCTTGACGTGGACTCGTCGGTGCCGCGGTACGAGATGGCGCGTGAGCCCGGAAATGGCAAGGCGACCCTGCGGCCGCTCCGTTCAGTCGTGTCGCAGGCCGCGGGCTGCCAGAAGTAGGAGAGCATGATGATGAACGTTCAGACCGAAATCCGCGATCTCACGAACCAGGAGTACAAGTACGGGTTTGTCACCGACCTCGAGACGGACGTCGTACCGCGCGGCCTCAACGAGAACGTCATTCGCCTCATCTCGGCGAAGAAGAACGAGCCGGAGTGGATGCTCGATGGGCGGCTCCGGGCCTACCGCCACTGGCTCACGCTGGAGGAGCCCCGCTGGCAGAACGTCCACTACGGGCCCATCGACTACCAGGACATCATCTACTACGCAGCTCCCAAGCCCAAGACGGCGGGTCCCAAGAGTCTCGACGAAGTCGATCCCGAGATGGTGGCCATGTTCAACAAGCTCGGCATCTCGCTCGCCGAGCAAGAGCGGCTGAGCGGCATCGCCGTGGACGCCATCGTGGACTCGGTCTCGGTCGGCACGACGTTCAAGAAGAAGCTCGCCGAAGTCGGCGTCATCTTCTGCTCGTTTTCGGAGGCCGTTCAGGACCATCCGGACCTCGTCAAGAAATACCTCGGCTCGGTAGTCCCCTACACCGACAACTACTTCGCGACGCTCAACTCCGCTGTTTTCACCGACGGCTCGTTCTGCTTCATCCCCAAGGGCGTGCGCTGCCCGATGGAGCTTTCTACCTACTTCCGCATCAACGCCGCGGACACCGGCCAGTTCGAGCGCACGCTCATCATCGCAGAGGACGCCGCATATGTGAGCTACCTCGAGGGCTGCACCGCTCCGATACGAGACAAGAACCAGCTCCACGCCGCGGTGGTCGAACTCGTCGCACTCGAGGGCGCGCAGATCAAGTACTCCACCGTCCAGAACTGGTACCCGGGCGACAAAGACGGCAAGGGCGGCATCTACAACTTCGTGACCAAGCGCGGCAAGTGCGCGGGCGCAAACTCGAAGATCTCCTGGACCCAGGTCGAGACCGGTTCCGCCATCACCTGGAAGTACCCGAGCGTGATCCTCCAGGGCGACAACTCGGTCGGTGAATTTCACTCCGTCGCTCTGACCAACAACCGTCAGCAGGCCGACACCGGCACGAAGATGATCCACATCGGGAAGAACACCCGGAGCACGATTCTTTCGAAGGGGATCTCTGCTGGCCGGGGCCAGAACACGTACCGGGGGCTGGTGAAGATTCTCAAGTCGGCGAGCGGCGCGCGGAACCACACGCAGTGCGATTCGTTGCTGCTCGGCGACCAGTGCGGAGCGCACACGTTCCCGTATGTCGAAGTGAAGAACCCGACCGCGAAGGTCGAGCACGAGGCGTCCACCTCGAAGATCGGCGAGGACCAGCTCTTCTACTGCCAGCAGCGAGGCATTCGCCAGGAGGACGCGGTCTCGATGATCGTGAACGGCTTCTGCCGCGAGGTCTTCAAGGAGCTGCCGATGGAGTTTGCGGTCGAGGCCCAAAAGCTTCTGGGCGTAAGCCTGGAAGGATGCGTGGGCTGAAGTGGACACCATGCTCGACATCAAGGATCTGCACGCCAAGGTTTTGGGCCGAGAAATCCTGCGCGGGATCTCTCTTCAGGTGAACGCGGGTGAGGTGCACGCAATCATGGGCCCGAACGGTTCGGGCAAGAGCACGCTTGCCCAGGTGCTAGCGGGCCGCGACGGCTACGACGTCACCGGCGAGGTCCTCTACAAAGGAAAGAACCTGCTCGCCATGTCGCCGGAGGACCGTGCGGTCGCCGGTGTCTTCCTCGCGTTTCAATACCCCATCGAGATCCCGGGCGTTGGAAATCTCTACTTCCTCCGGACCGCGCTCAATGCGGTTCGTAAGCAGCGCGGGCTCGAGGACCTCGACGCGATGGATTTCCTCGCTCACGCCAAGGAGCGGATGAAGCTCGTCGAGATGGACCAGAGCTTCATGACTCGGTCCGTCAATGAAGGCTTCTCCGGCGGCGAGAAGAAGCGGAACGAGATTTTTCAAATGGCGATTCTGGAGCCGAAGCTCGCCATCCTGGACGAGACCGACTCTGGGCTCGACATCGATGCGCTTCGGGTCGTCGCGGCTGGCGTGAACGCGCTCAGGAGCAAAGACCGGGCGATGCTGGTCATCACGCACTACCAGCGGCTCCTCGACTACATCGTCCCGGACCACGTGCACGTCATCGCGAGCGGCCGGATCGTGAAATCCGGCACCAAGGACCTCGCGCTCGAGCTCGAAAAGCACGGCTACACCGAACTCGAGCAGCAGCTCCCCGCGCGCCCGTCGCCCGCCCTCGGTGGAGCGCTATGAGAAGCACGGCGAACGCCTTTTTGGAGGGCCTCTGGCACTTTGATGTGAAGCGCAACGGCCACCACCCCGGCTGGCTGAAGGGGCTACGCCGCTCGGCTTTCCAGTGGGTAGGGGAGCACGGCTTTCCGACCGCGAAGGACGATGCCTGGAAGTACACGCGGGTTGCCCCCATCCTGGCGGTTCCGTTCGAGCCGGCCGAGCTGGCCATGAGCCGTCGGCTGTCCACGGGAGCGATCGAAAAGCTCGCCGGCGACCTCGGCGGAGCACGGCTCGTCGTGGTCAACGGGTACTTCGCCCCCGAGCTCTCCTCGCTGAAAAGGCTTCCCGCGGGGGTCAAGGTGATGAGCCTGGCCACAGCCCTCGCCCTCGCCGAGGACGAGGAGCTTTTCGCGCCGTTTCTCGCGCGACCGTTCAGGGAGCAGCCCCACGCCTTCACCGCGCTCAGCGCTGCTCTCGCCGAGGACGGTGCGCTCGTTCGGATTCCCGCGGACACAACAATCGAAGAGCCAATCCACGTCGTGTTCGTCTCGGACACAGGCGCCTCCCCTCTTGTGTCTCATCCCCGGTCTCTCGTGCTCGCTGGACCCGGAAGCCGCGCGACGATCGTCGAGAGCTACGTCGGCATCCAGGGCGACGTCTACCTCACCAACGCGGTCACCAACATCGTGCTCGATGAGGGCGCCGTGGTGGAGCACTACAAGCTCCAGAACGAGACGGAGACCGCGTTCCACATCTCGCTTCTGGACGTACGACAAGGGCGAGGAAGCCGCTTCTCGTCTCACTCGCTGGCACTCGGAGCATCGGCGGCACGGCACGAGGTGAGAGTGAAGCTCGAGGCCGAGGGGGCAGAGGTAATCCTCAACGGCCTGTACATGCCCAAAAACGAGCAACATCTCGACAACCCGACGACCATCGAACACGCCGCGCCCCACTGCACCAGTCGTGAGCTCTACAAGGGCATCGTCGATGGACACGGACGAGGCTCGTTCGACGGACGAGTCATCGTGCGCCCGGGCGCGTTCAAGACCGATGCGAGCCAGATCAACAAGAACCTGCTTCTGTCCGAATCGGCGCAGATCGACACCCGGCCGCGACTCGAGATCTTTGCCGACGACGTGAAATGCACCCACGGCGCCGCCGTGGGCCAGCTCGACGAGGACGCGGTGTTCTACCTGCGTTCGCGCGGCGTACCGCACGGGGCCGCGCGGGACCTGCTCACGTACGCGTTCGCGAGCGAGATGCTCGGGCTCCTTGGCGTGGAGGCCCTCCGATCCCGGGTCGAGAGGATCGTCGCGGGGCGGCTCGGCGGCGCGGAGGTGGCAGCATGACGACCGCCGCGATCAAGGGCAAGAAACAGGAGGATGCGCTGGCGTTCTTCGGGCGCGTCCACATCCTGCTGAGAGACGGACCGAGCGGCGCGGTGAAGCCCGAGGAAGTCGGCAAGCTCGCGGCACTCTCCGGTGTCTGGGAATTTCCGAGGCGGGTCAAGTGCGCCACTCTCGCGTGGCACACGCTGCGCAACGCCCCATGAGAAACGGGCTCACCGATTTCAACGGAGCGACCTGGGAGCCGAACCGATGAGGACACCTGTCATTCACATCAGCGACTCGGCCAGAAGAGCGTTCCTGGACGCCGCGGTAAACGCGGGTGGTGATTCGCTGAGGCTCGAGATGAGCCCGTCTTTTGTGGCCAATCCCTTCTTCGGGCCGGTGGAGATAGACGACATCGCCGTCGACTGCGATGGCCTCACGATCTTGCTCGATCCATCCAGTGCTGGACGCGTCGATGGCGTTTCCATCGATTACCTCAAGAGGCCGGATGGCTCTGGATTCAAGTTCGAGAACCCGAACAAACCACAAGGCCCACTCGAGCGCAAGGAGCAAGGCCCACTCGAGCGCAAGGAGATTGAGCTAACGCGGGACTGCGAGGCGACGATCATTCCGGGCGGGCAGAAACTGAATCTCTCGAAGGGCCGCCGCGTGATCGTCACCCAGGCCCTGGGCGGCAGCTTCACCGTGACGACCGAAGTCGGCCAACTGGTGCGGATTGCGCCAGGCGATGCGGACGCGCTTGGCCTCGAGATCGCGCAGGTGACCGACGTTCCTGTCGAGTCCGGGCCCTTTGACCTGCAGAAGGTGATCAAGATGCTCAAGACCGTTTTTGATCCGGAGATCCCGGTCAACGTGGTGGATCTCGGGCTGGTCTACGCGTGCGATGCCCAGCCCCTCCCCGAGGGTGGCCACAAGGTCGAGATCAAGATGTCCATGACGGCACCGGGTTGCGGGATGGGCGATGTCCTGAAAGAGGACGCGCGCGCCAAGGTTCAGACGGTTCCCGGCGTCGTCCAGGTTGACGTGGAGATTGTCTGGGATCCGCCATGGGATCAAAGCCGCATGTCCGAGGCCGCCCGACTGCATCTGGGCTGGTTGTGAGGCCGGATGAGATGGGGCACTTCGAGATCGCAGGCACAACCACGATGGAGGAAGTCCTTCGGGCCAAGGCTATGAGGAACGACCAGTGACGTATGTAATTACCCAAGCCTGCATTGACACCAAGGAAAAGTCCTGCGTGGAAGTGTGCCCAGTGGATTGCATCTACGAGGGGCCGGACATGCTGTACATCCACCCGGACGAGTGCATCGACTGTGGCGCGTGCGAGCCGGCGTGCCCGGTGACGGCGATCTTCCCGGATGCGGACGTGCCGGCGGATCAGAAGCAGTACGTGCAGATCAA
>Ga0163152_10002121_pt1 | contig 29210 bp, 26 predicted proteins | sample OliLakLV19MP8IB2_FD_148635 | JGI IMG/M metagenome (GOLD analysis project Ga0163152, IMG submission 148635) | Freshwater microbial mat bacterial communities from Lake Vanda, McMurdo Dry Valleys, Antarctica - Oligotrophic Lake LV.19.MP8.IB-2 | ecosystem: Environmental > Aquatic > Freshwater >...
GTTCTATCAACCGCCAGCTCCGGTCCGTGATGACAAAGCGTTCCCGTCGCATTGCAAACCTCCCAAAAGGAAGTTTGAATCAGCGTTCGGGCAGCCTGTGAATCCCTAATGTCCACAGGGCCTAGAGCATCTCTCGTCCGCCTGGACGCAGACAGATCGCTCGACACTTTTGAGGTAGGGCATCTGTCTTCGGTCAGGCTGATTAAGTCTGATCGACCTATGCTCCAGCGGCTGAAAACAGCTGGGCGACAAAGAGGCGGCTGCGCACCAATTCCTGGCGCCGCCGCCTCAAGCTCTTGCCCGGCAGGCCCGGCCCCTTGCCGGGCGGGGCAGGCCGGCGCGAAGTCGTGTTAGCCGCCCGTCGGGACCGTGCGGTCTGACCCGGATAGATCGAACCCCTTGTCGAACTGGCCACAGGAATCCTCGCAGTGACCATCGACGACATTCTGGCCTCGCTGGCCGCGCAAGGCGGCTGGCTCGGCCCCGCTGTTTCCCAATACGGGCTGTTCGTCGCCGCGATGCTGGTGGCCGGCCTGTTCGCCGGCTTCGTGGCGGGCATGTTCGGCATAGGCGGCGGATTCGTGGTTGTGCCAGCGCTGGCAGGGGTGCTCGGCGTTTTCTCGCAGGGCGCGAGCCAATCCCACATCATGCATGTTGCGATCGGAACGTCGCTGGCGACAATCTTCTTCACGTCGCTGCGGTCCGTGCAGGCGCACGCCAAACGGGGCGCCGTCGACTGGACGATCCTCAAGGGCTGGCTTCCTTGGGTGACGGCCGGCGTGATTGTCGGGGTCATCCTGACGGGGCTGATGGACGGCATGGCGCTGAAGCTCGTGTTCGGTGTGGGCGTCCTGCTGATGGGGATGCACTTCATCTTCCCCGTGCTGGCGAGCCGGCCGGCTTTGCGGGAGTCGATGCCGAAAGGGCCGGTGCGGGCCGTACTCGGATCCGTACTCGGCGCTTTCTGTTCCCTCCTCGGCATCGGAGGCGGCACGCCGGCCGTCCTCATCATGACGCTCAACGGCGTCAACATTCACCGGGCGGTTGCGACCGCAGCCGGGTTCGGCACGATCATCGCGGTGCCCGGCGCCATCGGGAACATGATCATCGGGCTCAACACCCCGGACCTTCCCTTCGGATCGGTGGGGTTCGTCAATCTGATCGCCTTAGCCGCCATTACAGCGATGAGCATCCTTACCGCGCCGTTGGGCGTCGCCGCCGCCCACAGTCTCGATCCCAAGAAACTCAAGCGCGTCTTTGGCGTCTATCTGCTAATCACGGCCGCATTCATGCTCTACCCGTTCCTGAAGATCGAAACGCTGGTTGGCGCTGCAGCAACATGAGCGGTCAACGCCTGTCGGCGGCGGAAGCTTTGATTTTTGGAGAATTAATCTTCCCGGCGGGCGATCTTGGGGGGTCGGGGGGGACGGAAAAGACCACCAGCGCCGGGAAGACTAACGACAAAACACTCATCGACGATGACGGTTCCGAGGCTTCTGAAAAAAGTTGCCACCTTCTGCGCTTCCGTCCTATTCTTGCTGAACTTCAAACGGGAATTCCATGCGCGCATCCTTGATCTCGGCGGCTTTTTTGTCAGCAGCCAGTCTCGCGGCGGCGATTGCTCCAGCGGCGGAGGCACAGCTGTCCGACCCCGGCGGACGTGCGGCGTTCCGCGCAATCTACGAAGAGATGGTCGAGACCGACAGCTCGCCGTCCACGGGATCGTGCACCAGGGTGGTCACGTCCGCGCTCGGCCGGCTGAAAGCCGCAGGCTATGCGGACGCCGAGGCCAGGCTGGTCATCCCGGCCGGCGCGCCGGACGACGGCAATCTTGTCGCGGTGATCGAGGGCGCTGACGCCTCCGCCAAAGCCGTGCTGCTGCTGGCGCATATCGACGTTGTCGATGCGAGGCGGGAAGACTGGCAGCGCGACCCCTACACGTTGATCGAGGAGAACGGCTTTTTCCATGGCCGGGGGACGGCTGACATGAAGGCGCAAGCCGCCGTGTTCCTCGACCTGATGATCCGGTTGAAGACAGAAGGCTTCAAGCCGATGCGCGACCTCAAGCTGGCCCTCACTTGCGGGGAGGAGACGTCGAACCGGGTCAATGGCGTCGATTACCTGTTGAAGAACCACCGCGAGCTGATCGATGCGGCCTTCGCGCTCAACGAAGGCGCGAGAGGGCTCCTGTCGGCTGCAGGCAAGCCTCTGGCGTTGCAGCTGCAGGCAGGCGAGAAAATTCATCAGGTTTTTGTTCTCGAAGTGACAAACCCGGGCGGGCATTCCTCGCGGCCGGTTCCGGACAACGCCATCTACCGGTTGGCGCAGGCGCTGAAAAAGGTTCAGGCGCACCAGTTTCCGGTTCAGGTGACGCCGGTGACGCGAACCTATTTCGAGCGCATCGGCCCGATCCTGGGTGGACAGATCGGGGCGGCGATGACCGCCGTCGGCAAGAAACCGGACGATCAAGGCGGGCTTGGGGTTCTGACAAGCGATCCAACCTACAACGCGATCCTTAGATCGACGTGTGTTGCAACGCAGCTTGATGCGGGGCACGCGCCCAACGCCCTGCCGCAGCGGGCGCGCGCGACTTTTTCCTGCCGCATCATGCAGGGCACGACGCTGGAGCAGGTGCAGGCCGCGATTACGGGGGCGGTCGCCGATCCGCTGGTCACGGTGTCGATCGAGCGGCGACGGGATGGATCGAACCCGCCGGAACTCACCGAGGAGATCATGGCGCCGATCCGCAAGGTCGCCGCGCGGATGTGGCCGGGCGTCGCCATCGCGCCGTCGATGACGGCGGGGGCCACGGACGGCCGGTTCCTGATGAATGCCGGCATCCCGACCTATGGGATGAGCGGCATGTTCGCCATTCCCGGGGAGAGCAATGCGCACGGCCTCGACGAGAAGATACGCGTCAAGTCGGTCTATGAAGGCCGCGAATTCCTGGAGGCGGTGACGCGGGCCTATGCTGGCGGGGAGTAGGCCTTTTCAAGGCGGGTAGCGGACAGCGCTATCTTGCCAAGCCAGCCGCGTGATCCTCGGCAGCTTTCAGAAGGCGCAGGACGTTGCCGCCCCAGATGTTTCGCAGGTCGGCTTCGGTATAACCCTCGGCCAGCAAGCGTTCGGTGATTTTCGGCAGCGCCGAGATGTCGCGCATGCCCTCGACTCCGCCGCCGCCATCCCAGTCCGCGCCGACCCCGACATGGTCAGGACCGATCAGTTTCAGCGTGTAGAGGAATTGCTCCATGTAGTCGGCGAAGTCGGCGCGCGCCTCGGGAAACTGCCTGTCCATCGCCATCCGCTCGTCGAGATAGGCCTCGTAGCGCTCTGGCGCGAGCGCATCGAGCGCCCCCCATTTCTGGCGCAGCGCCGCGACGGCGGCGAGGCGTTCAGGCGATTGCGTGAGGTCCTTGATGAAGCTGCCCAGCGCGTTCATCTGAATGACGCCGCCCCTGGACGCCAGCTTTTTCAGGAGGGCGTCGGATGCGTTGCGTGGATGCGCGTGCGGCGTATCGGCGCCATGGTGTGAGAGTATGATCGGGGTCGCCGACAGGTCGATCAATTGCTCGATCGCGATGTCGGAGGAATGACTGCCGTCGAGGATTATGCCCAGCCTGTTGGCCTCCTTCACCAGTTCGCGGCCAAGCGGACTGAGGCCGTTCCATTTCGGTCCGCCGGCATCATTTGTGGAATCGGCGAACTGGTTATTGCCGTTGTGAACGGGTCCGATCATGCGGACGCCGAGCTTGTAGAACGTCTCGACCATCGAGATGTCCTCGCCCAGCGGATAGGAATTCTCGATCGACTGGTAGACGATCTTGCGGCCGGCGCGGTCGATGCGGGCGGCGTCCTCGGACCGGAGGGCCAGCTCGAATTCGTCCGGATGGCTCGCCGCCATCCTGTGTATGGCCAGGGAGCGGAGCAGGGCTGTGTCGCGCGCGCGTCGATAGGCTTCCGGCGTCAGCGGACCCTGCCCGGTGTAGATCGCCCAGAAACCACCATCGAGGCCGCCCTCCTTCATGCGCGGCAGATCAACCTGCGAGCCGTCGCGATTGACGTCGTGGCGCTCGGTGATGTCGAAGCCGCGCGGCTGGACGAGATTGGCGGGTGTGTCGAGATGGGTGTCGAGCGTCAGCAGGCGGTCATGGAGCGCTAAGGTGGCGGGCGGAACGATCCTGGCGGCGTTTGCGGTGGGTCCGCCCGGCGTGGCGCATGCCGCCGCCAGCAAAGAGGCGCCAGCAAGCAGAGAATGTTTCAGGATGCGCAGCGCCATGCAGGTGACTTTCTGTTGGGACAAGGCCCCAAGTCTTGCCCGTTCGGGCCCTCACGCTCAAGCGAAGAGTGTCCGCAGCGGTCGCCTGGGCCTTCGCCGCTCAATCTTCCTGCAGCATGGCGAGCGCGCCCTTGCGGTCGCTGGGCTTCAGCTTGAGAAACAGCGCGCGCGCTTTCTTGATGTCGGCGGGCTTGCCGCTAGCGGCGGCTGACCGCAGCGCCACGGTGGTAGGATCGTCCGCTCCCCGCAGGAAGGTGAGGGCGGAGGCGAGCTTGCCCATCGCCGCCTGGTCGATCGATCCTTCGTCCATCGGTCTCTCCGCAGCCAACGCGCGACCCTGACATGAATTGACAATATCCAGGCAGTGAAATCCGCCGGACGCCACTGTTTCGGGACCGTTGCGGCGCCCCCAATGGAGGCGCCGGCGCATCGATGCGAGGCGCTCGGGCCGCAAGGCTGTTCAGGCCCAGCCCGCATGTTATGCAGGGTCCGACACTCTGGGAGTCTGCATGAACCGCTTGATCTTCATAAGCCTGATTGTGGCGATGGTGCTGGGCGTTATCGTCGGCGCCCTGGTATTCCAGACCCAGACGCCCGAGGCGGCGACGGAGATCGCGGGCTATCTAAAGATACTCTCGGACGTCTTTCTGCGGATGATCAAGATGATCATTGCGCCGCTGGTGCTGACGACGCTGACGGTGGGAATCGCGCATCTGGGCGGCGGCGCCAGCCTCGGCCGGATCGGTTTCCGCACTATGGCCTGGTTCATCACCGCCTCGCTGATCTCGATCACGCTCGGCCTCGTGATGGTCAATCTGCTGCAGCCGGGAGTGGGTTTCGATACCGGACTCGCGGAGGGCCAAAACGTGCAGCTCGCAACCGGCGCATTCACGCTCAGCGAGTTCCTGACACATGTGTTTCCGACCTCGATCCTCGACGCCATGGCCCGCAACGAGGTTCTGCAGATCGTGGTGTTCTCGCTCTTCCTCGGAGTGGCGCTCGCAGCGCTTGGGGAGAAGACCGCCAAGGTCACGGACCTGCTGGAGCAGGGCGCTTTCGTGATGCTGAAAGTGACCGGCTATGTCATGGCGGTCGCCCCGGTCGCCGTGTTTGCGGCGGTCGCCGTGGTCATCTCGACCCGCGGGCTGGGCGTCCTTGGCGATTATGGCAAGCTGGTCGGCTCCTTCTTCCTAGCCCTTCTCGTGCTCTGGTCGATCCTGATCGCAGCCGGCTTCGTGGTTCTGGGGCCGCGCGTGTTCCGTCTGATGGCGGATGTGCGGGCGCCCCTGCTGCTGGCGTTCTCGACGGCCTCCTCCGAGGCGGCGCTGCCGCGCCTGCTGGAGCAGCTCGAACGGCACGGCGTCGCGAACCGGGTTGCGTCCTTTGTCCTGCCGCTGGGTTACTCCTTCAATCTCGACGGCTCGATGATGTATTGCAGCTTCGCCACGCTGTTCATCGCGCAGGCTCTCGGGGTCGATATCCCGATTTCCCAGCAGGTGGTCATGTTGCTCTTGCTGATGATCACGTCCAAGGGCATCGCGGCTGTCCCTCGCGCCAGCCTCGTGGTGATCGCGGCGACCTTGCCGGCGTTCGGCCTTCCGGTCGAAGCCATCGGGCTGGTGCTTGCCGTCGACGCCTTCATGGACATGGGGCGGACCGCCACCAACGTGATCGGCAACTCGATCGCCTGCGCCGTCATCGCCAAATGGGAGGGCCTGCTGGCCGACCCCAAAACGGACACTCCCGTGATCAGCGAAATGCTCGACGCCCCGCGGGCGGACGTCGCGCGGTACTGAGAAATGGAGGGGGCCGCCAGGAACGCAGCTGGCGGCCAGTTTTGCCGTTCCTCCCCACACGGCGGGCGGGAGGCGGGCCCCAATACGTCAAGAATGCGACGTTCGCGTGCGGCAACATGCTGTAAAAATCAGTAATACAAGTCTGGCGCTGGAGACAAAACAAAGGCATAAATTTTCCGTTCCGCGAACCGATGGGCCAAAGGCCACGGGTTGTGGATGTCAGGGGCGTCCAGAGCGAGAGACACATGTACTACGCGACCAAGAGACAGGCAGGCCCGACCCGTGCGATCGGGCTTCTCATCACGGCAGGCGTAATGGGCCTGGTTCTCGCGGCCCTGCTCCTGGCCAAGGCGCCAGAGATCATGGACATGCTGACCGAGACTGAAGTGGTCATCATCGAGGAAGAGATTATCGAAGACGAAGAGCCGCCGCCGCCGCCGCCCGTCGATGTCGATCTGCCGCCGCCGCCGCCACAGGTCATCCTGCCCGATTTCGTGTTCGACACGCCGCCCCCGCCCACCGCGATCCAGCAGGTTCAGCAGGTCGCCCGCCCGGCGCCGCCAGCGGCCGCGCGCCCCGCTCCGCCGCCGCCGCCTCCGGCCGTTCCGGCTGTGCGTCCCCAGACGGATGTCCGGCGCCTGGGAGAGCTGTTCGCGGAATACTATCCGGCGGCTTCGCTGCGCGCCAAGGAAGAGGGCACGGTCGAGGTCGACATGTGCGTCAGCATCGACGGGCGGATTTCCGACGTCAGGTTGGTCAGGACCAGCGGCTTTCCGCGTCTCGACGAGTCGACCGTGAAGAACCTCTCGAAGATGCGCCTCAAGCCGGCCAAGGATTCGGCGGGCAAGAACGTCGCCTGGTGCAATCCGCGTTTCCCGCTGGCGCTTACATGGCAGCTGCCGGAATGAGCGAAGCGAGTTGAACAGGGCCCGAACGCGCTGGCGGTCGGGCCTGTTGCGATGAGTGTGTTAGCAGAGACTGGTTGTTGAACTCGATCGGGCCATGCGAAGGGATAGCTTCGCGGGGTCCGGCGGGCAGGATCGGGGAAACCCGAATGAGGAGAGGGAAGATTATGAATACGGCGTATCTCGGTGACGGTCCTTCGCGACACGGCTCTCCGATCAAATTCCTGGTTGCCGCCATTGCGATGGCGTTCCTGCCGCTGGGTGCGATGGCCCAGACGCCGCCGGCGACGCCTCCGACCGACACGACCGCTCCGGCGCTCGACGTCGACACCAGCATACCGGGTCTCGAAGAGCCGGTTCCCGCGCCGCCCGTCGCCGCAGCGCCGCTGACGACGGCGGCTGAGCCGACCGAGACGGCCGAAGCGCACAATCCCTTCTCGATCCAGGGCATGTGGGCCGCCGGGGATATTGTCTCGCGTACAACGCTGATCATCATGATCATCATGTTTGCGGGCACGATCTACATTGCCGCCACCAAGGTCGTCGATCAGACGATACTGATGGGACAGGTCAAGCGGATCGGCGGCTTCTGGGAAGCGAATTCGCTCGACGAGGGCCTTGACGCGCTCGGCAACAAGAGCGCCTTCCGGTCCGTCGCCGAAGGCGCGATCGCGCAGGCGAACAGTTCGCAGGCAGGTCTCGGCGCGCGCATCAGCCGTTCGGACCGCATGTCGCACCAGGTCGGGATCGAGCTGGAGCGAATCAACGGACGCCTTCAGGGCGGAATGGCCTTCCTGGCCACGGTCGGCGCCATCTGCCCGTTCGTCGGCCTGTTCGGCACCGTCTGGGGGATCATCAACGCCCTCGTGCGCATCGGCCTCACGGGCGACGCCTCCATCGAGAAAGTGGCTGGCCCGGTCGGCGAGGCGCTGATCATGACGGCCATCGGCCTCGGCGTCGCGGTCCCGGCGGTCATCATGTACAACCTGCTGGGACGCCGCAACAAGGCGATCTCGGACGCGGCCCGTCACTTCGCTTTCGACGTCGAAAAACTGATGTCGACGTCAGCCAAAGCCTGAGAGGGCGTCAGCCATGTCGATCGATAGCACGGGCGCGAGTGGTATCTCACTGGTCGAGGAGGACGAGACCCCTCTCAACTCCTCGATCAATACGACGCCGCTAGTCGATATCATGCTGGTGATGCTGATCATCTTCCTCATCACCATCCCGGTGGTGGTCGGATCGATCGACGTCACGCTGCCGGAAGAACAGAACCAGGCGGTCATTCCCCGTCCGGAAAACGTCAACCTCTCCGTCGATACAGCCGGAAACGTGTACTGGAACATGTACAGGCTGCCCAATGACGAGGAATTGGCGCGGCGCCTTCGGGACGCAGCTGTCATCGTGCCTCAGCCCGAGGTGCATATCCGCGGCGACCAGAAAACCGAATACCACAATGTCGGGCGGGTCGTCGAAGCGGCTCAGAAGGCCGGTATCGCGAAGATCGGCTTCATCACCAAGAACCCCAACGCCGGCGGCTATTAGCCTGCGCGCGACACCAGCGGGAGCGTAAATCATGGCAATGCAAGTCGGTGCGACGGCGGAAGGGGAACCGCTATCGGAAATCAACACCACTCCGTTGATCGATGTGATGCTGGTGCTGCTGATCATGCTGATCATCACGATTCCGCCGCAGCGGCACGCCGTGAAGCTCGACACGCCGCGTCCCCCGCCGCCCGATGCGCCGCCGCCGCCGGAAAACCCGATCGAGCCGGTCCGTATCCAGGTCGATTTCGACGGGTCCTATTACTGGAATGGCAGCCCCATCGATCGGCCGACGATGGAGCGGCAGATGACGGTCGAGGCGCAACGCAGCGAGCAGCCCGAAATCCATATCGAGCCGCATCGTCTCGCCCAATATGAAAGAGTTGCAGGCGTGATGGCTTCGGCCCAGCGTCTCGGCCTTACGAAGCTTGGCATTATTGGGGGAACCCAGTAGCGCCTTATTTGTTCGATGCTGGTCACATCGACGGCGCCTTTGGTTGGGCGACCGTTCATGCAGCAAGTGCTGTAAAAGGATCGTTGTGGTCGGTGGATAGCCATCTATATCGAGACTGAAGGTGGAGGTTACACAATGAACTCTTTCGGCAAAACCCTGCGTAGCGGCGTGCCCGCTCTCGGCCTGGGACTGATCAGCGCTTTTGGACTGGCTGCGGCGACGGGGCTCGCCGCTCCCGCCGCCTACGCCCAGAAGCAGATCAAATCGTCTCAGGAATTCGCCAAGCCCATGGGTGAGGCTCAGGTATTGATCGGCGCCGGCAAATACGCCGAAGCGCTCGCCAAGATCGACCAGGCGGCGCCGCATGCCAAGGCGGCCACGGAGAAGCTCGGTGTCGAGCAGTTCCGCACGGCGGTCTACGCCAACACAAGGAACAACGCCAAGCTGATCCAGTCGCTTGAAGCCCAGCTCGCTCTCGGCGTCGATGACAACACCAAGAAGCGGCACCGCGCGACGATCGCGGGCACGTATTCGGTGCTCGGCCAGGACGCCAAGGCCGTTCAGCTCACCAAGGCCTATGTAAACGATTACGGCGGGACGGCCGACCAGTATGCCTATCTCGCCAGCTCCTCTCTCAAGGCCAAGAGCTATGACGAGGCGATTGCCTATGGTCAGAAGGCGATCGACCAGGGCCGCAAGGAAGGCAAGAAGCCGTCCGAGAAGTGGCACAGCATCGTCATGAAGGCCCAGTTCGACAAGGGCGATATCCCAGCCTATTACACGTCGCTCGAGCGGGCGGCTGCGGAATACCCGAAGGAAATCTACTGGCGCGCTCTGATCGAAAGGGCCGCCAAGGAACCAAAATACAGCCGTACCGCGACCCAACTCGACGTCTTCCGCGCCATGGTCGCGGCAGGGGTCAAGCTGAAAACCGAAGAGCAGATGGCGATGGCGGAAGCGGCGCTTTCGCGCGGCCTGCCGTCGGAAGCGGAAAAAGTCTTCGAGCCGCTGTTCAAGACGGGCGCTGTGGGCGGCGCGGATGACAAGAACGCGGCGCGGAACAATGGTCTTTACACACGGGCCAAGGCGGACGCGAAAGCTGATGCGGGCGGCGGGCTGGCTGACAGCGAGAAATCTGCCGCAACGGCCACCAGCGGCCAGGTCTTCGTCGAAACCGGCGAGGCCTATATGGGGCTCGGCGACCATGCCAAGGCGGTCGAGCTGATCAACAAGGGCATCGCCAAGGGCGGCATGGACGAGGGTCAGCTTGCTCTCGCCAAGCTCCGCCTCGGGATCGCCCAGTTCAAGGCCGGCCAGAAGGACGACGCCCGCAAGACCTGGGCTGAGGTCAAGGCTGACAATGGCGCGGCCGTGCTGGCCAAGAACTGGACCGGCATCTCCAAGCTCTAGCATTGGTGGTCCAAACGATCTGGAAGGCCCGGCTTCACCGCCGGGCTTTTCTTTTTTGTCTGCGGAGCGCCCCCATCGCGCCCGACGCCCTCAACCCGACGGGTCCTCAGGGTCGAGGCTCGACAAATCCCGTCCCGATGCCGGCCTTACCGATGCTGGCGTGAGTGGGGCGCCGGCAGCCGCTGGATCGCGAAAGAAACGGTCGGGACCGAGTTCAACCCGCATGGGCAGCACGATCAGCGGCGCGTCGTGTCCGTGCAGGCGCCGCTGCAGGCTGAGCGCGGTGCCGCCGTGCAGGAGGGTGGAGGCCCAACCATGCGGGCGGGTCATGGGCCGGGTCGCGACGAAGACGATGTTGGGATGGTCGGCGCGCGCCTTCAGGCACAGCGCTTCCAGCGTTTCGACCGCATCCGTCGAGAAACCCGTATAGACGCGCGCTGGCATGCCATGATCCCGGCTCCAGGCGACGATCTTGGCGCAGCGCTCTCCGACCTGCTGACGCAGCCTTTCCAGCGCCTCGTGGCCGCCATAAGCCTCGGCATCGACTTCGCCTGCGGAAATGATCACGACGCTGTCGAAACCGCCCCGAAATAGACGCTGGGCGTTCATCAGTGCGTGAAGGCCGGCGCCGCCATGCGGACCGGTGACGATGCCGACGGGGCGTTTCATGCGGGCTGGTTTGACGACCTCCAGCGCGCTCGACGGGTCGCGCACCAGCAAGTCCTCGAATGTCTTGTCCATCGAGGCGTCGAACCGGCGGTAGTGATCGCGAACCCAATAGCCACAGGCGGCCAGCATCGCTGTCACGAATACGGCCACCCATGCGCCTTGTGAAAACTTGGCGACAAACAGTGTCACCAGGATCGAAAAGGCAACGAGCAGCGCAACCATCGCGATGATCAGGCGTCCGAGCCAGCCTTTTTTCTGCCCGCGATGGGAAATGCCGTGACGCACCAGGCCGGTCAGCGAAAGCGTGAAGGTCAGGAAGACGTTGATGGAGTAAAGCACGACGAGGCTGTGGACCTGCCCGCCGGTCGCGAGCAGAAGGATGCCCGCCGCCGTTCCCATGGTGAGCACGCCGTTCTGGGCAACGAGCTTGCTGGAGAGGTGGGCGAAGGAGTGCGGCGCCCATTTGTCGTTGGCCATCGAGGCCAGGACGGCCGGACCGCCCAGAAATCCTGAACTCGCCGCCACCAGGAGCAGCGCCGCCGCAAAGCTCATCGCGACGAACAGTGCGATGCGCCCCGCCAACTCCTGGTTGGGGAAAAGCTGGGCCAGCGTGTCCTCGAACACCACCGCATTCAGCGTCTTGCCGGGTTCGATCTCCGGCAGCCAGACGGTGTAAAGAAGCATGATGCCGCCCGCGACAACAGCGAGGGACACAGCGATCAGCGCCATCGCCCGCGCGCCCGTCTGGGCCCGAGGCGGCTTGAGGGCGTGAGCGTTGTTCGAAAGCGCCTCGATTCCGGTATAGGTGCCGGCCCCGGCTGCATAGGCGGAGGCGATGATGGCGATGAGAGCCCAGACGCCGCCCTGACTGGTCACTTCGACCGCCTGCCGTTCGGCCTCGACCACGGCGGCGACGAGTTCGTCGCTCTTCGCGGCGATGCCGAAGGAAATCAGCACGACATGGGTCAGCAGGAAGCCAAAGAAGATCGGCGCGAGAAATGTAATGGATTCGCGAATTCCCCTGAGATTGAGAATCAGAAGAAAGGCGAGACCGCCTGCGAGGGCGAAGGGCTTGTATTGCAGCCACGCCGCAGGCGTAAGGCTGAACAAGGCGTCCGAGGCCGCGGCGACCGAAATGGCGATGGTCAGGGCGTAATCGACGAGCAGCGCCGAACCGGAGACAAGGCCGGCCAGCGGGTGAACCAGCCGGGTCGCGGCCTGATAGCCGCCGCCTCCGGATGGGAAGAGCGCGATCACCTGCACATAGGCCAGCGATATAACGACAACGGTGAGCGCCGTGATCAGCGCAAGCCACAGGACAAGGGGCTCGTGACCGCTGAGCGCCAGCGCCTTGTAGGCTTCCTCGGGCCCGTAATTGGCGGAGGAGAGGCTATCAGCCCCGACGCCGGCCCAGGCGAGGACAGCTACCAGCGCTGCGCTGCGCCATGTTTCGTAAGCCATGGGGTTCTTCGGGGCCTTGCGGCGTGCGAGGCGCGCCTTGACCCTGGAAAGGAGGTTCATCGTCGCTTCTGTCCGTGGCTCGTTGCACCGTCGCCGCGTTGGCTGTCCGCAGCAGTGGGGCAGGTTCGGGATCGCGCTTTCGCGGGGTCCCGTGTCAGACGGTTTCGCCTTCCTGCTGATCGCGGCGGAACTTCCGCCCCGCACCCTCGCGAGTAAAGTCCCGCCCTTCATAAAAATCTCTGGAATCGCGCCGTGATGTGTGCCTAGGCGGAGCGCGACTTTTGCGTTGAACAACCAGAGCAAACGGGTTCAGTTGGATCGAACTTTGCTCTCATGCGACACGATTTGACCGCAGCGGCCGAACACGCGATAGGAACGCGCACACGCCCGGTCGATGGGTTCAGAGCTGGATGATTCCGGCAGTCCGCCGGGGGATACATCCGTCCCGTAGTGACTAAACTGGGCTCCCTCCCCATGCTGCAGATTCACGATCTGACGTTCAGGATCGATGGCAGGCCGCTGTTCCAGCAGGCCTCCGCGCAGATCGCGGACGGCTGGAAAGTCGGGCTGATCGGCCGCAACGGCACGGGCAAATCGACCCTTCTCAGGATCATCCGCGAGGAGATCGCGCGCGGCGACGGCAAGGGCGATGGATCGATCCGCATCAATCGCGGCGCCCGCCTGGGGTTCGTCGCGCAGGAAGCCGCGCCAAGCGACACCCTGCTGATCGACGAGGTCCTCTCTGCCGACGTCGAACGCTCGGCGTTGCTGCGGGAAGCCGAGACGGCGGAGGACCCGATGCGCATCGGCGAAATCTACGCCCGGCTGGCGGACATCGACGCCTATTCGGCGGACGCGAGGGCTGCGGAGATCCTGGTCGGGCTTGGCTTCACACAGGCCGACCTGTCGCGTCCCATTCGCGAATTTTCCGGCGGCTGGCGGATGCGCGCCGCGCTGGGCGGCGTGCTGTTTGCCCAACCCGACCTCTTGATGCTGGACGAGCCGACCAACTATCTGGATCTCGAAGGCGCCGCCTGGCTCGAAGTCTACCTGCGGAAGTATCCGCATACCGTGCTCATCGTCAGTCATGACCGCGATCTGCTCAACCGCTCCGTCACCCACATCCTGGCGGTCGAGCAGACCAAGCTGGCTCTGCACCCGGGCGGCTATGACACCTACCTCAAGCGCCGGGCGGAGAAGTCGGCGCAGCTCGAGGCGCAAAAGCAGAAACAGGACGTGCAGCGGGCTCATCTCCAATCCTTCGTCGATCGCTTCAAGGCCAAAGCCTCCAAGGCGGCGCAGGCGCAAAGTCGCGTCAAGATGCTTGAGAAGATGCAGGACATCACCGTTCCGCTCGCGGAGCGGACGACGCCATTCAAGTTCGGAAATCCCGAGGAACTCGCCTCGCCCATTCTCGAGATGGAGAAGACCGATCTGGGATACGCCGTGGGCCGGCCCATCCTGCGCAATGTCAGCCTGCGGCTCGACATGGACGACCGGATCGCGATCGTGGGCGCCAACGGGCAGGGGAAGACCACGCTGGTCAAGTCGATCGCGCAGAAACTGCCGCTGCTCCACGGCGGCCGGCGGTCCTCGAAAAATCTGCGCATCGGATATTTCAGCCAGGACCAGCTCGATGAACTGCGAGCCGGCGAAAGCGTGCTGGAGCACGTCAAGGATCTGCTCCCTCAGGCCGGCCAGGCGCAGGTGCGCGCCGTTGCGGCCCAGTTCGGGTTCGGACCGGAAAAGGTCGAGACCAAGGTCGACAAGCTCTCCGGAGGCGAGAAGGTGCGGCTGCTGCTTGGCCTCACCACCTGGCACAAGCCGCACATCCTGATTCTCGACGAACCGACGAGCCACCTCGACATCGACAGCCGGGAGGCGCTGATCTACGCGCTCAACGATTACAAGGGCGCGGTGCTGCTCATAACCCATGACACCTATCTTGCGGAAGCGACCGCAGATCGGCTCTGGCTGGTCAAGGACGGGCGGGCCTCGCCCTATGACGGTGACCTGTCCGACTACAAGGCGCTGGTGCTGGCGGCTGATCGCCAGCCGGAAATCGGCGCTGCCGGCAGTGGCGGCAAGAAATCCAAAGGCGGGGCCGCGAAGGGTGATCTCGCCGGCAAGCCTTCCAACAAGATGCGGATGCGGGTGGAGGCGGCCGAGAAAGATATCGAAACGGCTCGCTTGGCGCTCGAACTGCTAGACCGCGAGCTCGCAGGCTCTGAAGTCTACGCCCACAAAGCGGACGCCGAGGCCAAGCTCAAGGCAAGGGCGAAGGTGCAGACTCAGCTGGACCAGGCAGAAGCGGCATGGCTGGCGGCGACGGAGGCGATGGAAAGGCTGTAAGACAGCTAGAGCGCTTTCAGGCGAACCGAAATCGGTTCGCCGTCAGAAAACGCGACCAAACAAGAATCTAGCGGATTTTCGGCACTTTAGAACCGCAGAAAACGCGCTAGAGCACCTGCGCTCGATCTGGATCGATCCGGTCCCGATCGATCAAAGAAAGTTGCTCTGGTTTTACTATGGAGCACTTTTCGTCGGTCAAACGGATCCGGTCTGATCGAAGGATGCTCTCCGATCAGCGGCCCTTTGACTTCTGGCCTGGCTTGGGGCCGCGCGCACCCTTCTGGCGAAGGTCGAAGCTCTGCGTGAACTTGCGGTGGTGGGCGTCCTGCTCGACCCGGCGGGCTGTTTCGCCGTTTCGCTTTTCCAGTGGCTTGGGCTGTTCGCTTTCGCTCGGGTGGTCGCGGCCGCTGGCGCTGGTGTGATCGTCGGGTCCGCGCCCCGGCTCGCCGGGGAGGGGAGTGACGCTTGCATCGCCGTTCCTGGTATTGGCGATCGGGCCGACGACCTGAGCGCGGGCCTTGCCGTCTGTTTCAGGAGTGGTGCTGACGGGGGTCTCATTGGTGGAAGCCGCCGCCCCGCCAAGGGTCTTGGCGGCTTTTCCGGACTTGGGCCGATTGCTTGCGTTCGGCATGCGAAGAAATCCTTTGCAGGGCGGAGGCGCCTTAGACAACGCTCACATGAGCCGTCCGGTTGCGAGTTACAACCGGCTGGGGGTGTAGACGGCGCGCTGACGCAAGGTTGGCCGCTCGATCTCGATGCGCGAAGGTGTGTAGCCACGCTCTTTCATCCTGCCGTCGATCCAGAGGAGGATCGTCTCGAAGGTGGGTTGTTCCAGACCCGGTATGTCATTGAGAATCGCATGATCGAGCTCCGCGAGCACGCTCCTGAGAGCCGTCTCAAGGGCGCCGAGATCCGTTACCCAACCATTTTGATCCGGCCTTGCGCTGGCGACGCTGGCGATCACGATGAAGGAATGGCCGTGCACCCGCCGGTAGCCGTCGGGCGCGCCCCCAGCTGAAATGAAATGACTCGCCTCGAACGATCCGGAGACGGAAACCTCGAACATGCCCTGAACTCTGTCGCGCCGGTACTCTCAAGACTGCCCGGCGGGCGGACACTTACAGGATGGAAATGCTGCGGGCAATCTGAGGGACGCCAAGACAATCCTATTCGAACGCTACGTCCCGGGCGGCGGGCCGCATGAACGCGCCGCCGTCCACAATGATTGTCTGGCCGGTGACGGCGGGGCTGCCGAGGAGCCAGGCGGCGGCGTCTGCGATGTCCTCAGGGTCAGGACCGCGCTGCAGCGGTGTCCGGTCGTGGATCGCATCGAACGCGTCGCCTTCGACGCCAGGGCCTGGCAGCGTAAGCCCCGGAGCAATAGCGCAAACGCGAAAGCGGGGCGCCAATGTGCGGGACATGAGAGTGGTGAAACCCTGAAGTGCGTATTTGCTGAGTGTGTAGGCGAGGTGGTCGGGATTGGGGTTGAACAGCTTCTGGTCGAGCAGGTTGAGGATTAGGCCTCGGGTGTCTTCTCCTGCTGCCTCGGCGACGAGGCGTGTGAGCAGAACCGGACCAAACAGGTTGGCGCGGAAATGCCGGTCGAGACTGGCCTCGCTGGTGGTTGCGATGTCGTCCCACTCGAAGACCGAGGCCGAGTTAACGAGAACGTTCGGCGCGCGCCCGAATGCGACGCGAATGGCCGCGAAACCCTCCCGAACCGCCGTTTCGCTGGATTGATCAAAGCCAGCGGCGAACGCCCTGCGGCCCATCGCCTCTATCTCGTGCACGACAGCGAACGCGCCCGCTTCGGACGATCTATAGTGAACGGCGATATCACACCCGTCGCGGGCATACCGCAGGGCAATGGCCCGGCCGAGCCGTTTTCCAGCGCCGGTGACGAGGGCGAGATGGGTCATCAGCCGACATTCCCATCTGGGTCAGCGTGACGCAATCCTGCCTTCCAGCATGGCTTTCGTGGGTTTCTCTCCCCGCAGACGCTGGCCCTTGCGCCAGTCCCACGGCATGACGAAATCGCCCGACCAGACACCGATTTTCGCGGTCTGCGCCTTCACTTCGGCGGGAACATAAGCGGTCGAATAGCTGCGATAGGCCAGCGCATGGCCGCTGACGACCAGCCAGTTCTGAATGTCCTGGCCGCGAACCGTGCAGGTGGCGAGGAGGCGCTTGTAGCGATCCTTGCCCTCGATGTCGCAGGAGACCGGATTGCGGTTGATCCAGGCGTCGAGCGCGTTGGCGGCGGTGGTTCCGCAGCGCCAGACCTTGCCCGCTACGTCATGGCATTTCTGGCCCGACTCCGGAGCGTCCACGCCGACAAGCCGGATGCGCTCGCCGCGAATTTCAAGCGTATCGGCGTCGATCACCGAGGCCTGACCTGAAATGGTGCCGATGATCGTGGCGAGGATGACGGACTGAAGCATGGGGCTCTCCCTGGTTGGAGAGAGCAAGCGCCACGCGGGTTAGGGCGGGCTTAACGGGAGGCGGGAACCCGGACCGGAGCGGGTGCCAGTGTGGCGGTTCAGAAGTTCGCTTCAGGGCCTGCCGTAACAGCCCTGCGAACTTCAGAATCAGGACACTGGGGTACGATCTGAACTCTCGTCTATGCCGGGGACCCGACCCGTGGGCCGTCCCGCAATTCTGCTTGCGGCAGGCAAAGGCAGTCCGGACTTATCCCTTGCGCCAAGCCCGCGCCTATTGTCCTTTGCGCCCGGACCGAACCTTACGGTTTCCGTCCTCGGGGAGGAGTTATCGGCATGTCCGGCGTTGTCGTGGTCGGAGCCCAGTGGGGCGACGAGGGCAAGGGCAAGATCGTCGATTGGCTGTCCAGCCGGGCGGACGTGATCGTGCGTTTCCAGGGCGGTCACAATGCCGGTCACACGCTGGTAATCGACGGCAGGGTGTTCAAGCTAAATCTCTTGCCCTCCGGTGTGGTGCGAGGCGGCAAGCTTTCGATCATCGGCAATGGCGTTGTCGTGGATCCCTGGCATTTGCTCAAGGAAATCGAGGCGATCGCCGCCGAGGGCGTGAAGCTTGGTCCGGACGATCTCATTCTCGCGGACAACGCGTGTCTCATTTTGCCGTGGCATCGCGATATCGACGCGGCGCGCGAACAGGCGGCGGGAGACGCTCAGATCGGCACGACCCGGCGGGGCATCGGACCCGCCTACGAAGACAAGGTTGGACGTCGCGCCATTCGCGTCGCGGACCTGGCGGATCCCGCGGCGCTAGACCTGAAACTGGATCGGCTGCTGGCCCATCACCGACCATTGAGAGTGGGACTTGGCCTCCCCGAACCTGACGGGGAGATGCTGAAGCAGGAGTTGTTGAAGCTGGCGCCAAGGGTCCTGGCCTACGCCCAGCCGACCTGGGCCAAGCTCGAGCAGGCGGTGAAGCTCGGCAGACGGATACTCTTCGAGGGCGCCCAAGGCGTCATGCTGGACGTCGATCATGGGACCTATCCTTATGTGACGTCGTCCAACGTGGTCTCGGGACAGGCGGCGGCAGGTTCAGGCGTCGGACCTGGGGCGGTGACGTACGTGCTGGGACTGGTGAAGGCCTACGCCACGCGCGTCGGGGCGGGACCATTTCCCACCGAGCTCGATGATGCGACCGGCCGCGCATTGGGAGAACGCGGCCATGAATTCGGCACCAACACCGGACGCGCGCGACGCTGCGGCTGGTTCGATGCGGTGATGGCGCGGCAAGCGTGCGCGGTGTCGGGCGTCAACGGCCTCGCGTTGACGAAGCTGGATGTGCTGGACGGGTTCGACGAAATTCGCATCTGCACGCACTACAGGCTAGGCGACAGGATCATCGATTATTTTCCCTCGGGCATGACCGATCAGGCCAATGCACGGCCGATCTATGAATCGGTGAAGGGGTGGAGCGCTTCGACACGGGGGGCGCGGAGCTGGACGCAGCTTCCGGGCGAAGCGGTGAAGTATGTGCGCAGGCTAGAGGAAGTCGTGGGCAAGCCCGTGGCGATGGTCTCGACGTCGCCGGAACGGGAGGATGTGATCCTCGTGCGTGATCCATTCGAGAAATGACTCCCGGCGTCAAGCGCTGGCACGATGCGCTGACGGCGCGCGTGTGGCGGCGGATTCTTGTTCTGGCGCTTTGCGCCGCGCCGCTCGTCGCGGGGATCGCCAGCCGGTTCGAGCGCGGCAGCCACTGGTTTGCGGACTTTGACGCGGTTGCGTGCGCCGGCGAGCGGCTGGAAGCGGGATTGCCCATCTATGTGAAGGTGGCCGAATGCCCCGGCATGTATCCGTCCGGCTATGTCTATCCGCCTCATGTCGCTCAGGGCTTCGCCTGGTTGTCGGGATGGCTCGGAGATGAGGCCTGGCGCGGCGTTTATCTCGCGGTCTGCGCGGCGAGCGTTCTGTTCTTGATGTGGGCCGCGTTCCTGCGGCGAGAAACGCCCGGCGGTTTCTGGGACCGGATTCCGGCCTTCGCCCTGATCACGGGCAGCACGATCTACTGGGCCAACATCGCCTTGCCGCTCCATGCGCTGATCTGCCTGTCGGCTCTGGTCGCCCACCGGCGGCCATGGCTGTTCGCGCTGGCGCTGGCGGCGGTCGCGGCGCTGAAACCTGTTTATCTCACCTATGCGCTTGTTCTCATGGTGCTGCCGACGCCGCTGTGGCGCCGACTCTTGATGACCGTCGCGGCCGCCGGGCTCGGACTGGCGCCGACCATCGCCTTCACGCTGACGGGTGGCGAACTGGTCGGGCAATGGCGCGAGGCGCTGGAATTCTACGTCTATGACGTCCAGCCGGGCGACGGTTTTTTCGGATGGCTGGGACTTCTCGGAGTGGACGGGAGAGGCGTCGGCGGGATCGCCGGATGGCTGCTATATGCAGGGCTGATGAGCGCGGCGGCGATGATCGTCGCGGCATGCTCGGGAATGTCGGCGCAGGACCGCGTCTGGCTGGGCGTCGGAGTGGGGGCGCTGGTCAATCCCCGGCTGTCGCCCAATGACGTGATTCCGCTGGCCATACTGGTCGGGTCGGTGATCGCCGCAGCGCGCATGGGCAATATCGGCGATCGCACTCGGCGCTGGATTGTGGGTGTTACAGCAGGCGCGTGCTGTATCGGCGGGCTGGGGAACAGCCTCGACGCAGGGGATTACGCCCCCAAACTGTTCACGCTTGTCGCGTCGGTCGCGCTGACGTGGCTGGCTGCGGAAGTGTTGAGACGCGAACCTGAGCGGCTGTGGCCGGACCTGGGCTTGAATCGGCGCGCCCTCTGAAGCTCGAGCGCCAGGTCGGCTCAATCCTTGCGGGGACGAAAGGCCAGCAGCACGTTGCCGGGCGGCTGGCCGAAGCGCGCATAGCCCGATTGCACAAAGAGCGTGCCCAAGCCGGCGATGTAGGGCGCGGAGTCGAGAGAGCCGCCATGTCCGGGCAGGCCGTTCACCGTATCCGGATACTCGCGGTTGGTCTGGTATTCGAACAACACTTCGCCGCTCTCGCCGTCGAAGATGCGCAGCATGCCCTGTGTTGTGCCGGTGACGACGGCGCCATCGACCAGCAGGGGCGCTGGCGACATGCCAAGCGGGCAACGGTTGCGGTATTGCTCCCGGAGCGCGCGAATCTCCGCCGGATCCAGGGGCGCAACCGTGACCGGCGCCGGCGGCAGGACCGGCGCGCTGACCGGCAGGAGGCGCCATTCCGGGGCGGGGCGCGTGGCGGCGGCAACCGGCAGGTCCTGACCGCAATCACGGGCGTTGGGCTGGTAGGACCATTCGATCTCCCCGGTCATGGCGTTGAGCGCGTGCATGCCCGGCCCGAAATTGGGATTGTCGTGTGGTCCTGTGGGATCGTTGAGCGGGGCGAAGATGCGCGCGCCGTCGAACGCCAGCCCCCAGTGAACGCCGCCGCCCGCGGAGCCGTAGCCCACCTTGTTGGACCAGACGAGGGTCCCTGTATCGGGCTCCAGCGCCCAGATGACGCCGGATTTCTGGCCGGCGATGACCAACTCACGGCCGTCCGGGCGCTCGATCAGCATGGCGGTCGCGCCAAAATCATGGTCCGGGCTGTGATACTCTCCCGGCCAGTCGCAGTTCGCTGCGCGGCGGCTGCATGCATAATTCCAGATGTCGGCCTTTGTGGCCTGGAAGACCCAGCGCCTGTCGCCGGTTTTCATGTCGTAGGCGATGATGGCGTCAGATGTGTCGGTCGCGGGCCATGACGTGTTCTCGCCGGTGCCCGCGTAGAGCAGGCCCCGCTTCTCGTCGATCGTCGGGGTCGACCAGATGATCGCACCCGAAGGTCCCCATTGCTGGGTGCCGGTGCGGCCGAACCGCACGGGCTGGGCCGGCTCCATCGTCGTGCCGGTCCAGAGCCTGGCGCCTGTCGCGAGGTCGAGAGCCACGATCGCTCCCTGGCCCTTGCAGCATTCGTAATCGTCCTCGCCCGCATAGTTCACCTCGATCGCCGAGAGCGGCGCGAAGACGCGTCCGCCGCTGACCACGGGCGTGCCGGTGATGCGGTTGTAGCGCGTGAGCTTGGCGTCGGAGACCCAGAGCTTCGCCCCGGTCGCGGCGTCGACGGCGTGCACGAAGCCGGCTGCATCGCCCATCAGGATGGATGCGGGATGGGCGTCGGATGCCGCGGCAAAGCTGAGCGAGGAGCGCAGCGTCATCTCCGAGGCGTAGACCCATTTGACGCAGCCGGAGCCGGCGTCGAGCGCATAAAGCCGTCCGGCGTCGGTGGCGGCGATGAAAATCGTGTCGCCGATGAGCACGGGCTGGGAGCGCATCGTCGGGGTCTGCGGGAAGGCGATGGCCCAGGCCAGTTCGAGATTGGGCATGTCAGCGCGCGCAAGGCCGGTCTCTGCGGCGCTCTGGCGGCGGTTGTTGGTGTTCTCGACTCCGAAAGTGACGGAGGTCAGTGCGGCGCCGTCGAGTCGGACGCGGCGCGTCTTGATCGGGCAGCGCGCCGCCTCGATCCAGTCGTCGCTGCGTTGCTCGTCGCGCGGCAGCCAGGCGATCAGCTCGGCAAGCTCTTCCGGCGGCACGTTTCTGGCCTGCTGCTGCATGTAGCCGAGCTCGAGGGTGTACCGGACAGAGGCGCGGTTGAGCGTGCGGATGGCCTCCAGCGACGGAGCGCCGCTCCGGGCGCCATCTTCATGGCACGCGGCGCACCATTGCTCGTAGACGGCGCGGCCGGGGTGGGCGTCGTCACGCACCGCCGCGCTCTGGCTGTCGGCGCTGGTTTCGGGACGCGGCGCGCATGCGGCGAGGGAAAGGGCGAGGCACGAGACGGCGACCAGGATCCGCGCAAGCTTCTGCCGGTCGCGGATCAGCAGCATCGCAACTCCTCCCATGGTCGTTTCTGTCGTGTTGCGGCGATACCTAAAGGGGTGCGCCCGCTTTTCCTAGCCGCTCGCCGGGACACGGCTGGTCACGGATACGCGATGGAACAGACGCGCGGTCTTGGGTCAGGCTGCCACGGCAGCCCGCGCCGAGGTCGGCTGGCTGGAGACGGCCCAGGCGACAAGGCGGTCCAGGCTTTCGTGAAAGCTCGACGCGGTCCAGCCAAGGTCCGCCTCGGCGGACGAGGGATCGAGCATCGGCGCTGATGCGAGCGGGGGCGCGCCTTCGAGCCTGACGAGGTCGTGCCAGGGGGCGCCGTCCGGACGCGGCGCCCGGTCATCCATGAGGGTGCAGACGGCGGCGGCGATATCGGCGTCGCTGCGTTCCGCGCCCGCAGAGAATTCGTATCGAGACATGGGCGCGGCGGTCGCGCTCGCGATCAGGCCTCTGGCAAAATCGCGAACCGGCAGCCAGTCGCGGACGGTGGCGCCGGCGGCGCCCAGCTCGAACGGATCACATGCCAGCAGCGAGGCCAGGAGTCGGCTGAGCAGGGAGTCGGTCGACTGCCACGGTCCGAAAACGGCACCGGCATGGCAGGAGACGAGGGGCAGGCCATGGGCGCGGCACCAGGCGGCGGTCAGCGTGGCGCCCGCCGTGGCGGTTGCGTCGGCTGCCGAGAACGGGGCGAGGCCGATGTCGGCTCCGGTCGTCTTGCGGGGGCCGCGCACCGCCTGGACGATGCGGAAGGCGTCGCGTTCGTCCTCCGCCAGTCGGTCGAGGTGATGGCGGCAGGCTTCAAGGATGGAGAAGGCGCCGGCAAGATCTGTATTGAACAGCGCCTCGGGTTCGAAGCGCGCGGGGGCTGCAAGATGGATGACCCGCTCAGGTCCGAATTCGCAGAAGACGGCGCGCATCAAGGCGCGATCGGCCATGTCGGCCTCCAGACGGGCATAGCCGGGTCGGCCGGCGACGGCGGCGAGGGCGGGAAGCCTTGCGGTGCGGGGCCGGCAGTCGATGTTGAGCACGCGGTCGCCGCGTTCGACCAGCACCCGCACGACTGCGGCGCCGATGAAACCGCACCCGCCGGTGACGATGAAACGCATGGGGGCGAGCGCGACCATTGGTTAACAGTCTGTGGAGCCGCGGTAAGGAAAGGGTTAACGGTCCTTCACGCGATCGAACTGGTAGACCGTGTCGTTGAGCGCCAGAAGCAGGGTATCGTCGTCGAGCAGATGGTAGGAGAGGCTGCGGTCGCCGTTGGCGGAGGCGCAGTCTTCCACGAGTGTCGGGACGTTCTTCCGCGTGACGCCCAGGGCAGGCCCCTCGCCATCGACATCGGTGAAGGCGCCCTCGAACAGGGCCTCGCGCGGCAGGGTTGTGACGGACCGGTCGGGCGACGGACAGGCCAGCGCAGCTGGACCGGTGGAGGAAGCCGGGGCGAGGACGAGCGTGCTCGCCAGGAATTCCGGATCGGGCTCGGGTGACCGTTCGGCCCCGACGAACCAGGGCGCCACGATGCTGCCCACTGTTTGCCAGCTGCCCATGAAGGGCCGGATGTCGCCGTCGGCCACGTCGGTCTCAACGCGTGCATCCGGCGCGGACGCCCCCGGAGAGCAGGCGACAAGGACGAGTCCGCACAATGCGGCGAAGCCCGAACGGCAGGACTGGTTCACGATCGCACCCCAATGTGTTGAACTTTTCCGGTGTAGAGCAACTTGTCTGCGTCCGGGCGGACGAGAGGTTGCTCTAAGTGACCCTGGACGGCTCCAGAGCGAGCGCGAACTGACGCATGAAATTGCCCGAATAGAAGAGGTCGCTTGTCGCCTGGTCATGACCTTCGAGGCTCTTGTCGAAACGCTCCATCGGCGCCTTCGAGCCTTCGGTGTGAGGATAGTCCGAGGCGAACATGTAGAGGCGCGGATCCGAACGGCGGATGATGTCGCCGACATTCTCGAACGGGTAGGGCGTCACGCAGATCCGATCAATGATCTGCCGACTGGGCGAGGTTTCGAGTTCGGCGAGCAGGGGTTCGGAGCGCGACCAGGTTTTGTGGGTCCAGTCGAGGCGCACCAGGAGTTCGGGAACCCAGCCGCAACCGAGTTCGACGACGATGCCGCGCAGGCCCGGATGCCGCTGGAGGACGCCGTCAAAAACCAGGACCGACAAAAAGGTCTCGGCCGCGTGATGGAGCACGGTCATGTCCTTGCCGCGAAGGTTTTCGCCGCCTCCCAGCCAGTCGGTGGGGACGGGGCGGCCATTGTTGATCCAGGCCGGATCCATCTGCAGGGGATCGCCGCCGACATGGAGGGCGAAGGGCAGTCCGTTGGCGGCGAGTTTTGCCCAGACCGGATCAAGGTCGGTGTGGCCGGGCGATTTGTCGCCGGCCGGCTGATGGGGGATCCAGGCGGCGCGCAGGCCCAGCGCGACAATGTTGTCGATCTCGGCGAGCGCGTGCGGGACCGAGGTCAATGGCAGGGCGGCGATCCCCATGAGGCGCGGATCGGCGCAGAAATGCGCCATGGCGCGGTTGTGGGCACGGGCTGCAGCGTATTGGAGGTCGGGCGAGCCCGGCATGCGCCGGAAGATCGTGCCGGCGGCGAAGGTCGAGAACACCAACTGCTTGCGGAAGCCGAGCTGGTCCAGCGCCTGAGAGCGCTCGTCCCGGTTGAACGCCCCAAGCGCGAAGTAGCCCTTGGGTCCGGTGATGAGCGTGTCGCCGAGGGCTGTCTGTCGTGCGACTTCCTCGGGTGCGAGCCGCCTCGCGGCGGCGAACTTTGTGACCGCTTCGCCGAAACGCCCGCCGGATGAGACGGTGAGTTCAGGCAGAAGGTCTCGGACTTCCGGATCGGCAAACTCACGGAAAAAGTCGGGCAGCTCCATCAGATGGCTGTCGGCGTCGTAGCAGATGCGGCTTCCGGCGTAGGACATGGGCGCACTCCCTGACCGCAGCACTGTGGCGCCAAAACGGGCGCACGGCCATCGCTGGTTGCGCCCTCGTTTGCACCCCAGTCACCGGCGGGGAGACTGGCCCCAAACGGTTGCCTCAGAGCTTGGCGGTTAGCTCTGGCAGGATCTTGAACAGGTCGCCAACCAGGGCAAAGTCGGCGATCTGAAAGATCGGCGCTTCCTCGTCCTTGTTGATGGCGACGATGATCTTCGAATCCTTCATGCCGGCGAGGTGCTGGATCGCGCCGGAGATGCCAACGGCCACATAAAGATCCGGCGCGACGACCTTGCCGGTCTGTCCGACCTGGTAGTCGTTGGGCGCATAGCCCGCATCAACCGCAGCGCGAGAGGCGCCGACGCCGGCCCCGAGCTTGTCGGCGAGCGGCAGGATGTATTGCTGGAACTGCTCGGCCGAGGCGAGGGCTCGCCCGCCCGAGACGATGCGCTTGGCGGAAGCGAGTTCCGGCCGATCGGATTTCGACAATTCCTCGCTGACGAACACGGATTTGAAGGGACCCTGCGGCGCCTGGATCGTCTCGATAGCCGCCGAGCCGCCGAGCTCCGCCGGCTGAAAGGCCGTGCCGCGGACGGTCAGGATTTTCTTGGCGTCGGACGACTTGACGGTGAGGATCGCATTGCCGGCGTAGATCGGACGCTCGAACGTATCCTTGTCGATCACTTTTGTGATGTCGGTCAGGGACATCACGTCGAGCCTGGCGGCGACCCGGGGAACGATGTTCTTGCCTGTCGTGGTGGCGGGCGCGAACAGGGCGTCATAGCCGGACATCAACGGGATAATCAGCGCTTCGAGAGCTTCGGCGACAGGCTTTCCGTATACGGCGCCCTCGGCGAGAAGGACCTTCCGGACGCCCGCGACCTTCGCGGCGGCTTCCGCTGCCGGGCCAGCCTTTTCGCCGGCGACCAGGATGTCGATGTCGCCGCCAAAGGCGACGGCGGCCGACACGACCTTCAGCGTGGCGTCGTTGAGGGCGGCGTTAGAGTGTTCGGCAAGAACCAGTACGGCCATGTCAGATCGCTCCAGCAAGTTTGAGTTTGGCGATCAGCGCATCGACATCGGCGACTTTCTCGCCTGCTTCGCGCTTCTTGGGCTCGGTGACCCGGACGACCGTCAGGCGGGGGGCGATATCGACGCCATAGTCCGCCGGCGTCTTCATCGCGATTTCCTTCTTCTTCGCCTTCATGATGTTGGGCAGGGAGGCGAAGCGCGGCTCGTTCAGACGAAGGTCGGTGGTGACGACAGCGGGGAGCGACATCGACACGGTCTGGAGGCCGCCATCGACCTCGCGCGTCACTTTCAGGTTGTCGCCGTCCTTGACCACGGCAGAGGCGAATGTGCCCTGGGGCCAGTCGAGCAGGGCGGCCAGCATCTGGCCCGTGGCGTTGTTGTCGTCGTCGATCGCCTGCTTGCCGGTGATCACGAGGCCGGGCTGTTCCTGATCGACGATGGCCTTGAGAAGCTTGGCGACGCCGAGCGGTTCGACACGCTGATCGGTCTGGACGAGAATGCCGCGGTCGCCGCCCATGGCGAGACCGACCCGGATGGTCTCCTGCGCCTGAAGCGGCCCGATCGAGACGATCACGATCTCCGTGACGAGGCCTTTTTCCTTCATCCGCACGGCTTCTTCGACGGCGATCTCGCAGAACGGATTCATCGCCATCTTGACGTTGGCGAGATCGACGCCCGACTGGTCCGGCTTCACGCGGGGCCGCACATTGTAGTCAATGACCCGCTTAACGGGCACCAGCACCTTCATCGGCGGCTCTCCGGCTCGGTTCAATACAAGGACCGCCCCGTCCCGTGGCAAGGCGGCTCGGCGCTTCCTGTTATGCAGGGTGGGCGGGAGAATCAAGATTTCACACACAAAAGCGTCACTTTGGCGCGCGAGGGCAAACGGACGCTCCCGGCCCGGTTTGCGGTTTCCCTTCGACCGGCGCGGCTGTAGAAAAGCGCCATGCCCCTCGATTTCATGAAACGCCTGCTCAATCCCGCCATCAGCTCGCCGCTGCCCGCCGCCGACGCGCGATCGGCCATAGCGGCGGTGCTGGTGATGGCGGCGCGGGCCGACGATCACTACGCCGAGGGCGAGCAGGCGCTGATCGACGGGCTGCTGTCGTCGCGGTTCGGACTGAGCGCCGATCAGGCGTCCGCCCTGCGCGCCGAAGGCGAGGCGGCCGAGGCCGAGGCGCTCGACCATTATCAGTTCACCCGGGCGATCAAGCTGGCCGTCTCGCTCGATGACCGGCTCGCCATCGTCGAGGCGCTTTGGCGGGTGATCCTGGCTGACGCCGCGCGTCACCCGATGGAGGAATCCCTGATGCGGCAGCTGGTGGACCGGCTGGGCCTCACCGATGTGGAGTCGGCGCTGGCGCGGCGGAAGGCGGCGGGCTGATCTAGTTTCCGGCCGGAGCGGCAGGATCCGCGCTGTCGCCGTCAATCTCGTCCAGGCGCAGCCAGTTTGTCTTCGGCAGACCCAGTTCATGATCGAGCCAGGTCGGCAGGATCTTGCCGGCGCGGGCGCCGCGCGTGTTCGACAGAATGACGATGCCGGACTTGCTGTCCGGCAGATAGGCGATCTGGGCGAAATAGCCCTCGACGCCGCCCGAATGGGTGACGACCCTCGACCCGGCATAGTCGTAGGTACGCCAGCCCAGCCCGTAATGCGTGTTGGTCACCGGAGTCTTGAGAATGCGCTGACGCCGTGTCTCGGCCGGCGTCGCGATGCGCGGAGCGCTGAGATTGGCAAGTATCTCTGGCGGCAGGATTTCGGGGTTGGCGCCCATGTGAGCGGCGACCCATCGGGCGAGGTCGGTGATGCTGGCGTTCATCCCTCCTGCGGCGGGCAGCTTGTAGTAAGCCTCCTTGACCTCGACCGGACTCCAGACGTCGTCGCGGCGCATATGAGGGCGGGCCCAGTTGCCCGTTCCCCTGAGGCCGTTCACTCCGAGAGACGCCGTTTTCAGGCCGAGCGGCTCGAACAGGCGGACGCGAAGTTCCTCGCCAAAAGGTTTCCCGGTCGCGCCCTCGATCACGTTGACGATCATGTTGAAGGTGGAGTTCTGATAGGCGTAGCACTCGCGGACCGGGCAGATCAGCTTGACCGTCTTGTAGCGCCCGAGAATTTCCATTGGCGCGACGCCGGCCTCAAGCAGATTGTCAAAAGCGAAGGGCGGCAGGCCGGTGCGATGGGAAAGTATGTCTTCAACCGTTACGGCGGCTGTGTCCTTCGCCGTCCTGAGACGAAACTGAGGAACGGATTCTGAAACCGGATCGCTGAGCGCAAAGCGCCCGTCGCGGGCTTCAAGAACGGCGAGCGTCGCCGCGAAGCCCTTGGAGAGTGAGGCGAGGCGAAAAACCGTGTCGGGTGTGATCGGCTCGGCGCTCCCTGCTTCGCGCACGCCATAGGTTTTCGTGAGAACGATGCGCCCGTCGCGGACGACGGCGACGGCGAGACCGACGAAATCCGGCGCGGTTGAGGCGTCGTCCAGCACAGCGCCGAAATTTCGCAGGGCCTGCGCCTCGGGCTTGAGCTGGGCGGTCGCTGCCGGCGCAAGCGCGAAGATGGCGGCGAGCAATGCCGTCTGGAACAGCTGGACGAATCTCAAATGCGGGCGCCCGGTATCTGGAGGAGCGTTCGAGTTTAGGTTCAATTTTGGCCGAGTTGCGGCGGATTCATCGCACATGGGCAATGAAGGCGACGCAAAAATATCCCGAGGGGCGGAATCCTTCGCCGCCATTCCGGGTTTCGTATGACCATGACGGACCGGCCCCAGGCGCCTATATAGAGCAACCGGCGTCCTCTTTGACACAGACAGGTTGCTCCACACTTCTGAAATAGAGCATCTTTCTCCGGTCAAACTGATTCAGTTCGATCGCAGGATGCTCTAGGCTCTGTGGACAATTACCGCAAAGCGATGATGGTGGCGGCGATGTTCCAGGTTGCTGCATAGCTTGAATCTGTCTTGTCGTATCGCGTGTTCACGCCTCTGAACTCCTTGATTTTGCTGAAGTAGTTTTCGATCAGATGACGCCATCGGT
>Ga0163152_10002127_pt1 | contig 29140 bp, 46 predicted proteins | sample OliLakLV19MP8IB2_FD_148635 | JGI IMG/M metagenome (GOLD analysis project Ga0163152, IMG submission 148635) | Freshwater microbial mat bacterial communities from Lake Vanda, McMurdo Dry Valleys, Antarctica - Oligotrophic Lake LV.19.MP8.IB-2 | ecosystem: Environmental > Aquatic > Freshwater >...
ATCCTTGTTCTCTGCCCACGACTTGCCGCCTCCGTTGGGTCGGGACACGAGGCCCATCGTGAGAATGACCGCGACGGTCATGCCTGCGGCAGTCAGCGGCTCGGTCACGGCAGCTCCTCTCGGGTGGTGGCGGCTGCCTCATACGTGATGGCGAGCATCCTGTCTCGCATCTCGTAGTCCATCTCAGGGTCCCGGGAGGCGCGGGTGGCGCGGGTCTCCGGATGCTCGCCCGAGAGGCAGTCCTCGCATTGGCCGCAATAGAAGTCGGCGTCGCAACGAGGTTCGGCCGCAGTCATCCCAGCGGCATCCTCGGCCTCGGTGTAGGGGGTGGTGGGTGCGTCGATGGGCGTCAGCGGCTCAGTCACGGCATCTCCTCTCGGGTGGTGGCTAGGGCGGCGATTGGCGGCATCCACGATGCGGTTGTAGGCGTCGGCCAATCGTCGGTGGATATTCGCTGGCAGGGCTTCTGAGCCGATCGCCTCCGAGACGGCGTCGAGCAGGGCGTCGGCCAGTTCCCGCTGGGTTGCCCACTTCTCCTGGGCCTCGCTGGGGGGGGTCATTCGCCTGTCTCTCGGAAGTGATACGCCCGCCCGGTCCAGGTGCAGGGCTGATCGTCCTTGAACTCGCAGTCCTCGCCGTCGTCGCCGTCCTCACACTCCCAAAACGCCTCGTGCAGGCTCATCGTGACCTCCTCCATGCCCTGGAAGGCGAGCGTGGACGTCGCGACCTCGTTGGCCTTCCGCCGTGCCGCGACGATGCCACCGACCTCGGCCGGTGCCCAGATGTCGCCGTCGTCGTTGACGAACGGCCCGAGGCGGGGGTTGTAGCGGGTCGCTGCGACTTCGGCGGGGGTCACGGCAGCTCCTCACGGGTGGCGGCTAGGGCGGCGAGGGCTTCGCGGAGGGCGGCCTCGGTCGTCACGAGGGCGCAGTCATCGTCGTGCGTCCAGTTGACCGCGAGACAAGAGCACTCGGCGTCGGTGTGCGCTCGGGCCGCCTCGGCGACGCGCCACAGGGGATCGGCGAGGTTGACGGCGACCACGATGGCTCGGGCGTCGGCGTCAGACTGCTCACGGTGGACTCGGCGGTGCGGGAAGCGGGCCGCGACCTCTGGATGGTCCCGGAGCGTGATGTCATCGAGGCGGACTTTCGCGATCACGGTCGCGTACCGCTCGCGGTCCTCATCCGGGTCGCTCGCGCCACCGAGACTCTTGTTGGCATCACCCTCGACCACGATGTGGCGCGGCCACCCGCTGAGCGGCACCCAGCGTCCGGGTGTCCTCGCGGCCAGGGCGGCGGTCACTTCGTCGGGGGTCATTCGCCGGTCTCCAGGAAGCGATAGGCCCGACCGGTCCAGACGCAGGGCTGATCGTCCTTGAACTCGCAGCCGTCGCTACCCCCCTCATCTTCCGGGCACCGCGAATACACCTCGTGCAGGCTCATCGTGGCCTCCTCCATGCCCACGAACGCGAACTTGGACCATGCGACGGTGGCAGCGATCCTCCGCGCCGCAACAATGCCTCCGACCTCGACCGGTACCCATATGTCGCCGTCCTCGTTCACGAACGGCCCTAGACGCGCGCTGTAGGTCATGGTCGCTTGGCTCCTTCGGCTACTTCGTCGGGGGTCACTTGGTCTCCTTCGGCTAGATCGTCCAGGTGGCTGTCGCGCCAGGGCTCGTACACGTCGTCTCGGCGGCGGAAGAGGCGGCGGAGGAAGGCGCGGAGGAAGGCGCGGAGGCGGGTCACGGCAGCGCCTCGGCCGTGTCGGTGGCCGGCAACGGGATGTCGTCCGTCGGCTCCACTTCGACGGCGATGACGCCGGCGGCCAGCGGGGCGAGCTCGGCGAACGCCACGTCATCGAGGTCCAGGAGCGTCGCCTTGCCGTTGCGGTCGCCGCAGGCGCACCAGTCCGTCAGGCGGACCGTGACCGAGCGGCCGTCGTGGCGGACCGTGACCCACGATCCGCGCCAGTCGCTGCCGAGCAGGTCGCGCAGGGCAGGGCCGGCGGCGGCGTCCGTCCGAGATGGTGCGTCGTACCAGGTCGCCACGCCACCGAGCAGCGGGGTCCCGATGGCGCCGTTGGCGATGAGCGCGAGGGCGAGGATGAGGCCGGTCATGCGTTGCCGCCTCGTCGGTTCTCTCGGCGGTAGCGCTCGACTTCAGACGCTTCGACCCACCAGTCCCGGCCGTGCTTGTCTGCCTTCAGGACTCCGCGCTTGATCGCACCGCGGAGGTTGTCGGGGGTGACGCCGAGCATAGCGGCGGCTTCGATGAGGGATAGCAGGGTGTTCATGCGACGACCGCCTCGCGGGCCGCGTCCAGCATCTCGCGGTCCAAACGACCACGGTAGTGAGCCTCGACCATGCTGCGAGCGCAGCGGGCCTTGTCGGTGATCTCGTCGTCGCCGGCAACCCATGAGAGAGCGGTCTGATAGAGCGCCGCGTATTCGGCGATGACTTCTTGGACGTTCGAGCGGTCGTTGTTGTTCATGTCCGTAGGTTACGCTAGCGTGCTCGCATTGTCAATACCCTAACGTAAGTTTCTTTCATGTGACCATCTGCCGGTGGACGTAGACATGACCGTCCCCGTCCAAGTCGGCCTCCGCAGTCGGCTGACACCAGCAGAACCCATCTAGACGATGAGTGGTCTCCGGTGCTACCGTGATACTCGTTCCGACACGACGCGACTCAGTCGCCTCGGTAGGGAGGTCCATCTTCGGGTGGGCCTCCTTTCGTTTGAGGCCGGTCATGCGGCGTACCTCGTGCATGGACGGTCACGGTGTCCAGCGGCGTACAAGCATTCGCCGCGACGCTTGCCAGGTCGGTGCCGGCCCTCGATGCAGCCGCAGTTGCGACACGGGCCGCGACCGTATGAAAGCTCCGTCCAGTCCTGTGGTCGGTCGAGTCCTAGAGACATCTGGTCCGTCATGCGTGCCCCTCGGCTTCGAGCTTCTGCATCTCGGCCATGATGTGCCGGGTGGACTCCGGCAGGCCCCGAGACCGGCGCGGTACGGGCTTCGGCGCTTCGGCCGCTTGTGCTTCGGCGATGCGATCGGCGCGCCATGCCTTGTCGGCTTCGATGACGGCACCGATGGGGTCGTCGGGGTGGCGCATCATGATGTCCGCTGCCCATGCCGGCCCGGTCAGGTCGTGACGATCTAGGAGGCCGTCCAGTAGCTTCCGCTGCCGTGATGTCGGGGCACGTCGGGTGAGCAGGACGAAGGCCTCAAGGTCCGCCCTTCCGTCGTCAGATGGAAGCGCTCGCATGATGCTTTGCTCGTCTTTGCTCTGCTCTGCTCGTTTAGGCATTGCGACCGGATATGCGGGCGCAATGCCCTCGCTATGCCAGCGCAATGCAGCCGCATTGCGGGCGCTTTGCTGTCGCTTGCCTCGCTCTGCGTCCAGGCCCTTCATGCGATACCGGCCCGACGGCAATGTCTCGACCAAGCTGGAGGACGTCAACGATGCCATCGGACGGGAACGCACCGAGCGCGGCAGCTCGGGGGGAGTCGGCCACATAGGGTCGGCCGTTGCCAGCATCCGCAGCCACGTCGCGAGGGCGGCATCGTCAGCCCACACGTCGGGATAGTCGCGGATCAGGTCGTTGTAGTAGACCCTGACGTACTTGCGGTCATCGGTCATCGGTGCTGACTCCACCGTCTGGTCTGCGTCACCCGCTCAACCGGAGTCAGCGGGAGCGGGTGACGCATGTGGTGTGATCCGCTGACTCCGGACACGTCCATTATACGCTCCTCATCGACGGCCCGACGTTCGGCTGCACGCCAGGAAGCGATCGCGTCCCGTTCGGCTTCCGTCAGGGGCGCCTTGCGACGGAGCGCGTACAGGCGGTCGCGTGCGGCCCAGATGAGGAGCAGGTCAGCGAGGGTCATGCGGCTCTCCTTCGGCCCACGGCGGCCCGCATCGCATTGTCTAGCGCGTACTGCGTCCGATGCGCCGTGGTGTGGCCGGGTCGGCGGGCGCACCGTTGGTGGGCGTAGCGCATCCACGCGCCACAGGTCGGGCGGTCAACGGGGCAGACGTGCCGGACCCCGTGACGGGTGCCCTCGCGCCACGACTTGCCGCCCCACCACACCGGCCGACGGCAGACGACACAGGCTCCCGGAAGACGCGCGATCATGCGCCGAGCCCCAGCGGGATATCGCGGTTGCGGTCCATGACTTGCTCCAGGTACTCGCCGTTGAGGTCGATGAGGACAGCGCGGCGCGACAGCGACTGCGCCACCATGCCGGTCGTTCCAGAGCCCGCGAACGGGTCCAGAACAATCCCGCCTTGCGGGCAGCCCGCCTTGATGCACGGCTCCACGAGAGCGCGCGGGAACGTCGCGAAGTGCGCGCCCGGGTAGGGCTGGGTGGCGATGGTCCAGACGGAGCGGATGTTGCGCGACTGGGACGCGCCCATGACGCCACCCGGCGAGTGGCGGACTGTGTGGCCGTTCGTGCCGCCGATGCGGTCTGAGCGCTGGCGGTCAGGGTCGATGCCGACCTCCCGGACCGCATCGGCATCGAAGTAGTACCGCGGGCTCTTGGTGAGCAGGAACAGGTACTCGTGGCTCTTGGTCGGGCGGTCCGTGACGCTCTCGGGCATCGGGTTGGGCTTGGCCCAGATGATGTCCGAGCGCAGGTACCAGCCGTCAGCCTGGAGCGCGAAGGCGACGCGCCACGGGATGCCGACGAGGTCCTTGGGCTTGAGGCCGGATGCGGGCACGTCGTGGCGGCGTGTTCCTGGTCCGCGGCCGGTGCCGTTGTCGCTACTACCGTAGGCTCGCTCGCCGCCCGACGAAGCGTACGAGTCCCCGAGGTTGAGCCAGACCGTGCCATCGGATCGCAGCACGCGCCGGACCTCGCGGAAGACGGCGACCATCGACTCGACGTACGCCTCGGGCGTGGGCTCCAGGCCGAGCTGGGAGTCGATGCGGGTCGCGCCACACAGTACGCAGACATTCTGTGGACGGTCACGGGGCGAGCCGATCGGGTGCGCGCCACTAAGCGTGGAGGCGCCGGAGACGCCCATCCTCGGATCATGTCGGCACGTCGGATCTACTCCGCCAGCCCACGTCGCCGTCCCGTAGTCGCGGAGGCCCCAGTACGGCGGGCTCGTGACGACGCAATGGACGGACTCGGGCTCCATTGTCGCCATGACCTCGCGGCAGTCGCCGAGGTACACCGTGAGCCAGTCGTCGGCGTAGTACGGAGTCATCGCGAGCCCGCCAGCGCCGCGCGCTCCCGCTGCTCCGATGACGGCGAGCGATGACCGCCGACGTGGCCGCGTCCGCGACCGCACGGGCCACCAGAGCGCGCCAGGGGGCCCCGACACGGCTCGGGCTTGCCCTTGCGGGGTCGGAGGTCGTGACCGCGGCCGGCGCCCCCCTTGGCGGCAGGTGGCACGCGCACGCCGGCAGCCACGGCGAGACGAGCGGCGCGCTGGACGGTCTGCGGCATGACGCCGAGGTCACGCGCGCAGCAGGATCGGTTTCCGTTGTGACCGCGCAGGCGATCCACGATGTAGCGGGTCCGCGCCGTGAGGGACCAATACGGGTCTACCTCGACGATGAGGCGGGTGGGGAGGCCGGGTTGGCTGAGGCGTAGGGCGCTCATGCTCCGACGTTCCAATACAGCGCACCAGGAGCTGCATCGGCCTGAAAGTATCTCCAGACCTTGGCGTCGTAGTTATCTGCCGATGGGAACGGAGGCGGCATCCTCGCGGAGGACTCAAAGGCCTCGGGCGCGACCAAGAGCTCTGCCTGATCTGGCAAGATCGGCGGATGGCCTACCTGGACCGCTACCACTCGTGCCGTAGGCCATGCCTCCGCGATGCAGCGGGCTAGCACTCCAGATCCTGCCGCCACCCAGACCTCGTTGTGCCAGTAGGGCGCCACCGTGAGGACAGTCCCGACCAGCGACTGGCGGAACCGCGGATCGTCGAAGCCGTGTGGAAGCAGCACCGCCCCGGTCTGGATGCAGTAGTCGCGGGCGCGCTTGGTGACCACGTTGAGGTAGCCGTGCTCAACGGAAATCACCGTGGCCCCGTACGCCGCTGCTCGGAGCGTCAACGGCGACGGGCGCATACGAGCGGCGGAGAAGATGGTCGCCCGCAGCCCACGGGCCTGACAGGCGACGGCCAGCGCGACCTGTGCATAGCCGTAGGCCGGTGAGGCGTAGACGAACTCGTCCCCTCCCTCTAGGAGCGCATCCACGGCCCGTCGCTTGGTCCCACCTGGCAAGAGGTCATCGCGCAGGACATATCTATCTCCCAGAGGCTCGACCAGCGGCGTGATCATGGTGTGCTCCAGTCGAATGATGTCTGCGGGTCGGGTGGCGCATCGCGCTCGTATGACCAGCCGCGCGGCTGGTCGCCTTTGATAAAGACCAGCACGTTCTGATGGGTCCGACCCAGCTTGCGACCGGCCTCGAACTGCTTGGTGATGCGGATGGGGAGGCTGCCCGCCGAGTTGATGAGGATGGCCTCGTTGTAGTACCGCATCCCAGCGTTGATGAACGCCGCGATGGTGTCGGGCACCAAGCCTTGGAACGTGCCGTCCTTGCCCCGTATCTCGGACACGACGATGCACGCCATACGGCCCGGCAACAGGCGGTCGACGGCCTTGACGATGATGCCTCGGTACATCTCGATGAACTGCCCGTAGGTCGAAAGGTTGGACAGGTCGTGCGGGTCGTCGCTGTACACCTCGAGGTCGTAATACGGCGGGCAGGTGAAGATCAGGTCCGCCGATGCCGCGATGGTGGGCAGGACGAGATGGCTGTCGCCCACGATCCACTCGGGTACGGGCTGTGTCGTCAGGATGCGTGCCGCCTGCTCGCGGTTGGCTTCGATCTGCCGCGCGGACAGGTCGATGCCGATGTACGGGTGGCCCAGGTATGCGGCCACGATGCCGCGGACGCTGCCGCCGGCAAAGGGGTCCAGCACAGTCCCTCCGGGTGGGCAGAACCAGCGGTAGGCCAGCTCGCAGAGCACCGGATCGAAGATGCTGGTTCCGGGGGCGGTAACGTCGGCGCCGAGGTGCTCGCCCTTCATCATGTCGGTGCTAAAGGCACGGGCCGGTCCGTTGCGCCCCATCGTGGGGTCGTATCCGGTGCCGTAGTTGCCACCCGGCTCTAGCCCTCGCCCTAGCTCCGACTGGAGGCCCAGCCCCAGCCACCAGCGGCGACGCTCCTGCCAGTAACCTTGGCGGGTGTCCAGAATGCTGAATGGCGGCACCACGAAGCGCTCCAGCAGCGCGCCCGATAGGTCGGCCTCGGGCGGAACCCACGTCATGTCAGTAGTCACAGGTCCTCCCCCATGCGCGGGATGGTTGCCCATGCCCGATAGCGCTAGCGCTTGGCGCGATACGTCGAGCGCCCCGCGCTTCACAGGCCCATGCCGTACCCGACCGACTGCGCTCGGACCATGCCGACTGTGATGCCGTGCCCGATGAGCGTGGCCTTCGACTCGGCGGCCATCCGACCGCGCTCGGTGATGGCGACGGGGATAAACAACGCGCCGCCAGGCGCCGGCCGGTTGTGGCCGGCGCAGCCGCAAGTGCGGAACGTAGTGGCGTCGGGGTCGTCGCCTGCGGGCATGATGACGTGCCGGTACAGGTCCTCGGTTCGGACGACGTAGGCGTTGATGAGCTCACCTCGGCTGCGGTTGACGTATGCCTGGATGGTCAGCGTCGGATATGACCCGCCGTTCATGACAGACCGATACCGCTTCAGTAGCTCGGTATTGTGCGATCCGCCGCCGGTCCTCCATCGGATTGAGAACGTGCCGTAGTCGCGGTCCCACTGAGCGCGCGTCGCCAGGGTCGTAATGGTGCCGTTGCGCTGGGCTACGATCCAGTCGATGCCGGCGCGCTCGTCCTGCGTCGTGCCCTCGGCATGGACCAGCTCGCCGCGCGGCACCAGCCCCACGGCCACGAGCGCCGGATGGACGACATCGCGGTATGCGTCCTCGGGCGATAACTTGTTCGACTTAGGTAGCTGGAGAAGGGTCATCTGGTCACCTCGAAGCGAACGTCCCATGCGCGGTAGCCGAGCAGTCCGGTCTTGACGCGGCGGCGCTTGACGCCCAGCACCTCCGCTCGATAGCCCCGGCGCTCGACGTAGGCGCGGGCGCGGGCGATAGCGTCCTCGGGCGTCGATCCCTCGGCGGTGACGGTGGTTCGGCCATTGCGGCAGGCGCAGCGGTACAGGCCGCAGACGGCGCACGTCACGAGGCCACGTCCCACAGCGGCACGGCCTCACCCGTCGTGACCTCGGACACGCGGTAGCGGTTGAGCCCCGTGTCGTCCTTCCAGCGGATGACGTTGTGGCCCGCGTCCCTTAGGTCGGACAATCGAGCGGTGACGTTGGCGATGTGCAGGTCCACGCCGATCTCCCAGGTCGTGCTGCCGGGGTGGTCGCGCAAGTAGCGGAGGATGCGGTCGGCGTGGGTCATCCCTCGACCTCCGGGAGTCCGTGCCGTTCCGCGAAGTCGGCCAGCCGGAACACGATCAGTCGCTCGCCGCCGCGTCCCGGCTCGACCCAGACGAAGCCCGGCATCTCCGCGCCGGACCCGATGCGGGCCAGCTCGGAGGCCACGAAGCGCAGGGAAGGCGCAGTCGCCAGCTTCTTGACCTGGAGTCGGGCGTAGCCGGGCATCTCGACATCCCACGGCAGCCCAAGCGGCCCCATCTTCTTGCCGCCTAGGTGACGGGCCACCACGAGCTCGGCAGCGTTCCCGCGTGACCGCGAGTTGCGCCCGCGGCGGGAGGTCGCATCGTCGCGGACCTTGCCGCAGCGCTGGCAGACAATCCCCGACTGGCGACCATCGGTGAAGTCGAGAACCATTAACCACTCGTGGCGGAGGCAGACCTTCGCGGGTGCCGCTCCGGGGTTGGCCGCGGACGGGTAGTCGAACGGCAGGTCGTCAGTCACTTCAGGCCGCCCGCGATCAGCGCGCGTTCCTCGTCATCGAGCGGCAGCATCGGCACCGACTCGGCCTCGACCACGGCGCCTTCCTCAACAGGCTCCGGCTCCCAAGTCAGCAGCTCATCGAGGAGCGCCTGCCGCTGGGCATCGGTCAGCTCGGTGCCGTCCGGGAACATGCCCTGGCGAACGTCGGCGGCGTACTTGGCCGGGATGCCGTGGTCCTTCAGCGCGGCGACGAACGCGGCCTTTGACATCCCCGATGTCACGGCCTCGCGGGCGGCGGCGGCTCGTTCGGCCAGCGACGGGCGGGCGACGGGCTCCGCAGCCGGAAGGTTTATGTCCCACCGTTCCTCGATGACCGGGGCGGCCACGTCGAAGGCGCGGCGCAGAGCCATGACCTCGGCGACCTTGACCGCCATCTCCGGCGCGAACTTGGCGTTGCCGCCCTTCTCCGGGTAGCGTCCGCTGTAGGTGAACGGACGGCTCATGTCCTTGCGGTACACCGAGCACGAGGCCCGCCAGTAGCCGTCTGCCAGGATCGGGTCCGTCGTCTCGATGCCGTCAAGCTCCTTGGAGCGATGGGCGACGTGTAGCAGACCGTCACGGGTGATGTACGGCTTGCCGTCGATCATCACAAGGTGCTTGAGCATGAGGTCGAGCTCGTACCGCTGCGCGATGTTCAGCGCCAGCTCGCGCTGCTCGGGACTCACGCGGTCCAGCCCGACCGCGCGCAGTAGCGTCAACTCGCGCGGGTCCGTGACCGAGGGAACGACTTCGATCGCCATGTCCTACTCCTTGTCCAGCGTGACGCGGAAGGGTCGGAAGCCCTGCCTGACCGTCGTTGCGATCCCGACGAGGGCCTGTGCCTCTGTCTCGGGAAGTTGCCGCAGAAGGCCATCGGCGACCGACTTCCAGTCGACCTGCTCCGATGACTTCGTCTGCCTCCAGGTGACGCGGAAGCCCTGACCCACGAGGGTCGCGACCTCGCCCATGCGAGCCTTGATGGCCGACTCGATGGCTTCCTCGTTGGACTCCAGCGCCTTGCGGTCGGCGCGCGTCGCGAGCAGCGCCCGGACGGCCTCGGCGATATCCGCATCGGCGACCATCTCGGAGCCGTCGTCGGACGGGTGGTCGCGCCGGATGCGGGCGGCGTCACGGGCGAACGGCCCGCCGGCAGCAAGCCGCGCGCGGAAGCCTTCGGCCACCACGACGAGGTCCGCGAAGAGCGCCGGGTCGGCCCGCTGCTCGAAGATGGCGAAGTCGTCATCGCCTACCAGCACGGCCACGTCGGCGACGGGGAAACCCGTGATGCCGAGCTGCCAGGCCACCTGCGCCTCGATGTCCTGCGGGATGCCGTCAGCGAAGCGTGTCCGGCTGGAGGTCCGCTTGGCTTCCACCAGCCGACGCTCGCCCCGCACTCCGAAGTCCGGCGACGCGGCGGCCCACTCGATGTCGTCGTGGCGGACCATGCCGTGGTAGCGATGGATGCGTCGGCCGGTGCGCCGCGCGTATTCCTCGCCGATCAGGTCTTGGACGGCAGAGCCGACGCGCATCCGCAGGCTCGCCTCCTGTCCGACGCCGGTCAGCTTCTCGTCGGCCAGGTCGGCCTCGCAGCGGTACGGCGACAGCCCCAGCAGGACCGCGATGTCAGTCGCCGTGACGAGGCCCCGGCGCGCCTCCAGCCACGCATCGGACCCCTGCTCCAGCGCCAGGTGGACGGCCATCAGTAGCTCCCAGCCATCCGGTCCCACAGCTCGGCGGACCGCTCCTGGCAGTCGGCGCACTCGGGATCGGGCTCGTCGTCATGGGCGGCGTGGGTGCCCTCGATGGCATCCAGCGCGGCATCCTCGGCCTCGGTGTAGGGCGTCATGGAATCTCTCGGGTGGTGGCGAGGCGCGCGAAGGGCGGCGCGGGCGCGAAGCTCGTGCCAGCGGCGCAGCAGAGCGACCTCGTCGGCGAGGGCGACCCAGTCGGGAGCGACTGTGCCGGATGGTCCGTCCACGCAATCCCCGGTGTGGCGTCGATAGCACCATGACGCGTGGTCGGGTGTGGCGTCGTCGGCGGTCAGCGGCTCGGTCATCACGCCGGCACCGGGTACAGGTAGTGGTCGCCCACCGCCAGGTCCGCGCCGCCGTACATCGCGTCGGCGAGCTTGTGTTCGGCGCGCAAGGCGATGCGATCCAGCAGCACGGACAGGTCCGGCTCGGTCCGCTCCAGCAGCTTCCGATAGGCGCCCAGCGCGGCGGCCACGACGTGCGCCTCGGCCCCGTCGAGGGTGATGGTGATGTGGTCGTCGGTCATCGGGCCAGCTCCGCCAACTGGCGAGCCAGCCGCGTGACTTCGCGCTCGACGTAGCCGCAGTCGCGATAGCGTTGGTAGTCGCTCGAAAACCCGGGGTTGCGCGCTTCATACCCCGGCGAACGGTCATGTGAGTGGGCGCAGTCGAAACCGAACCACCACACGCGACCGGGTCGGCCGGGCTGCGGAACGTGACAGACGAACCGCGACTCGTCGTCTGTCTCCATGCAGAAGTCCGCGTAGGTCAGTCCGCCGTGGACGTCCAGTGGGTTGTGCCCGTCCTCATCGAAGGGCACCAGCTTGTCCGTCTCGGAATAGCCGACGCCGAACAGTGGGTGGCCCTCCGTCACCGCGACGTAACCACACCAGTGACCGCCGTGCTGGCTGCGGACCATGAGGCAGTCGAGGTCCGTCTTCTGGTCGATCCAGTGGACCTTGTCGGGCTCGTCCTGCCAAGGACCGGGACCCCACGTCGACTTATCGACGGTCGTCCACTCTGAGATTGCTGTCGTCATCTGCCCGTTCTCCCGTACGCCCGTTCAGTGGTGCTGGGAGCCGGTGGACGGGCACCACCGGCTCCCGCTGTCGCTACCCTTCGGCAGCGGGGGTGCCGACCTGGACACGGGCTCGCGCCCGCGGCTGCCACCCATCGGCAGCGTCGGCGTGGGGCCTGACCAGCCCGAAGTGAGCAGGACTGGGTTCCTGCCCACGTCGCGCGGGTGAGGCGGGGGTCCATATGCCGCCGTGCATCCGGTCGCACCCGTCCACGGGGCATGGCGCGGGCTCGTAGCGCCCAGCGAGGCGGTTCACTGGTCGTCCTCGGACCACACGTACTCACCACCGAACCCCGCGCGTCGGTCGTCGCCGCATCCATCGCAGCGATACTCCCAGAAGGGCTCGGCCCAGCCCCACGCGCCTGTCTCCATCAGCGTGTCGAATGACGGACGCCGGCACGTCCACGTCCCGCCGTGGCGCTTGCGGCAGCCGAAGCACCATCGCGGGTCCTCGCGCTCCGTGGCGACCGTCTCCAAGGGGACACCGCAGATAGCGCCGCTCACGGCTGCATCCCCGCCAGCCCGCTCAGGGTCGCCACCACGACGATCCACAGCAGCGGCACGGCCAGCACGGCGCCAGCGATGTCACGCCGGGAGAGCCGGACGCCCATCACGGTCATGACGGCATCTCGCGCTGTGGCTCGATGTGCACCACGACCTGTCCCCGCTGGCCGCAGATGCTGCATAGCAGCGGGCCGTAGTCGTGGAAGTCGTGTCCGGCGTCGAGCGTGATAGACGTGGGCGCCGCGACGCGTTCGGCTGCCTGAGCTTCGATCTGTGGCAACGCTCGCTCGATCGCTTCGATGACGCGTTCTCGGAACTGAAGCCCGTGCTCGGATGCGTCGCCCGTGATGAGCCGGTCGGAGTCCAGCCCGAAAGCAGCATTGAGGCCATCCAACAACGCTTGACTAGCGGCGGTCAGCGGCTCGGTCATCGGTCGGCCTGGAGTACGCCGGCCAGCGCGAGCAGGGCGGCGGCGGGGGTGTCGCCGGATGCTCGGCGGTAGCGCTGGTGCCACGGGCGGCCGGTAAAGGAAGCGTCGTACGCCGCCGCGCCCCATCGGCCGGCGTCGAAGATGAGCGACAGGATGATCCAGCCGTCCGGCAGCTCGGCCTCAGCAGCAGCCCAAGCGGCGTCGAGGGTGTCGGGTGTGGGGGTGGCGGCGTAAGACGCCCGGAACACGGACTCACGGATGGGGTAGATGCCGCCTTGCACGTCCATGTCGGTGGTGAATGCGGACTCGACGCCCCACCACTTGCGGGTCCAGGTCTCGACAACCTCCACGGCCTCGCTGGCGTAGCCGCACGCACTGATGCTGGCGAGCAGGTCGTCTAGTTCCTCGGGCGTCGGGACGTGACCAGTGGCGCGGGTGTCGAGGGTGTCAAGATGGTGATCCGCCAAGCTGCCGGAGTAGTCGAGTCCGCAGCGGTCGCAGTGCGTCATGACTTGGCTCCCAAGACGGCGAGGGTGGCGCCGACCGGGACCGCCGCGACCGCCAGCCCCAACAGGCCGAAGGTGGGCAGCACCCACAAGGCGACCGCGAACCAGTAGGCGACGCCCAGCAGGAAGGCCAGCGCGAGGACGGCGCGGCGGTCGGTCATGCCGACACCCTGGTCATGTCGCGGGCCAGGCCACGCTGCTGCCAGAGCGGAACCAACGCGTTGACATCGAGCACGCGCAGGTCCAGCCCCATCGCCACATAGGCGTCGTGGCAGGACTGGCACAGGGCGCGATCCCCGACCATCGGGATACGGGCCGTCAGGACGGCTTCGCGCGGACAGGGGTGCCCGGCGCTGGCGCACGGCTTCATGCCACGATCCTCCGCACTTCGACGCCGTACCGCTTCATCAGGCGGTAGACGGTCATCCGGCTGACGCCGAGCCTGGTGGCGGCCGCCGAGATGGAGTCGCTCTCCTTCAGGGCGTCGCGTAGTTGGCGTTCGGTCGTCTGTGCATCCATGCGCCTAATGTAACACGCGGGGTACAGGTGTCAACCCCTATCGGATATTGGCAGGAAGATTGCCTAAACTCCGGCTAAACTAAACCGGCCCGCCTCCCGGTGAGGGGAGACGGGCCGAGGGCCGGGGGGATAGGCGAGGGTCGGGCTAGGCGGTCTTGTCGAAGAAGTCCCAGTTGCCGATGCTGTTCGCGGCGGTCCCGAGGATACGCCCGATGCCGACGCGGGTCGGGGTGAACGCGCTCGGGGTTCCCGTCGCCTCCCGCGAATAGCTCTCCCCATCGAGGCTGTACGAAGCGTGATACACGCCCGAGGCCTTGCGGAGCTTGAGCCAGATCGGGCCTCCGCTCTGGTAGTAGGTGGTCGCCGGCTTCAGCCCTGTGATACTCGTCAGCACCGTGCTGTAAACGTGGCTTGCGACGTTGGCGAGGTACAGGCCGTTCGCGTTGTCATAAACCATCGCCGCAACGCCGTTCCCCGAACTGTTCACCATGACCAGCGCGAACATCTGGTTGGTCGTGTTCTCCTGGAACCACGAGCACTTGGCTTCCCACGTCTCGTCGGTCCCGTTTGGCGCGGTCTGGTAGATGTACTCGGACGCGTTGACGGCACCGTGCGCGACGCGCAGGATCGACCCTGCGCGGCCCTGCGCGTATGTCTCCATCCCGACCGTCTGGTTGTGGCGAGTCCACTTAGCATCCAGTGAACCGCCCGTGAACTCGTCGCCGTAGGTGCCGTTCAGCGTCCGGCCGCCGCCGCCAGCCGCCGCCGCCCACTTCATTCCGGTCGTCTCGGCCGAGTCCGCGGTGAGGACATGCGTATTGCTTCCGATCGCCAGGCGAGAAGCCGTGTTCGCTCCGGTGCCGCCGACCAGGTCGCCCTTGGCGTCCCAGATGACATCGGTGGCGACGGCGCCGCTCCCGGCCGCCGCCCACTTGAGCCCGGTAGCCTCAGCGGAGTCCGCCGTCAGCACATGGCCGTTCGTGCCGACCGCCAGCCGCGACGCGGTATCGGCCGCCGTCGCCGCGATGATGTCGCCCTTGGCATCGAGGATGGTCGCCGGGATGCCGCCGCCGCTGATGCTGTCGTACAGCTCTTTGAGCGCGGTCTCCACGTTCGTCGCGGTGAACACGGCTGCGGTATCCAGCACGGACACGGCACTCGCGTCGTGGGCATCGGTCGTATCCGCGAGGTGCGCGTCCGCATCGGTCGCAAGCTCGGCCAGCGCCGCCTCAACGTTCGTCGCGGTAAGCAACGCCCCGGTGTCCAGCACGGACACGGCCGAGGCATCGTGCGCGTCCACCGTGTCGACCAGGTGCGCCGCCAGGTCGGCCGTGACGCCCGCGACGTCGGTCGCCAGCGTGCCCTCGTACAGCTCCCACGCATGGATGCGGTAGGTGTCCGACGTGCCGATGGAGAGCTCGTAGTAGCGATACGAGACGGTGTTGACCCACGTCGCGGTCACGTCCTGCGCCGTCAGGGAGCCCGTCGCGGTGAAGGCGATGGTGGTGAGGGTCACTTCGTCGGAGAAGTCGGCTTCGTTGGCGCCCTTGATCGTGAACGTCCGCGCGCCCGCGTTGGTGGTGGCGATGCGGATGCGGGTGCGGACGATGCGGTACTCGGCCGCGAGGTCGACGCGCAGTAGGTCGGTGCCCGTGATGGTCTCGTACGTCGCGTCATCGCCGTCGACGGCGAGCGGCTGCGGGATGTTCCAGGCAGCGGCCGAGGTACTGGCGATGAACGCCAGCGTCTGCCCGCCGAATGGCGCGGAGGATGTGCAAGTGCCGGACGGGTTGTACGAGCCCGACGCCGATGACACGATCTGCTCCACGACCCAATGGACGGGATGGAAGCTGCCCTGCATCAGGTCGCCGCGCTCGGTCCATCCCGCGTCGGGCGAGACCGAGTTGGCCGAGTCCCCGGTGTTGATGGTCGCGCCACCGACGATCAGTACCTTCGCGCCGGCCGTCGGGGTCACGGAACCCGTGACGATGGACGCCGACGAACCCGTGGTCTCGGTCGAGTTGCCCAGCGTGAACGTGCCGCTGTACTCGATGACCGTCGCGACGTTGCGGTCGGGCGTGCTCAGTGACGTGACGATGACCGTCTCGGTCCCGGCTGAGACCTTGTAGAACATCGCGCCACGGTCGTTATTCGCCACCACGACACCATCGGGATGGGCGGTCCATCCGCTCGGTGCCTGAGGGACTCTGCCGGAGCGGGCGCTGTGGTACAGCACCAGCAGGTGGCCGGCCACGGGAGCGACGTCCAGCGTGACCGTCACGGCGGTGAGGGCATCATCCGCCGTCTTGTGCTGGACGTATTCGGGCAGCTCCGCGTCCGACAGCGACACGGCGTTTGCCCCGTTCGTGTCGGCCGCGCGGTCCGGCAGCACGACATCCGGGTCACAGCAGTCAGGGTCGGGTGGCTGTGCTTCGGGGATGGTGCCGCCGGCTCCAAGCGCCGCGACCTTGCGCCAGGCGACGCTCCGCCGGCTGCCCTGTGTGATCTTCATACGAGCGACCCGCCCACGATGCGTACCTGCGTGTTGAAGCCCGTCCCGCCGGGAGTGCCGAAGAACGGCATGGTAGACGGCGTGCAGGTCAGGAGGATAGTGACTTGGTCGTTCGTCGCGACCGCGATGTCCTCGAACAGGGTCTGATGGTTCCCGCCGTAGAACACGAGGAAGCCCGAGACGCTGTTGGACGTCGAGGCGACCGTAACGCCGTTGACCTGGACGCCCCAGGTGATGGTGTAAACGATGTTATCGACGAGCACGCCGACCGTGTCGAAGGAACACTGCACGTCGATGGTCCCCGTCCCCAGCACCGTCCAGCCGTAGTAAGACCAGCCCGTCTCGAACGGCCCGTTGACGTCCTGCAACGGCGTCAGGTTGGCGGATGTCGTGATGGGCGTGTGTCCGGCTGGCGGGGAGTCGCCGGTACCCGCGAACCAGACCCGCCCACTCACCGGACCCTTGGTCAGATACAGGATGCCTCCGACCGGCGATACGACGGCAGGCTCCGAGCGACTGACCTCGATGGTGTGCAGGTACGTCATATCGTCCTGCTCCGAGATGTCCGTGACGGTTCGCGAGAGAATCCGCATCCATGTGAACTCGGAGCGGTACGGCTCGGGCCAGTGGGTCATCTTGACCGGCACGCGCATCCCCTCACGGATGGCGTTGACCTTCGCGCGCGAAGTGTGGAACTGGAGCGTGGCGCGATGCTCCGGCGTGCGGGCGTCCTGCGCGTAGCGGTTGGCCCGCACCAGCGCGACGGCCTTGGAGTTGACGTTGATCGAGGGATACACCACGTCCCGATACGGCAGCACGGTTCCGGTCGGTGTGGTCGCCGTGGCGTAGGAGTCCGTGTATGGCACGATCGCGCGATTGGCGATGCGCGAGCTGTCGATCGTGAACTCGACCGGCTCCAGCGTGACCGCGAAGGTGTTGGACCCGATGGCGGTCAAGTCGTTCGTCAGCCGGTGCGTTGACGCGTAGTTGGAGCCCTCCGCGAAGTCATAGAACAGCGAGTAGTCCCCGAACGGATACGGCCCGGTATCTCCGAAGTGCGTGAGAAAGAAGTTGCGACCCGATTGCTGCGCGGCGTCGTTATAGACGGCGTGCGTCTCCTGGAGCAGGTAGTCGTTCGCATCCATCGCCACGCCGGCGGCCCCGGTGACGTAGCGGGTGTCCCCGATGACCTCCGTCTCGTCAGTGGTCAGCACCCACGCGACCCGCGTGGTGTCCGTTTCGGCGGGCCGGTCGTTGTCTTTGCCGAGCATCACGCTCCGATAGAGCATGTTGTTGACGTCGGACAACTGGACGCGCCACTGACGCGCCGCCCCGGTCCGATACGGGCCGCGGATGATCTGACGCTCCGGCTGCGAATGACCGACGTAGATGCACGTCTGCGTCGCCACTTCCGCTTCCGTCTCATAGATGTAGAAGACCCGCCAGCCACCTACGTCGAGGTCGCCATCGGGGTCGTCGATGATGAGCGACGAGATGCCGACAGCGCCTTCCTCGGCCTTCTGGGTCACGTCCAGTTGATAGGTGCGGCAGCGGTCCGTGATGTCCACGAAGGCGCTCGTGGTCGCGTTTCGCATGTAATAGCGGAGGCTCATACCGGCGTCGGTCCGTTCCCAGCGCCGCCGGCCGAGCCTGAGCCGTTGCCCGAGCGGTTCTGGTAGGTGATGCTGCGGGTGACAGTCGTCGCCGTGACGTTGACGTTGACGATGGGCGCCGGGATGCGGCCGATGGCTGCGACAGTGGCCGACGCGCCGCGGCGGGTGGCGGCCGACGTGAGGAACGACCCGGTCGTCGTCGCGCGCTTCGTGTCCGCCTGCGCTTCCGTTACGGCAGTCTTGCTCGTGTTGATGGCGCCGACCTGGTCATCCTTGGCCGCGTTGACCATGAACCCGATCCGCTCCAGCTCGGCCAACTGCTCCTTGGCGTTACGTCCGAGCTGCGAGGGATGGCCGCCGGGTGCGTTCTTCGGCGGCTTTCCGGCTCCCGTTGCGGGACCGTACTGGCCGAAGTTTGGCGCGTAGGGCTTCGGGGAGCGACTGCCAAAGAACAAGTCCTCAAACCCGTTGCGGATCTCGTCGAGGATGCCGGACTCTTTGATAGCGACGGCCGGGATGACGACTTGGGCCACGGTCTTGGCGGTCTCGACAACCTTCCCGAGTGCGCCGCCGCTCGGACCCGGTACGGGCGCGCCGGGGATGCCCGCCCCGACGACGTTCACGACGCCGCCGTTGACGTTGACCACGCCCGAGACGAGCTGCTTCAACACCGACCCAATGAGGCCGCCCGCGATGTTCGTCACGAGCCCGCTGGTCAGCTTGTTGACGGCCAGGCCCGCGACGGCCAGCGACTGGATCTCAGGCGGCAGGGAGTTGAACAGCTTGACGGCCGTGCCGATGACCTCGCCCGCAACCTTGGCCGCCGCGCCGATGGCCGGCGCCGCTTCCTTGGCGGCGCGCAGGAAGCCGCCGATGACCTCCGCGCCGGCTCGGATGTTCTCCTTGCTGAACAGGCCCGCGATGTCCCGGCCCAGGTCCTTGACGCCGGCCTTGACGGCTGGGTCCTGGAGGAAGGCCGACAGCTCGTCGGCGACGTTGCCGAGGGTCGGCAACAGGGCCTCGGCGAGGGAGCGCTGGAGGTCTTCGATGCTGTCCGTGAACTTGGCGACCTTGCCCGCCGTGGTCGCACCCTTGCCGAGGAACGATCCGCCGTACCGCTTGTCCAGGGCGGCGATGATGACGCTCTGCGCGCCGAGCGCATCGTTGTTCGCCAGGTGCGCGTCGATCTGCTTCTGCTCGGCCTTGGTCAGGATGATGCCCTGACGCCGCAGCCGTGCCATCGCCTTGGCAGGATCGGACAGCGCCTTGCCGACGGTCTTGATGGCCGAGTTGAGGTCGGTCCCGAGCGCCGTGGACAGGTCGAGCGCGGCCTTCAGCGACGGCTCAAAGGCATCCTTGCCGATGGCCGTGAACGTCAGTAGAAGGTTCTGACCGGACTGGATGACCTCGTCGCTGACGGTGGCGTTGAGCGCTTCGTACTTCTCCGAGAGGTTCCGCACCTGCTCGGCGGTGACGCCGGCCGCGCCGCCCGTGGACTTGATGACGGCCTCGGTCTGCGCCGTGGCCTGTTCGAGCTGCACCAGCGAGCGGAGGCCGAGCGCCACCTGCGTCGCCAGGATGCCGACGCCGACCGCGGCGAGGCGCGCGCCGTTCTTGATGCCGGTGCCGATCTGCTGGCCGGCCTGATACCCACGCGATGACGTCCGGGATACCTTGCCGTCGAAGGTGTCGAGGGACTTGCCGGCCTTGCCCAGGCTGGACGCGAAGTTGCCGGCGAGGCTCAGGTCAACGACGAGCTTGGCGGTATCCGCGAGACCCATCTAGGCCACCTACTAGCGATTGATGTGACGCAGGGACGCGCTGTACCGTTCGTCTTCAGCGCGCTGGTTCTCGCGGAGCAGCACCCCGAAGAACTCCTCAGTGAGCAGTTGGCGAGCTGCCATCCACTCGCGGAAGCTCATGCGCTCGGAGCCTCCGGCGCCGTAGTAGCGGTCGACGATGGCGATCGCCGCCGCTTCGTCGAACCCGCGGAACGCGAGGTCGGCTGTGGGCCAGCGTCGATCGACCCAAGCTGCGAGGCTCGCTTGAGTCGTGCCCGTAAAGGGGCGAGGATGTCTTCGGCGTACAGGTCGTCGGCACGTTCCGCGACCGCCATCCCTCCCTTCCCGTAGGGCAGACGGTCGGACACGTTGGCCGCGTTGACGGGGAGCGGATCGCCATCGGCATCGACGAGGTTCCAACCGACGATACCGTGGCCGATCCAGATGCGGGCGAGTAGTTCCTGGAGCCGGATGGCGTCGCCTTCGGACTCCGAGATAGCCGCCTGGGCCGCCATCCCGCCCGTCATGGACAGGTGGCGGGCCAGGTAGACCTCATCCTCATCGTGCGGCGTGCCTTCGCATCCGCATGGGCCGATGGGGACTACGACGTGGTCGTTCACTTGGTGCCCTCGCTTTCGGTACTACAAACTAGCCAAGGTGTTGACCACGACGGCCCGGATGGCGTAGCCGAGCGCGCTGTCATAGAACCCGCGATAGACGAGCGTGATCGTGGAGTTGCCGCCAAGCTCGCCATCCGTCGGTGTCTGAAGCCGAACGGGGACGCGGATGGACTGGCTGTACGGGGTCGAGCCGGTGATGATCTCCGGGCTCGTCGTCTTGATCTCGATGTACCGGCTGGGGACCGGCGTGTTCTGGGCCGTCGCTCGCTCGGCTACCGTCGCGGCCGTCTTGGCGACCACGATGGTCACTTCGATCTCACGCGCTCCGCGCCCGTAGCCCGCGAGCTGGAAGCGCGAGTTGCTGCCGTTGGCAAACCGCTTGCGGTCGAGGTTGTTCCCGATACTGACCGTCACGCCGTGGATGGCGTCATCGAGCTTGGTAGTCCCGATCGACGCCGCGACGCTGTCCAGGTAGACCTCGGTGTCAGCGCCGTAGACCCACTGGGGGGTGTCATCGATGGTCAGCCCGCCGGTGAACCCGGAGACATCCGCGCGGGCGTAGACGAGGTCCGCGCTGACCTCGAAGGCCGACAGGTCGTCGCCGAACGAAAGCTCCAGCGAGTCGATGACGCCGCCGCCCGCGTTGATGACATCGGTCGAGTAGTCGTCGCCCCACTGATCGGTGAAGTATGCGAAGGCGTCGGCGGTCAGCGAGGCCGCCTGGAAGACCCACGTCTTGGCCGTGGCGCCAGTCGGGCTGACGCCGCCCTTGACCGTGCCGGCCCACAGGTACGGGGCGTCATCGAAAGCGAGATTGCCTTCCCAGTTGCCCTCGATCCCGGTCGGTCCGTTGAACGGCGCGAGGATGGGGTCGAGCGAGCCGACGTCCACATCCGGGTCTGTCCGTGCCGGGTCGATGGTGATGGCACCGCGGTACGGCAGGATGCGCGTTGCCGGGGAGTTGGAAGACAACGAGAGCGAGTGTCCGACCTGATGCTTGCGGAACCTGGTGAAGCCGCTGATGGGCACTTGGGATACCTCCTGCCCTTTCGCGGGCATCAAAAAACCCGCCGACTTGGCGGGTCATCGGCCGATGGAAACAGGGGGACGGGCTAGAGCCGTCCCTCCTGCGCTAAGGTGCCGCCGAACGTGAATACGGCGGCTGGATAGAAGGTGCCCTCAGCATCGAGCTCGACATCCTCGATGGACGTCGGCACCGTCACGGTCTGATTGCTGATCGCATGAGGCCGTGCGGTGCAGTAGTCCAGGAACGCATCCACGAGCACGTCCATCGCGTCGGCCTGCTCACTGACGACTTCGGACAGACGGGCGACGAGGACGATGGTCGGAGCCATCGTTCGCTGGCGGATGGTGGTCCCGGTGTGGACGATGGACTCAGGCATCGAGCCGACATAGCCCGAGAGCTTGTCCGGGAAGGTGGCCGGCCGCCGCGAGTAGACGTGGTGCAACAGCGTCGGGTTGGCGGTCTGGAACCCGGTGAGCAGGGCGTACAGGCCGGTCCGCGTGTTGGCTCGGAAGGTGGTCGCCATCAGGCGGCGTCATTCCAGGCGGCCACTACGGAGTCGGTGACGCCGGACCGCTCCATCGCCTTCTTCGCACCGGGGAGCAGGTACGGGGTCGCCCTGCGCCCGCGCACGGAGCGTGCGAAGCGCCACGATGCCCCAGGACCGCGCCCAGTCAACCGAGAGCCGCCGCCCTGCCACGCGAGTATCTTTGCCCGCTTCGGTACGATCTTCCGCTTACGGGGGCCGTACAGGCCGGTGCCCTCTTCGACGTAGCGGGCATACCCGACACCGGACGTGCCGCCGGCCACGATCTGCGCCGTCTTCTCAGTGACGGTCCCGAGCCGGATGGACCGCTCCAGGTTGGCCGTCTTGGTGAAGTCTCGGCGCGCGATCTTCTTAGCCTCGGAGACGCCGAGCAGCGCCACCGTGCCAAGCAGCTTCCGAGTATCGCCGATGGCCCGTAGGCGCTTGCGGAGGGCGTCGTCGCCCTTGAGGGCGGTCATATCGTCACGACGTGGTCGGTGAGCCGCCACAGGTCGATGAGGTCGCGCACCTCGGGCGGCAGCTCGCCGTAGTTCAGGACGTTCCCCTCGGGCGTGATGGCGACGTTCGCCAACAGCGAGTCGGGTCGTTTGTAGTAATAGCCCGCCATGATGAGCGCGGTGAACTTCCACTGTGGCGGTACCGTCGTCCAGCCCCACAAACCCGTGATGACCAGATCGTTGGGCAGCCCGCTGCGTCGCAGGTTCCAGTACGGGCTGTCGAGGTTGCGATCGAACCACTGCGGATTGGAGCGGTAGTCGTATGTCCCGAACGCCCGCAACTGGATGCCGGTGTACACGGACACGCCCGACTCGGGCTGCTGACGCGACGGGAGCAGGTAGTAGGTGCTGTCCGCCGCCAGGGCCGACGATTGCAGCGTGACGCCCGACGCCGTCCGCAGGTCCGGGATGGTGATGGCGTCGCGCCCGTCTGAGCTGAACGTGCGCGCGGTGTTGGACGCGCTGGACGTGATGACGCGCCCCGTGGCGCGCTCCAGGAAGTCTGACGCAGCCGTCAGTAGCAGGTCAAGGTTGGCCGTGGACGCCCGTCCGGTGGTGGACGCGATGTCGAGGAAGTCACGCAGCTCCTGCGCGGTAGCGAACTGGCTCATGGACGGTGGTATCCTCTCTGTCCGGTCCTGCGAGACGGAGACGTCCGCTTTCGGACCCGGTCGGGATCAGTTGGCGGCTCGGCCGAGCAGTCAGCAGACGCACGCCGGGGTAGCGCCCGCACAGGGCGGCAGGGCCGGGTTCATGCTGCGACCTCTAGGCGGGAACTGACGATGTCGCGGAACTGCTCGGCAGCCCGCGCCCAGGAGAAGTTGGCGGCGACGTGCCGGGGACCGGCTGCGCCGAGTGAGCGCCGGAACGCCGGCTTGCGAATGAGGCGTTCGACGTGCTGGCCCCACTCGTCGGGGTCCTCGGCGGCCCAGTGGTGGTCGTATTCGTTGTCGATCAGGTGCGCGACTGACGCCGTCAGGCCCGCGGGGCCGATGACCTCAGGGACCGCCGAGTAGTTGATGCCGACTGCCGGCACACCACACGCGATGGCCTCGGCGACCGTCAGGCCGAAGCCCTCGGCGCTGTTCTGGACGTAGATGTCCGCGGCGTTGTACAGCACGTTCAGCTCCTCCCGAGACAGACCCTGGAACGTGTTGTGCGCGTTGGTCAGGAACACCCGCTCCCGGAACCAGATGGGGTACTTGGACAGCGAGTCGTAGAGCAACCCGCCTTGGTCGTGCGGCCGGCAGTGGATGACCAGGTCGGCTTCGGGGTTGCGCTCGAACACCGGCAGCAGCGCCCGGAGCATCGCGTTGTATCGCTTGCGCGGCATGTGCCGGTCCGTCCGCAGTAGCATCACCCGCTTCGTGTCGATGCCGAAGTGCTCCTTGGCAGTGAGCTTGGAAGTGATGCGCTTCCCTTCGACGGCGGCCGGCCGGTTGGCCGCGACGGGGTAGAGCTTGGAAGTGATGCGCTTCCCTTCGACGGCGGCCGGCCGGTTGGCCGCGACGGGGTAGAACACCGACTGATCCACGCCGTGATAGACCATCGGCGGGCGACGGCCCATGACCTCCTCGATCTGGTCAGCGCCGAACTTGGTCATCGCGACCGGGCTCACGATGTCCCACAGGCCCTTCCACGCGGGCGGAAGTCCGACGCCCTCGACGGGGACGTAGTGGTAGGACGGCACCGCCTGGAGTGCTTCGCGTACCCGCTGGTCCACGACGATCCAGCGAGCGGCAAAGTAGTCACCCAGGATGATGATGCCCTCGGGCTTCCACTTGTCCGGCATACCCTCGCCGGTCAGCGCCGCTAGGACGTGCTCCGGTCGGGCGTCATCGTTGAGGCGGAACGTCCGGCTGCCCAGCGGCTCAGGGATTGCGAAGCCCGCCGCGTTCTGCGACAGGAAGCGCACGTCCTCGCCGAGGTCCAGCAGCGCCCGCCCAAGGTCGGCGGTCACGGTCCCGAAGCCCGTTGCGGCAGCGTCGCCGACGAACAGGAGCCTCATGCCAGGAACTCCGCGATACGCGCGGCCTCGGCGTCGAAGTCCACCAGCTCGTCGAAGGTGGCCCGGATGGCTTCGCACATGGCCCGATGTCGGCTAGCATCGCGCGCGATGTCCACGATCATTTCCGCGGCCTCGCCGAGCGTGTGCTTGTCAAGGTCGATGCAGGTCACGCCGTCCTGCCACAACGGCTCGGCCATGAGGCCCCGGTAGTGGGCCGCGTGCCCGATGAGCGGTCGGCCGATGGCGGCCCAGGCGTGGATGACATGCCCGAACCCGTCTCCCTGCACCTTGTCGTGCCAGCCGAAGGCCGAGCCGCGCATGAGCGCCGCGATGTCGGCCACCGTCTCGATGTTGCCATCCGGGCCGTCGATGCCGTGGCTGGCGAGGGTGAACCCCGGCAGGCACTGCCGCATCTGCTCAAACGGCCGGGCGCACGGGGTGGAGCCGAAGCAGTTGACGAAGGAACGGATGGTCAGGGACGCCGCTGGCGGGTCCGCGTATCCGAACAGCCCTTCGGCGTCGAACTCCTGATGATAGACGATGCCCTTCCCGCGGATCGGAACCTCGGAACTGACGAGGGCTAGCGGGTCGAGGCCCCAGTCCACCGACTGGTTCGTGTTGCCGACCTGGAGGACGAACTTGGCTCCGATCTCGCGGGCCAGCTTGGCGAACCCGCGCTGATTGTCCTGCACCGTCGCCACGACGTAGCCCCACTCGGACGGGGTAGCGCGGAGGGCGCCGAGCTCGACCCCCAGGATCTCCCGCTCGGGATGGTGGCCGTCGACTGTGCGGAACGTCCGGTAGCCCGGCTGCTGTCCGAAGTCCCGTTCGGTCCAGCCGTCCAGCGCGAGGAACTGGCGGGCCAGCCGGTCATCGCCGTAGCCTTCGCCGAAGCGCCACACGTCCTCATCCCACCATTCATGGCCCACGGGGGTATAGACGATGTGCCCGAGCCTGTCCCCGAACAGGCGCTGCAGGCTGTAGAACAGCGCGTGGTGGTGGCGGTCGATAAGCACCCTCATCGGAGGTATGCCTTCCACGCCGCGGCCACCGCTGCCTTGCCGAAGATGTCGATGGCGCGCTGGCGGATGGCGATGGAAACGTCCACTGCCGGTTCGGCCAGGAGTTGCCGCAGGTGCAGCGCCGCTACCGCCGGGTCATCGGAGAACGACGACGCCAGCTCGTGGCCCTCGAACAGCGACGGCCCGTAGGGGAAGACGTTGTGATGGCTCGGCCCGATGGACACGATCGGGATGCCGGTCATCATCGCCTCGATGAGGCCCAGCGTATACGAGGCCGGCTGCGTCCCGGTGTACAGGTAGGCCCGCGCCATGCGGAGCGCGGTGTGCATGTCGTCATAGGACAGCTCGCCCGAGCCGCCGACGGCCTCCGAGCCCGGACCGAGGGCCATCGCCGATAGGCCCTTCGTCGCGTCACGCCAGAACTCATAGTTGGTGTACGGGTGGCGCTGCGCCAGGTGCTGCGTGATGTTGATGACGATCTGCGTATCGCCGGTCCAGCCCGTGTATTCGGCGGGGTCGACCCAGAAGCGAATGAGCGCGTCGTGCCCGGAGTAGCCGGGGATGTTCGCTTCCTTGGGCGAGTAGGCGACCCGCTCCAGTCCCTGCCGGCGATACGGCGCGGCCTGCTGCTCGTTGTTCGTGACCGACTGGCCGACCGAGCGCCAGATGATGCGCCGGCCCGACGATGCGTCACGCCATGCCCGAATGCGGTCCCACTGCCCGTACAGCCGGTCCAGGTAGTGGTGATAGATGATGATGCCGTCGTCGCCCAGCCAGTCGAGGATGGCGTCGGGGATGTGTGCCTGAGCGGCGCCGAGGTTGTCATCCGTCCCGAGCGCGTCCACCGCGTCCTTGACGGCCTGCACCATCGGCACCTGCGGCAGCGGCGGGCGCTTCGGATCGTGCGGATGGGCGGGGTCGATGTAGCCGCCGATGCTGGCGACCTGGTACCCGAGCTCGTGGAGGAGCTGGAGCTGCTGGCTTTCCTCGATGCTGTGACTGAGGCAGAGCAGGATGCGGGTCATGACCGGATCGCCGTGAAGCCGCCTGGGCCGCCGTCAGGGCCTGTGAACGTCACGTTGTGCGTCGCCACCAGCAAGGCGGCCATATCATCCTGCGTGTGGCCCCTGACCGGATGCCACTCGCCGAGGATGATGCCCACGTCCTTGACCGCGGGGGAGCTCAGGAAGGCCCACTCGGCGCCCTCCGTGTCGATCTTCAGGAGCGTGAGCGGACCGTGAGCCTTGACCAGCGAGGCGAGGCTGATGGCCTTGTACGTCGAGGTCTGGTGCGGCAGCATCGAGCCGTGGTCATAGGCCAACGTCGAGTTGCCGACGAAGGCGTGATGCTCGGCAGACTCGGAGCCCGTGTAGCCGTACCACACGTCCACCGTCTCGCCGCCCTTGCCCACTGCCCCGATGACGAGCGTGATGCGCTCGGCGAGGCCGTTGGCGTCGATGTTCTGGCGGATCAGCTCGGCGTTCGGCGGGACTGGTTCGATGATGACGACGCGCAGTCCGGGGTTGTCCGCCGCCAGCGCGATGCCGACCGAGCCGAGGTAGCCGCCGACGTCGATGGCGGTCCCTGTCAGGCCCGATGGGAGGCGGTATTCGTCGCCGTCCAGGCTCGCGTTGAGCGTGTTGTAGTCGTTCGTGTCCCGCCGGTAGTGCATCATCACGCGATGCCCGCCGGGAGTCGTGAACGCTCGTTGCGTAGGTGCGTACATCAGAGCCACCCCATCCATCGCAGGATGGTCGGATAAAGCCAGAACCAGAACGCGACGTTGGTGGCGATGCCCACGACTACCGTGAGCAGTGAGCAGCCGATACTTCGGTCCATGTCTTGTGCCCTCGTGTGCGTGCCCTTGGAGGTGGTGGTGCAGGCGGGACGAGGGCACCCGAACCCGCCTGCATGAAGGGATGTGCTTACTTCGGTCGAGCGCCCATCGCCTGGTGGTCCTTCAGCAGGGCCGCCAGACGCGAGTCGATGTCACCCCGCAGGGGGAGCAGCGTCTTGACATCGGCGACCGCATCGGATCGCTGTCGGTCCTGGGGTGGCGTCTCCACCGCGTCCGTCTTCTTGGTCGCCATATCGGCCTCCGTTTGGGGATGGGTAAGTGACCGCTTAGGTGCGGTCAGTCCTGCCTGATGCCCACGGCAAGGGGAGGAGAACCCGCGAGCCAAGCCCGCGTTATCGCTGGCTTACGGGAGGATGTTCGTCACGCGCTGGAAGCGGCCCGTGTAGACCGACGGCCGAGCGTCGAACGCGATCTCCTCCTCACCACGGAAGCCGGTGAGGTTCTTGTCCCAGCGATCGCCGGCCTCGCTCGACACGTCGACCCGGTAGCCCTGGCCGCGGAAGAACGTGACTGCCGAGAACTCGCCCACGACGGCCGAGTCGGTCGGCATGTTCGGGGAATGGCGGAGTCGCAGACCCCACGGACCGGCGCCGGTCTGACCCGCTGCCGCCGCGTTGACGTTGAAGCCGCCGCCCATCGAGTCGACGAAGAAGCCGGGGCCTGCCGGATCGCCTGCGGTCAGGCTGGTCCAGTAATCGCCCGAGTTCATCACCACGGCGTCGGGGATCGCTCCACGCTGGGCCACGGCACCGGCCAACTTGGCGACCGCTGTGGCCCAGTTGCCGGCCACGGTGGAGGCCGACGGGGAGTGTGAGGTGACGTAGGTGCCGCCCGTGCCGAGCGCGGTCAGCAGGCCGTACGGCTCCGAGGAACCCGAGCCCTGGATGGCGTAGTAGTCCTCGCCGAGCGCGAACGCCCGTGCGAGCTTGCTGCGAACCAGCTTCTCGGCTGCACCCTCCGAATGGCGGAGAAGCTGATTGCCAACATCGAAGATGCGGGCCAGCGTGTACAGGGTGGCGGTGTAGTTGCCGACGATGAAGTCCTGGTTCTCCTTCGTGGCACCGGCCGCGGCGATGACGGCACGGGTGTCGCCGGAGTCTTCCCACGGGATGTCGACGGCAGAGCCGCGGACACCGTCGATGACGGTGAACAGGTCGACCACCGAGCGGGCCGGCTGCGCCTGGATGTTGATGTCGGCCACGACGTTGTTCGGGATCAGGAAGCCACCCGCGGCATCGGTGCCGCCGACGGTTGCCTTGGACTCAAACGGGACATCGGCGAAAGCCGAGCCCATGTCGTCGAGCCGAGCCTTGCCGGCCGCCTGGATCTCGGTGTCGCGCGAGCGAGCCATCGCCAGCGCAGCGAAGAAGTGCTCGTCAGCCGGGGCCTGCCCACGGTTGCCCAGGATCAGGTCGGCCTTGGACGGGGTACGCATCTGGCCGACCGTGCTGCGGAGGCCCTGAAGCTCGGAGAGGATGGCCTTCCGCTCGGTGTCCGCCTGGCGGTCGTTCTCGACCTTCTGGAGGTCGGAGATGTCGGTGCGGATGGCATCGAACTGGTTTCGGACGTCCTGCAAGCCCTCGCGGTCCAGCTTGTTCTCTTCAAGCTGCGCCTTGAGCTCGCCGGCTCGTCCGAGCAGCGCAGCGATGTCGTCGCTGGGCCGCTCGATGTTCTCTGGCATGTCAGTCCCTTTCGGACAGGGGACCCGCCGGGTGCCTTACGAGTCGATGATGAACTGGTTGATCTCCTCAAGGACCGCATCCAGCGCGGCGATCGCTGCTCGACGCCGTTTGGGGTCGAAGTAGCTTTCGTCCATCGCCTCGCGTGCCTCGCGAAGTCGAGCCTCGTTACGAGCCGCCACGATGCGCCCGGCCTTGCCCGTTTCCGAGGAAGTACCGAGGGTGTCGAGGAAGGTCGTGA
>Ga0163152_10002129_pt1 | contig 29130 bp, 20 predicted proteins | sample OliLakLV19MP8IB2_FD_148635 | JGI IMG/M metagenome (GOLD analysis project Ga0163152, IMG submission 148635) | Freshwater microbial mat bacterial communities from Lake Vanda, McMurdo Dry Valleys, Antarctica - Oligotrophic Lake LV.19.MP8.IB-2 | ecosystem: Environmental > Aquatic > Freshwater >...
CAGCTACTCTTCGAGTCTAACGCACGCAAGTAGGAGGCCGCTACAGCCTCCTAAACAGATATCAGAACGTCAAGTGGTAAACTTTTCGATTGCCGCGGTGGTCAACTTTTAATTTGCCAAACACAGCATCGATGAAGCTTTGGAGAAGAACCCCTCGTTCAGCTGTTTTTGCGCACCTGTAGTTCTCCTGAGTTACGCGAAGTAACTCCTTTCTTGTTCGACTACTCACTTTTAACCTCACCTCATTCCTTCCCCCTTTTCGTTGCTAAGGGGTTCGATTTTATTTGAGGCAACGGTTCAGGCGGGTACGATTCTTATTTGAGGCAACACGAAACATCAAATCTGTCCCATATATGGGAGCGGCCCATATATGGGACAGAAATGGCTGAATCTGTCCCACATATGGGACACGTTTGTTTCTGCCCTGATTTCTCGTGCCCGCCGGTTCTCGCGCCCCGGTTCTTGCGTTTCGGTTCTTGCGCTCTGGCTCTTGCGCTCTGGTTCTTGCGCCCTGGTTCTTGCGGCTGGATTCTTGCGCCCTGGTTCTCGCGCCCGGTTCTAGCGCCCCCCGTTCTTGCGCTCTGGTTCTCGCGCTCCGGTTCTTGCGCCTCGATTTCTACGGCTTTCGATGCACCGATTTCGCAAAATGTTTTAAGTCGTCAGCGCGTTAGGCAGCGTGAACCAGAAGGTGCTGCCTTTGCCTTCTTCGCTCTCCACGCCGATTTGTCCGCCATGCTGTTCCACAATCGCTTTTGAAATGGCGAGTCCCAAACCTGTTCCACCCTTTTGCACTTCGCCGTCGGGAGCTTGTTTGAACCGGTCGAAAATCGTTCGTTGAAACTCTTCCGGGATACCACAACCTCGGTCGGTGACTTGCACTTTTATAACACCGTCTTCATTCGTGACTGACACGCGAACAGTTTCACCCGGCGGTGAAAACTTGATCGCGTTCGACACCAAGTTCACCAGCACCTGAACAAGCCTGTCACCATCAGCGTTGAGCTTCATTTCAACATTTTCTACCACTTCGACTGAAACATTTTTCTCAAGTTTAAGAGCAGAACAAGCACTCTGCATTTGGTCGATCATCGAACCGACACTCTGCTTGTGAAGACGCAGCGTGAGGCTGCCCGACTCGAGTCTATCGAGATCCAACAGATCGCAAATCAGTTTGACCAACCGGTCGATGCTGACCGTAAGTTCAGAAAGACGTGCCTTGCCGGATTGATTGAGCTCACCATAAATTCCGTCGGAGAGCAGCTCCAGATAACTCTGCACAGAGGTCAGGGGAGTGCGCAAATCATGACTGACCATTGAAACAAAATCACGTTTAAGTGTTTCGATTTCTTTGCGAGCGGTGATGTCGTGGGCGACGCAAAAGAAGGTCTCATCCGCATCGGACCAGGTCACCGACCAGAGTGTGTTGACGATTGAACCGTCTTTTCGATTCATTCCGTTTTCAAACGAACTACTTCCGCCTTCGGAGCGTGCGTCTTCAAGCGCCTTGACAGTGAATTCACGATCTTCTTCAAGAACAAACTGCAAATAGTGCTGGTCAACCAAATCTTCAGGCAGATAATCAAGAAGCGCTTCAGAAGCGCGACTTACTTTCTCGAGTTTGCCGGAACGCGCGATCGAGAAAATCATATCCGCGGAATATTCGACAACCGCTCGCTCTTTCATCGAAGCAATAGCCAGTGCGAAAGCCATCTCACGAAACGTAGTGTCCAGATGCGTGAGTTCGTCATCGCCACTTAACGGCGGATTCAAGGGCAATCCGCGAGCGAGCCGAACAGTGTTCTCCATCAGCATCGCCAGCCGTCCCGTAATTCCCTTAGTAAGGAACAACATCAGCCCGATCGCAATCACCGTATTTAGTACCACTCCTGCCAGAAGCACCGCTTGGATTTTCTCACGCTGCTCAGCTTGCACCTTCGGGCTAAGCTGCTCTGCCTGCCGTTCTTCCTCAAGAATAGTATCGAGTTGATCGCTTAATTTACCAAACACAGTTTTGATTTTGTCGCGCACAGCAAGAATTCCTTCCTGCCTGAAAAGACGCTTCATCACCTTCAGTTCAGCCGAAGCCTCGGTCATTAGATTCTCTGCACGTTCAAAGTGAGCGCGCGCTTCGGGTTTATCCGCCAGAAGTTTCTGCAATGCTTTATTTTGTTTAGTCATTTCATTGCTGAGCAATTTGCGACGGCGCTCACGCTGTTCGGGATCGGATGTGATTGAGAAGCCAGCCGACGCAGTCGCGCTATCCAGCAGCACTCTATGCACCTGATTAACGTGAGAAATAATCGTACGCGCGATATATTCTCTCTGCCGTTCTTCTTCAGACTGCTCAAGAAGCTGATTCAGAGCCATGATAAACGCGAACTCGAACAGAAGCGGCACAGCCACTAGAATGATCATCTTTTGTGAAAGCTTCAAACTGTTAAACATCAATCACGGTCCAGGAACTTGTATTGACGTACGGCACGCGAGCGTGATGCCTGGAGTTCTGTCGCGACGCTGTAATACTGAACGAGACGGCATTCTTTATGTCATTATCTATCTTCCCGATTGCTGCCTGTTTCGATCATTTATCCGTTTCCTCAGACTTATAATGATCGACTTTATTGTTTTAAAAGCGAAACTGTTTTGGTCCTCAGCTGCAAATGCCGAGCCACAAAGTAGTCAAGAGATTGTCACGCCTTCGCCACAATTGGCGGTTAATCTGCAAACAAGCAAATTCACGCTGCCGGTTTGACTTTTCCAAACCGTTGTCCAACTTACTAACCGTTCGTTCATCATCGCAAGCCGCTAAAGCCCTGTCCGCACAGGGTTTTCCAAAGCGCGCTTGTTTGGAGGAAATTATATGCCACCATTTACAGCGCAAGCTCGTGAATCGTCGTCTGATTCAGCGCAGGAGTCCAGAGAACAAACTCCCCTGCGAGTAGCTGCTTACGAAGCCTACGACAAGGATTTAGCCGGTAAGTCATGTAAGAAGTCAGAGCAGAACGAAAACATGCCTTGCGAACAGCTGCAAGATTTCATGGACCAATCGCTCAAAACCGATATCTACGGTTGTGGAAATACTGGGTCGTCAGATCAGTCGAATAGCAGACGCCAACCTAATGGAGACGATGCCACATTCAATACTGGTGACACTGGCAGAAACTACAACAGATCCATAAACGACAATCAAAACGGTAATTGCGACCGTGATGACTCCGAAAATTCCGACAGACGAAACACCGGTGACAACACCGATGGTCGCAGAGACAGTGGTGACGACACCGACGAGCGCGGCGACTCAACCGGCAGATACTCACGCGATCATTGCCACAGCCCTCGCGACACGCACTCACCTGATGATTCGACAGACCCAGGCGACGACAGCAACGGCTGCCCGTCAGACCGAGTGATTATCGAACCAGGCAAGGACCTCCCTCGTCCTCAGCTGGCACCTAACGAGTTTGTGGTTGTCGTGATCAATATATCGGCAGACGCATTGAGCAGATCCGGCGATTTCTTCAACCGAGTTATCAACGGCGATGCCAACGGTTCCGCCGGTCGCGGTGGTAGCAGCGGTGGTGGCAGAGGCTACGACAGCGGCAGCAACTACGACAACAGCGATAGCGGCAGAGGCAGCAGCGGTGGCGGATTCAGCGTTCCACGACTTGGCGATCTCTTGGGCAGCTTACCAGGACTAGGTTCATTCTTCGGCGGCGGAAACGATAGAGACGATCGTGGCAGCGACAGCCAATCCGGCGGCAGTTTCTTCCCAAGCATCGGTGACGTCACCGGTCTCGATTTCTTCGGCGACAGCAACGACGATCAAAACAATAACAACAGCGACAACGACGACGCCGACGGTGGTTTGTTAAGCGGTCTGCCTGGATTCGGCAGCCTCTTCGGCGGCAATCGTGGCGGCCGTAACGGCGGACGCGGTCAAGGTGGCGGCGGCGGAATCGGCGGACTCATCGATGGACTGCCGAAACCACCTGGTTTCGTTGACCCAAGAGATCTCCCTGGTTTTATCGATCCAACTGAATTAGTAAACCAATTGCCAAAGCCACCAGGTTTTGTCAGCCCAAGTGAACTCCTCAACGGCTTACCGAAGCCACCAGGATTTGTAGATCCAAGCGAACTCGTAAGAGGCTTGCCAAAACCACCAGACCCATTTGAAATCGCGAAGAGCTTGCCGAAACCGCCAAGCCCAAGCAAAGTGATCGAAAGCTTGAAGAACCCAGTCAAGTTCTTGAGCGGCCTCTTCTAAATTTTTCTCCATGATGAGCACAATTAAGAGCACCACGACCACTATGCCTCGAACTCAAGACGCGTAAAAACCGGTTTCGGTCTAGTTTTTATTTCTCGTCGATGGTGAGCTTGTAGCCGACGCCATAAACGGTTTCAATTACAGAATCGCGCCCTTCGACATCCACCTTCTTGCGCAAGCGCTTGATCGACGCGCGCACGCCTTCGGGACCGACGCTGGAATCAGATTTCCAAACACGATCTAAAAGATTTTCCGCACTGAATACTTGATTGGGATTGCGCATGAGATGCTCTAGCAGAGCGAATTCTCGCGGATGCAACGACAACTCTTCACCGCCCCTGGTGACTTTGTGCGCGATTGGATCGAGGTACAAATCGCCCGCTTCCAACGTCGGTTTCTTCGACGGAGCCGTGCGGCGAAGAAGCGCTCGCAATCTGGCAGAAAGCTCCTTCATGTGAAACGGTTTAGTCAGATAATCATCGGCACCATTATCCAAACCGGTTTCTTTTTCATCGATAGTATCGCGCCCGGTTAGCATTAAAACCGGCGATGTGCCGCCATCGAAGCGAAATTTACGCACCACCTCGATGCCTGTTTTTTCCGGCAGCCCCCAGTCGATTACGATGGCATCGTAGTGATAATTCGTCAGCAGCTCCTCGGCATCGCCGCCGCTGTACACGACTTCGATGGTGTACTGCTGCGCACGCAAGAAGTCGGCAATCATGTTTGCCAGAAGCGTGTCGTCGTCTACTACTAAAATCTTCGCCATGGTACTTTCGAGCTAGGGAAATTTCCTGTCAGGTCGCTCCAGTCTATCCTGTTTTCTTTATACGTTTTGGCCTGAGTTTTAAACCAGTTATTAGCCATCGGACAATCAAGTCACAAGGTCTGGGCCTATTAAATTATTGGGGCATCATCATTCCAGAACCTGCATCCTGCGGGCCCAGCTTTGGTGAGGATCATCCTACCAGGGTTGCAGCGGTTCAATGACAAATTCTTGCGACATAACGTAGTAGCAAAACGTGAAAAAGATTGACCGGGAGGTAAGGATGTTGTGTCCTTATTTCCCGGTCAATGAAAAATCAAAATTCAGATTCGGTCTAGCGAGAACGCGGGACGGTGACACCGAAAACGGTGGCATCGTCCCTATTCTCGAATTGACCGTTTCCTCATCAGCTAACAAACTTTCCAGCACGTCGCGACCAGACACGTCTTGTCCGGGCGAGCCGCTCGATCACCTTCGCCATGCCGATGGTGATTCGCGACATCGCTGCAAAATCGAGCTTGTCGGGAGTGTCATCCATCTTGTGCAGGTGAGGGAAGCGAAAGTTGGATGTGTCGGTCACCATCAGCGCCGGACAGTCGAACTGCCAGAACGCCCAGTGATCGGATCGTGCGATGTCTTCGAAACGTTCCGGCGGAGCAACGCCTTCCGAGGGGAAGCGAGCCAGTTCGCGGAAATTTCCAATCACTTCGCGCACCCAGGCTCTCGACTTATTGTTGCCGACAAAGCCGATGAAGTTACCGCGGTCGGGGTAGAACAAATTGAACGGAAACGGGTACAGCTGCGAGTCCGGCGTATTGGAAAAGTAACCCAACATTTCGAGCGAAATCATGCCGACGATTTTATCGCCGCGATCGAAACTGCGTTTTGCATGGTGGTAACTGCCCATGTTGCGCCAGTCTTCGCCATGATACTCTTCGTTTGGAAACGCGACAAATCGCACAGTTCGATCGAGCGGACGGTCCTTCAGCATCGCGGCGATCTCGAGGAGAGCAGCGATTCCAGAGGCATTATCATCGGCGCCGGCAGAACCGAGGACGGTATCATAATGCGCGCCGATCACGATGATTTCTTCGGGATGTCGCAGTCCGGTGATCTCGGCGACCACGATCTGCTGCGTCACTCCGTCGAACTCAAACGATTCCATCGAGACTGCATAACCGCGACGAATGAATTGAACCAGAATGTATTTCGCCGCCCGCCGCAGACTATCGGAAGAAGCGGCATGACGCACGCCGATTCCGACTGCCAGCGAGTCGACGTGAAAACGAAGCTTAGCCTCAACGACCTTTTCGTCGGGCGTAAGTTCAGACAGCGTGCCTTTAAAACTTCTTCCCGGCATGCTCACGTAACGCGAGAACACTGGGTAGAGTAGGCACCGCAGTAGTGAACGTTTGATGAATTTCAATGTCCACATAGGATTCACTCCCTTCTTATTTTTAAATGCATTCAATTAAGGGCGTGAAATGAGGCATTCGCAGACGCACCTGCACCGGCACCTCGCGACGAAACAACGACAAGTTCGGAAGTCTCCATTCAGGAGTTTTTCGGACTTGCGCTATTTCGCAGCGAGGCGCCGGAAGCGGGGGCGGTGTGGCTGCAAATCGCACTCGAGTGTTCGCGCATCTGCTGGAGGCAGAAACCAGTTGCACAAATGACGTGCCAATGGTGAAGAGCCTGACGGCTCTGCATCAGCCATGGTAGCCGTGCTCTGCGAACAGAGCTTCGACATCGTCCACGGCAAACTGACCAAGCGCGATGTTGAAGTTGATGTTCTCCAGCTTCTCGCACAGCTCGACAGCTTTCGCTCGACGATCAGCAGCGATCAAACCGGCCTTATCGAGACGACGAACAGTAGCCACGTAAGACGCCGTGATGGCGTTCCACTTCGCAGCTTTGCTGAGGTTGAAGGTCAGACCGTGAAAGCCGGTGATCAAAGGCGAAATCACAATCGTGCCGTCGTCCTCGCTCGGATGCGTTGCATCGATGTTGCCGCAGCTTCCGCCACAGCGCATATGCCACAAGAAGCGCAACCACCAGGACTGCTTCACGAGGTCGTCGGGAAGGTCGAAGGCGATAACTTTCTCGGGAGCGGCGCCCAAACGCAGCTGAACAGGCAGAACCGGACAGTTGCCCGCGTCGCCTACAGCTCCGTCGAAAAGATGCCAACCGCTGTACTCGACGGCATCGATGATGCCGGGAATAGCGCAGGAGGCGTTAACAGCCGTACCGACAGAAACCGGTCCTTCGAAGCCTTCCGGCTTGTTCTCGGGCGAGGTTTTCCAGTTCCAGTACGCACCACGCTTGGTGAACAAAACCGAGTGACCAGAGAGGCTGGTTGCCATAGTCCAAAAGCCTGGCGGCCAGACGGGCACTTCCTCATCGATCAACTCGCGCAACGGCAGACCTGAGTACACGCCCTTGATGGGCAGAGTGCGCTCGTAGCGGTACTTGGACAACAATGCCCAGATGCGCGCCAGCCAGCCGGTTTTCGGAATGAGAAACTTGGTAAAATCAGCGCCGATTGCCAGCTGCAAGATTTCCCCAGCGGGGTAACCATGGGCGTAGAGAGCTGCGGTGATCGATCCGCCGCTCACACCGCCAATGGTGGCAAACTTGGTAAAGCCGCACATGTCGAAACCGACAATTGCACCGGCTGCACCGAGAATCGCTTTCGAGCCTCCGGCTCCAAAGACGACGTGAAACTCAGGGTTCGGACCGCTACGGTCTTCCCTGACAGGGGTTTTTGCTTTCATTTTCTTGGTCTCGCACGCGAATCCGTTATGGACCGCGTAGTTAAGTGGCATGCATCACATGGGGTGGTGCACGAAGAATGAGAAATGGCTCTTGTTAGACAAGGAGAAGCAGGGAGGGATTTAGGTCCTCACGGAAGAATTAAAAAGAAAGTTCATCAAGAGATTAGTTCTAAGTCTTAAGCAAAGTCACGACTTGGAAGCCTTGGCTTTAGAACTTCTGGAAAGACACAGCTTTCCCAGTTGACACCTCATGACATTCAACTTCTCAAAACTATGCATTCAGAACCCACTGACAACTATTGGTTGCCAAGCCAGTTATAATTCTCATCCACGAAACGAAAGTTGAGCCAGGTGCGCAAATCGTACAGAGCGACGAATTTGCCTCATCGGTTCCACCTTCGGCAAGCTGCGTTTTAATCAAATCAAGTCAAATCCACCATCTACGAGGTAGCGGTAAATGAAGGTAAAAGCAGGGGTTCTTGAAAAAGCCAATGTTTTCGGGATTCAAGAGGTGGAGATTCCAGATCCGGGTCCGGATGAGGTTTTGATCAAAACCAAAGCAGTCGGCATTTGCGGCTCAGACGTGCACTATTACGTCGAAGGTCGCATCGGCTCATATGTTGTTGAGAAACCAATGATTCTCGGTCACGAAACAGGCGGCCAAGTAGCCAAAGTCGGCAAAAACGTCAAACACCTTAAAGAAGGCGACCGCGTTGCCCTCGAGCCTGGCGTCCCATGCGGCTGTACCGACTTCGTCAAACGCGGACAATACAACCTTTGCCCTAGCATCAAATTCTTTGCAACACCGCCATATCACGGCACTTTCTCCGAATATTTCATTCACGACGCCAACTTCACTTTCAAATTACCGGATAACGTCAGCTTCGAAGAAGGCGCCATGTGCGAGCCTCTCTCCGTCGGCATCCACGCAACCAGACAAGGTTCCGTCGGACTCGGATCCCGCGTTTTGATCTTCGGCGCCGGACCAATCGGACTGGTCAACGTTCTTTGCGCCAAAGCCGCTGGAGCAGGCATCATCGCCGTTGTTGAAACACACGAAAACAGAATCAAAATGGCAAAAGAATGCGGAGCCACTCATGCATTCAAAACCTTCAATCAAGACGAAATCCTGGAATTGACTCACGACGCCACTTACGGCGAAGGCTTCGACGTTGTGATCGAGTGCTCCGGTGCCGGACCTGCTGCACAAACAGCAGTCAAAGCCCTGAAGGCAGGCGGCACCATGGTGTTCGTCGGACTGTTCAGCGCTCAAGAAGTGGCAATGGATCTCAACGCCATCACCCAGAAAGAGCTGACCTACAAAGGCGTGTTCCGTTATCGCAACACCTACCCGACCGCAATCGACCTGATCTCATCCGGTCGCCTCGATGTGAAACCGCTGATTACAAAACGCTTCCCATGGCAAGAAGTGAAAGCCGCCATGGATTGCGCTCACAAAGAAGCGAGCACGCAGATCAAGGTGATGACCGAGTGGTAGACCTGGTGGTAAGCCATCGCGTTTAGCGTTTAAACCCAGCAGGTTTCAATCATCGCGACTAATCGAAATCATCTCGATCAATCGAACGATCATCTCAAATAATCGACCAATCGAATAAATCATCTCGACTAATCGCAACCATCGACCAAAAGTAATCATCTCGACGATCAAAAGACGCGTTTCCTATTTCGGGAAGCGCGTTCTTTTTGTGACGATGGCGGGTGGCGGGTGGCGGCGGCCGCCGCGGCAGGCAGCGGGTGGCGGCGACGCAACCGAATTCTTCCAACTCATAGTAAATCCGCATTTTCCTTAGGTTGAATCGCCATCCTGTTTAAAATGAAAACCATCGAGCAAAATGTCCAATCGCTGCTGAAGCCACTAGGGAGCTGGTTTTGAAAGACGTCATCTCTGCCCCCGAGCAATTCGACGCTATCAACAAATCGACAAGACAGCCCAGGTGAGCCCCGAAAGCTAGTAAATACGTTGAAGCGATGATCGACAAAAGCCGCAAAGCCAATGAATACATAGGGCCTATGCTGTTACAACAAAACGGCAACTGCTTGCCACCACTTATCAAACCAGCAAGAACCGCCTCTCCATCACGGTTTCATCGAGAGTGGAAATCTTGAGAGAATTCACGATATGTTGATTCAATGGAAGCAATCAATCGGAACCACTCCATACCTGCGAAGCTCGCAATGACCTTGCAAGCGCCGCTAGCAAAGCGCTTCCATCAATATCAAAAGAACATTGGCGCCAATCAGTTTCTGTAATTGCACTGCGGGGCGGTTTTTGCGTGGCATCACAGATGGTGCTCTACGTGATCGACATCGAAAAAATTTCCACACCAGAGACAATGTCAAGAATAGCGGTTTGACAGCGTTTTAATCGTTTTAAATTCTAATCTTCGTTGAACGCGCTCTCAAGCGTCGTGTAGTTTGAAACAACAATTTTCTTCAAATCTCTATGAGTTCATTTCTAGTTCTGACCTAAAACTCTTAAACCATCGGCTTTTAAACAATTCCTTCTGCTGCATTGTCAGTTCAGATAAGGCCATTTGGACTGCTGCACTCTCAGTTCTGCTGCGTCGCTTCGTCTCTCAAAGCTTATCCACTTGCAAGAACCTCTTGCGAGCTGCTTCACCGTAATCCAAGATAAGGGATTTTCAAATGAATAATTTAGAATGGCAGGGCGCTCCGGACAAACCATGTCGGAACAGCTCCCTGTCCGGACTTTCTGCTGATGAGCTTCTGCTGCTTAGCGGGCGCTTGCCGCATGACCTCGATCCACTGGCGATGGAACAGGCTTGGCATAACTATCAAGTCGTAATCGAGCGGTTCATGGCTCGCATGGGTAGCGAAAGTGCCATGCTGGAGTCGATGAAGCGCGTGATGCTGGTTCGCAATCTTGGTGGGGTTCTCGCCCGCGTCGCCTTGATTCCGAAGCTCGGCAACTCGATTCTCTATGTGCTCAAGAAGCGGCGGTTGACTGAGATTGTCTGTCATCTTGCCGGTGAGTGCGCGTTGATGGAGTTGTCGGCAGCGGCTGGTTATCGCACGTTTTGCTTTCCCAATCTCGTGCGCGGGCTGCTCAAGACCGGCAAGATGAGGGACTATTCGGTCGAGCGTATGCTCGACACTTTCGAATTTCTCAACACGATGATGCAGTATCCGTTCAACGATCCGCGCGTGCTGGCGCAGATTGAGCGGACCAACAAACTGCACGCCAGGTACAAAGTGGCGGGCAAGGCAAACCCGGCGGCCCAAGACCTGTTCAAGTACATCGCGTTGAACATGTTCTACGTCGGTCCGCGCATGCGTACTGATTTGACGCCGGAAGAACGGCATGCCATCTGCGGTTTGACTGTTCTCGTATCGAAGCGCATGGGTCATTCGATCGAGGGCAGTGTCCTCGAACTCGAAGCATTCATCGATGACTACGAGGCTTCTCAGATGTTCGATCGCAATGACCCCGGTCAATTGCGACGTCAGGCTGTCGAAATCGCTCACGCGTCAACGAAGGCGTTGGAACAGATTCCGACGATTCTGCCGGCGCGAATTCACGGTTACGTTCCCCACTCGGTAAAGAAAATTCTGGAGCTCGAATGACCACTACAACAAACAGAATTCGTTCCATCTGCCCGCATACCAAGCAGGTTTTGCGGGAATTCGATTGCGCCGACCAGGCTGGTGTCAACCAGGTGGTGGCATCGGCCGCGCGCCGGTTTCAAACCAGCAGGCTCGACCTGAATGCGAGGCTGCGCCTGATTTCCAAGTTGCGCACGCTGATCGCGGACAACGCCGACGAGATCGCGCAGCTGATTTCCAGCGAAGTCGGCAAGCCGCTCTCCGAGTGCTATTCATGCGAGATTGCCGGAGTCCTGGACACTTGCGTCTGGCTCAATAGCAACGCCCGGCGTTTGCTTGCACCCGAGCGAATCGGGCTCGCCAACCCGCTTGCCCTGCTGAAGAAGTGCTATGTGCACCATGAACCGCTTGGTGTGATCGGCGTGATTTCGCCGTGGAATTTCCCGTTTTCGATTCCGATGACGACCGTGCTACAGGCAGTCGCCGCGGGCAACACGGTAGTTTTGAAACCGTCGGAGAAATCGACTCTGGTCGGTTTGAAGATCGCGGAATTGTTTTTGCAAGCGGGCTTTCCGGAAGGCACAGTCAACGTCCTCGTCGGCGACGGGCAAACCGGCAAGTTCCTTTCCGAGCATCCGCAGCTCTCGCGACTGATCCTGACAGGCAGTGTTCGTGCCGGTCAACGCATCGTCGAACAGACGGCACGCAATCTCACTCCGGTCACGCTCGAGCTGGGCGGCAAGGACGCGGCCATTGTTCTGCCCGACGCGCCGGTCAAATACACGGCTCGCGGTTTGGTCTGGGGCGCGTTTACAAACGCCGGGCAGGCCTGCGCTTCGGTGGAGCGGGTCTACATCGTCGACGGAGCGAATACGCGAGCACTGATCGACGAAATCGTCAAGCAAACAAAACAGCTGCGCGTCGGCGCACCCGCATCATTGGCGGATCTGGAGACAGGCACACCCAACGATGTCGGTCCGATCATCGACGAAGCGCAGTTGAACAAGATCGCAGCCCAAGTCGAAGACGCGCGTCGCAACGGCGCTTCCGTGTTGTGCGGCGGACGAGTGCTGAGCGATCTGCCCGGATACTTCTACGCGCCGACAGTGCTGACGGGCGTCAACCACGGCATGGCGGTGATGCGCGAGGAGACTTTCGGTCCGGTGATCGCGATCATGGTCGTTCAATCCGTGGTGGAGGCTCTGCGCCTCGCCAACGACAGCGACTTCGGTTTGACCGCCTCGGTCTGGTCCGCCTCCGTGCGCGACGCTCAGAAGCTCGCTCCCCACCTCCAGGTGGGAACGGTGTACGTCAACGACTGCATCTTTTCGCACGCGGCACCGGAACTCCCCTGGGGCGGCGTCAAGCACAGCGGCATCGGACGTTCCCATTCGCACATCGGCTTGATGGACATGGTCAACATCAAGAACATCAACCTCGACACCGCCCGCGGTGCCGGACGCCTGTGGTGGTACCCTTACGGAGCCGGTCACGCAAAGCTCTTCCAGGGCGGCATCCAGGCCATGCACGGCTCGTCCCTCAGCGCCCGCGTCCGCGGCGCCGTTCAAATGGTGACCCACTTCTTCAAGAAGTGATAATCTGACGCCTGCTGGGTCCGAAGTCAGTCAGCTTCCTCTCACTGCGCGCTGGTTTTGAAACTGGTCCGTCAGATTTTCGACTGCAGGCTGGTTTTGGAACCGGTCGAAATCAAATTTCTTCAGCACGCATTTAAATTAGAGGGCGGATTTCATGACGAAATCCGCCCTTGGTTTAATCAATCCTGCTACTACATGATGTCTTAGTCAAAAAAATGGGCTTTTGGGGAACTCGGCTTCCCATTCTCAATGTCAAGTTGCGCCCGAGTGCGCCAAATCGAGCGATTTTAGGGGAAGTGCACTTCCCCTTGTCTTGCAGGGCAGGAAATTTTCAAATTTTTTGTTCAAAAAGAGCAATTTATAGCCAATCACCAACGACCATGGAAAAGGTCGGCCCAATCGCGAAAATTTAGCGGCGATTTGAACGATTTGGAACGAAGTGGAGCGCATTTCGTCGGGACTTTTATCTCGGGTCTCAACAAATTGGGGTCCGTGAAACATCGACCCCGCCAGCGTCGCGTGAGCCAAGCGAAGCGTTAAGCGCTGCCGGCTCCAACCGTTTTGTCTTAGAAAAATATGCTTTCGACCTACTCTTCTCGTTCTTTTGTCATGAATACTAAACCACTTACAAAGCTGCGCGATAAGTGTCATAGATCCAACGCCGTGGCTATAACCGGCACCACAATGGGTGAGTTTAGGTGGCTCTCATATCCGCGATAGATGTCAAGAATGAGACTTGATATTACTAATAGCCTTGACTAATAGCGGCAAAAGGTTGCGCCTGTTTGGGTTGTGCAATATCGACAGGCTCCATAGACGGCAGGTGTGAAGGCTGGAAATGCATTGAATCTGGGAGCTCCTAAGACATAGGTTCTATTTACCTTCAGACCACATGCAATACAGCCGACAAAACCTCTAACAAACCCAAGAGACCCCGGATTTCGATACGCCTTTCTTTCCAGCAATGGGAAGCGATGCATACTCGAGTTGGGGCTTCAACGGCATGCAGGGAAATCGGAAGGGACCACATGCACGTTGGCTCGCTCACAAGCGACCGACGTTGTGTATTTCATGCGTTCGATTGGCGGTTGCCTCTCGGACTTTTTAACCACAACGTAAAAGGAGCCTCTATGAAAGAACATCGTCATCGCGAAGCCAACATCTGGCAGCCCGAGTGGACCAACACCCTCGCGCAATGCCGCCACAAGCGTCTCGTCATCGTCGACCTCGACGGCACCATCTGGGACGACCTCCTGGTTGTTCTCAATGAAGCCTTCGGACCTGTCGACGCCTCGGGCGACAAGATCTGGCGGCAGTACGACCGTGCGTTCAAGGTCCTCGGGACCATGACCAACGGCGCCCATCTGGAAGCGGAATACCGCGACCTGCTCACGGCAAGCACGCTCGAGAACATCGTCGCCTGGCTCAAGGTCAATCATCGCCTCGTTCCCGGCATCCACGATTTCATCAAGCTGCTCGACGAACACGACGTTTCCATCGTCGCTGTCTCGAATGGTGCCTACCAGATCGCCGACGAGATGTTCGCACACCACGGCGTCAGCATGCCGCGCGTTTGCAACTCTCTCAACATGGACGGTGACACGTTCAACGCCCTGGACTTCTTCCATGACGAACACGAGGGCATCCGCAAGGGTGATCTCGTCGCCATGGCGGTCGAACTAGGTTACGAAGTGATCGCCTGTGCCGGCGACTCGAAGGGCGACCTCAGCCTGGCCACGGACACCGCCAAAGTCGGCGGCCTCGTCATCGCGGTCAACAAGAACGGTTTGTCCGCATGGTGCGAGGCAAATCAGGACCAGGTCGGTGGACCGGACGGTTGGATCGCGATCAGCGATTACGCCGAAGCCGTGCCCGCCATCATGTCTCGCCTGAAAGGAAACTAAGTCCCAGTGATTCGGACATAGGAACGCATCGAGCTGTGGCTCGCGGCGTCTGTTTTCGCGCGTTCACAGTCGACTGCGTTTCCTCAGCGCACTACAGGTGGTGCCGTGTTCGGCATTGCCTCGTAGTGCTGCTTTTTTTTCTAAACCGCCGACCGACCCAAAGGGTCCTAGGCACAAAACCGTAAGGAACAGAAATTATGGCAAACTCCAACATCCGCCGCTGGGACGTCACCGGCAAAAAGCAAATCGCATGCGTCTGCCACTCGCTCCCTGAGCTGCCGGCCGACCGCGTGCATCTCTCGTTTATCTGCAACGGCGTGTGCGGTTCCGACAACCACATGTTCTGCACCGGCGCCGTCCACCCGGGACACAAGGGCGAGCATCAGCCGCTCACCCTCGGTCACGAGCTGATCGCCAAGGTGCTCGCCGTCGGCTCCGATGTCACCTCCGTCGCCGTTGGCGATGTGGTTGCCGTCGAGCCCGGTCTGCCCTGCGGCACCTGCCCCAACTGCGTCAAAGGCCGCTACCACTGCTGCCCGAAGACGCTGTACATGGGCACGCCTCCGCAGAACGGTGGTCTAGCCGACGAGTTCCACTGGCCCGCGACCTGGTGCCACAAGCTGCCCGAGACTCTGGCCAACGAGCCGGTGCTCGCCAGCCTGACCGAGCCGCTTGCCGCCTGCCTGCAGTCCATGCAGCTGCGCGACAAGCTCGTCACCGATCGTGCCGATGACGAATGGACCGTGGTCACCGGCTCCGGTGCCATGGCGTTCGGTGTGGTCGCCATCATCAAGGCGCTCAACCCGAACGAGAAGGTGGCGGTCGTGGCGCGCAACGCCAAGGCTCTCAAGTTCGCGACCCAGGTCGGCGCGGACGCTACCTTCCAGCTTTCGGACGTCGACCCGAAGGCAATCGCCGAAGCGGTCACCGCCGAGCTGAAGGACCTGTTCGAGACGGATCACTTCGACAAGGACGACACGATCTTCGAGTCGTTCAAGTCGAATCCGGCTCGGCTGGCTGCAGCGAAAGCGGCTCGCAACGCGGTGCAAGCCGGTCGTCAGGGCAAGCATCAGGACGCCATCGTGGCGCTGATGTACGACGCGGCGCTCGGCGCGGCGATCAAGGTGCAAATCGAGGAGAACACGGCAGTGTTCGGTCGCCTGCAGAAGATGGCGAACGGATTCGTGTCGAGCCTGATCGAGTGCACCGGTGACGAGCGTCTGCTCGAAACCATCATCGCGTCGCGCTGCATGCTCGCCAACGGTGCCATCATCGGTCTGGGCTGTCACTACGGTGTCAGCTTCGACGTCGCGATGCTGCGCCGCTTCGAGCTGTCGTTCCAGCCGGTTCGCCGTTCGTGCAACAAGTTCCCCGCGACCATCAAGCTGCTCGCCGAGAAGCCGGAAAACTTCCGGAAGCTCGTCGGTGGCACGGTGAAGTTCGACGACTTCGGGAAGCTGATGTACGGCGAAATCACGGAGACCTCGACGGGCACTGGTGGTCCGAAGACGGTCGTGGTCAAGTAAGGAGAGCGGCACCCGCTGCTCTTCGCCTTCGGCTGAAGAGGTGGGGTGACGCAAGTCGCTCCGCTTCTTCAGCCGGTCGCGGCCCGCGATGGCAACTCTTGCGATTCGGATACCTCCGAGTCGTCGGCTTCGAGGGCACGTTTCAATCGAGAGAAGGAAATTCGGATTGACCCACAAGTCTCGCTCCAACCGCAAGTGCCGCACCGTGCGCATTGACACGCTGCTGCTCGCCAACTACGGCATCCTGCAGCCCACGCGTCGGCACGATGCAATCACGGTCAACACACCGTCGCTCGAGGCTCTGACCATCGAGGAAAAGCGCGACCTCTTCGAGTTCGCGACGTTCCTGATGGACGACGAGCGGCAGTTCGACTTTCCGGATTCGTCGGACGACGACGAAGACGAGATGCTGCAAGACGAGTAGTCGAGACAACAACGGTCGCAGGCGAGCATCAAGCTTACTTGCGGCCGCTCGGCTGCGTATTTACCAAAAACTCGACCAGCGATGAGGTATTTATGTCCACCGACGGCACTGTCGACGACGGAACGGCAACGCGCATGAGCGCCGAGCCCTCCCACGACGCTCACGAAGACGGAAGCGGCCACGACTCCGGTATTCGTATCGGATTCAACGAGCGCCCGTTCTACGACGAGATGCTGATGAAAAAGCATCCCACCAAGCGTTACTTCGACACCTACCATCTGCACCCGGCTCCGAACGGCTACGTGCCCGTTCTGGTTTCGTCCGTGCTGATCGACACCGCAATCAGGCACTGAGTCCCCGGACTTTTGGTGCCGAGCTATATAACCAATTAACTCGAACCAGGAGAACGAGCCATGGCCAAGAATCGTCTGCACATCGTCAACCAGAAGAAGAAGAAATCGGCGACCCACTGCGGCACCATCACCAGCGAAGACATTCGCCTGATGGACAATGCGCATCGTCGCCGGGACCGGATCGAAAGTGGTATCAGTCCAGTCAGCGGCACCGGTGCTCACGGCGGCAACAAAACCGCCAAGAACCGCAAGGCACGCCGCGACGGCAAAGTCAGCATCACCAAAACCAATTGGTGATTTCAGTCTCCTGCAATGGGGACGGAGAAAAATTATGTTCACAAAACTCGCAACCAAACTCCGGACCTGGAGCAGGAAACGTATCCTCGCCAACCGGCGTTGGGCACGGCAAACCCTGGTCATAGGTCCGGCTCAACCCGTCGATGGTGACTCCGTCGCATGTACGGCAGCTGTTCTCGCGCATCTTCGAAAGAAGGGACTCGAGGCTTACACGCTGCCGACATTGGCGATGTACAGCCAAATCGACTGGATTCTCACCCGCGACGACGTCCATCCGGCGTGCTACCCGCTCATGAAAAACGGCTTCACCACCAGCAATCTGCAGGAAGCGTACGACTCGCTGCTGGCAGTCTGGACGCCTGATGAAGTCGTGCTCGTTGACGGTCACATTCCGGGTTTCGACCTGCGCGGCATCAAGCAGTACACGATCGACCATCACCTGCGCCCCGGCGTCGGAGAAGTCGATGACCAGACCGCCTTCATCAAGTTGGCGCCCTCGGTCGGCTGCCTGTTGATCGAGTATTTCGGCATCGTTGAGCCGATTCTCGCGGTCAGCATTCTGACGGACACTTACTGGTTCCGGCAGAACAACCCGGCGCAGGCGCTTCGTCAAATGGCGGTATTGACTGACAACGGGCTCACCGACCAACTTCTGAGCATCTATCAGAAGCGCATGATGGTGCACAAGGATTCTCGAATCTTGTCCCTGATGCGTGACTCTGACATGCGCTTTGCGGTGAACGGGGAGATTGCCTTCGTCGCTCTGACGTCGGACGACCCTGAAATTCATCGCGGCGTCATGGGCGAACTCGGCTATTTCTGCAACCACATGTGTGTGGTGCGCGGCGATGGCTACGTCTCGTTCAGAACGACAGACGACCGCATCGACCTGCGTCCGCTTGCCACCACTTATGGTCGCGGCGGACACGCAAAGCAGGCCGCTGGTCAAGTCAACGCGAAGGACCCGGCAGCTCTCAACCGGCTGTTCGACGACTTCGTAGCAGTTTGCGCGCCCTTCGAGGTAGCAGAACCGGCAAAACGGTAACCTGGCGGTGATACCGTATTCGATGGCAAATCCGCCTGGGCTGACTTGAGGTTCAATCCCTCGACGGCCCACTGAGATGTGAGAGGAGAAACTTGGCTCTTGGAGCCATTCTCCTCCACCTCTCACTTAACCTCCTAGCCACTATTCTTTATAGTTAAACATCAGACAACAAAAAAGCCCGCGAACCGCACCGGGATACCAGGAACAAGACTTTCGAAGAGCGCTGCTCAACGAGAATCTTATCCCCTGCTTTTGGCGACAAATCCCAAAAACCGGCTAGCTGCAAGCAATAACAGGCACGATCATCTTTTCACCCCTTAGGTTGAAGCAACATACAGGCAACATCCGGAGACCAGACAAACAACCCCAAAACACCGACTGGGACAGCGGTTCAAGTGATTATTCTCCAATTTTAAAGCTATCAACAAATCGGCAAGACAGTCGAGACGGCAAAAACATGTACACAACTCCGCGCTTAGCGATGTGAAATTTCAACCTGGTTTCGTCGCGTTCACATCCTGAATTCGATGGCGTCAACTGGCACCGCCGGCGATGGCGTTAACCGACACCGCCGGCGATGGCAAGTTCGTTTCCGTTTTCCTGAGAACAGCAAATACTATATTAATTAATATGGCGCCAAGGCAAAGAAACGCGCAAACAGGCATTGCTGCCCATCTGCGCATTTCAGTCGATTCTGTTTAAGAACCGCGTTTAGCTCATCGCATCCGAGGGGCACACCAAGCCGAAGCGGCTACGCGCCTGCTCCTCTTCGATTGAACTAAACCGTTTGCTGAAGGAAGCCGAGGCTCTTCAGCGTGGTATTGAGAGCGGTGGCATCGCCGTAGTCGACGATCTTGACCAGGTCCTTGCGACCGGCGAGGATGCCCTGACAGCGAGCGACGATGGCGTCGACGTCGGCGATCTTGGCTGCGTCGGTGCCGGCTTTGGCACGCTCTTCGGCGGCGGTCAGCGTCCAGTCGTCGGACTCGACAGCAGCGACGAGAGCGTCGGCTTCACGCTTGCTGCCCCGGGCGACGATGACGTTCATGCCACGCGAGAGTGCGGCATAGGCTTCGTCGTCGCGGGTGACGGCGCCACCATTGACGATGACGTAGACCTTGCGCCAGTCGTTGAGCGCGTCGACGACGGAGAAGCGCTTCTCCATGTCGCCCTGCCAGCCGAGCACGTCCGAGGCGTTCTGCTGAACGGCCGCGATGTGGTGATAACGGTCGTCGAGAACGGCGCCGTATTTATCGGTGTGCAGGAAGTGGTGCTCTCGGTTCATCGCCCAGTGTTCGACACGGGGGAAGGTGCCGATGGCGACGCATTCGTTGTGGTGCGCGAGGACCGGCGGAATGGAGGTGACGGCGTTGGCGAGAAGCTTGCCGGTTGCCTTGTCGAAGTATGCAGTGCCGCCGCTCATCGCGACGCCGACGAAACCATCGAAGCCACCGACAACCCACGGCACCATCTTCGCGACGTCCTCGGCAGCGAAGCCCTTGACGCCGCCGCCGAAGATGACGAGTTCCATCGCGCGAGCGCGACGGATGGAGGCGACGAAGTGCGCGGGCATGCTTTCCTGGCTGCCCACGACGGAGAAGATGCAGCCGCGGTCATCGACGGAGACCTTCGGGAGGTAGAGGGACGGAGTTTCTTGGGACATAATTTCCTTTTTCGTAGCGGGTTCAGGATGTTGACCGAAGCGAAGCAGCATCACTGGCTACCCGCAAAAACCAGTGACACCACATGTGATACTAATCGCCTCGGTTGTTTTTGGTTACTTGCGGCGGAACAAACTCTCCGGTGGGTAAACCAGAGCGTTGTACTTCAAGAGCGCCTCGCGAATTTCTTCGACGCTGTTGCCGCAAGAGTGAACGGTTTCCTTGTGCTGTTCCATGAAGTCGGCATCGCAGGCAAACTTGTCGGCGGTGCGACCACTTCCTTTGACGATCAGCACCTGCCAGAACGGGTCGGATTTACCCAGTTCTGCCCACGCTTTAATCTCGCGCTCAACGACACCGCCGCCGTTGTACACGAGCAAGAGCCCCTTCCAGTGCCCTTTGCGCAGGTGGTCGCAGATATCGATACATTCTTTGGCTTCGTCATCCCAGGACGCTGTGCGGTCGGCACTGGGCTGGACGAGCAGAATGGAATGCTGGGTGGGGTGCGCGATGGTGACGTACTGTTGGTCCAGAGGCAGACTGCGGTCGCAGTCGTCCGAAACGATGATGCCGTGCCGCGAATGTTTGAGGTCGCCCACTTTGGCAATGATGCCGAGCGTGCGAGAACCAGAGCACAAGCGGTTAATCGGCGGCACCACTTCGGTGATACCAGGAACAACGATACGCGGATTGGTGCGATTGACCATTCGCGTGCCGCCAAACAAACAGAAACCAGTGAAACGGGGCAATGATTTCGCCGCACGCGCTCCACCAGTCAATGCATGTTGAACGTTGCGCAAGCCTACGGCATGTTCAGGACCCATCAAACCACAGCCACCGGTAACCCGGAGCACGAAAGGTCTGATGCGAATGTCGAGAAACTTACCGAGGAATTTTTCACACGACTCCCTTCCCGTGCGCACGAAGAGGGATGAAGAAGTATCAGCAAAATTACTCATGCCCTCCTCCTTTCGGGTTGGGTGTGGATGGATATTGGTGTTCGGTTGGCCGATAACGACTGGGCTCATCTAAACGGTGCAGGCTGGTTCGAATGCCGCAGGCGGTTCGAATGGCGCAGGCTGTCTCGAATAGAAGTCTGGTTCGTAAAACACAGGCTGGATCGAAGCAACTCAAAAAAATGAGAGACAGGCAGCGCTTGATCGATGAGCTAGGTTGGTTTGTCGTTATTGGGCCAGAAGAAATTTTAAAAACGGAGATGGCAAGACACTACAAAAGAGAACCTGGCTAGGACTCCTATTGTTTCTATTTTTTAGATGAAAACAGACCAATGATTCTTGAAAACCAATAACGCCGGTTCAAACGCTTGTACGACAAAGTTCGCGCGACTCGCGTGAGGCCTGTTTCGCGCGAGAAGTCACTTTGTCCGTAACACTGCGCCCACCCGCTTGACATCATGGAATTAGTTTTGATATCCATAAAGCCCCTTTCATTTCACCTTCCTGGAAACCCTTAACACCGCTCAGATCAACATCTCAAGCAACCCACTGACTCTTACACCGTGATCTCAACGCGCGTATGTTCTGCGGCCCGTCTATTTGCCGATTTTGAACTTACGCATCAAACCAGCATGGGGACTAGTTTTTGCTCTGCTCAGCGCGACGGTTGTCGGTTGAACAAAGCACGAACTTTAGTGCTGGTCCGCGTTTGAAATCTCTTTGTCTGGCGAAGCTTCACCGTGTTCATTCGAGCATGGCTTCGTTTCAGTGTTTCCGATAGGCGGCGTTCGCCTGTCGATTTTGTATTGCCTTACGAATCACGTCCACAGCGATTTGCTGCGGGCGAAACATTAACCGGAGACCCATACCATATGCAAAAACGAATCCTCATGCTCGCCTGGGAATACCCACCTCGTCTCGTTGGCGGCCTCGCCCGCGTTGTCTGCGCTATCTCTCGCGAACTTGCGTCGCAGGGTTGCGAAGTACACGTGGTCACGGCTGACTGCGAAGGCACCGAAGAGCACTCCATGGACCAGGGCGTCCACGTGCATCGCGTCAAAACCCAGACCAACTCCCAGGGCGGCGATTTGCAGACTCCGGATTTCTTGACCTGGACCGCCAGGCTCAACGTCGGAATCATGCAATACGCCATCAAGCTCCACCAGGAGAAGCCCTTCGACATCGTCCACGCTCACGACTGGCTCGTGATGGACGCCGGCTGGATGATGAAGTCATTCGGGGTTCCGATGATTTCGACCATCCATGCCACCGAGTTCGGTCGCAATAAGGGACAACTGTCCAACGCCAACAGCCTCTACATCGACGAGGTCGAATGGCGTCTGATTTACGAATCGGGGCAAGTGATCGTCAACAGCAAGCACATGCTCGGCGAAGTCGTCGACCACTTCCTTGTGCCTGCCGAGAAGGTCGTCATCATCCCCAACGGCATCGAACCGGACCGCTTGCGGTGCGATATCGACAAGGCCACGCTTCGCGAGAAGCACGGCTACGGCGATGGTCCGATGATGCTGTTCGTCGGTCGACTGGTGCACGAGAAGGGCATTCAGTTCCTCCTCGACGCCATGCCGACCGTGCTGAAGAGCCATCCGACCGCCTGTCTGGTGATCGCCGGCAGCGGTTACTACGCCGACGACCTGAAGCAGCGCACAGCGGAACTCGGCATCGACGGCCATGTCCACTTCTTCGGACACGCCAACGACAAGTCGCTGCCCGAGCTCTACACGATGGCTGACGCCGTCGTCGTGCCGAGCCTCTACGAGCCGTTCGGTATCGTCGCACTGGAAGGCATGGCCGCTTGCGTTCCGACCATCACCTCCGACAACGGCGGTCTGGTCGACATCGTCGAGCACATGCACAACGGTCTGACCACCTATGCCGGCGACTCCAACAGCCTGGCTTGGGGCATTCTGCAGGTCCTGGACAACCCGGAACTGGCCGAAGGTCTGAAGACCCGCGCTCGCGCCCACGTCCTCGAGCATTACAGCTGGGGAGCCATCGCCGCGCGCACGCTCCAGGCTTACAACGAGGTCATCGAAGCTGACCGCGCTCGCACTGCAACGCCGGTAACGGTCGCGTAGTTCGTTCGTGGCTAGCGGAACGGTCCTCATAACTTAGTAACAGCGAAGGTCGCCCACTCCCACAAGGAGCTGGGCGACCTTTTGCCTGAAGCTCCGTCTACTACATTTTGTCACACTCCGGAGAAACTCAAAAAACCTTCGACTTGCCCATGCATTCAATGACACCATATGCGCCACCACCTCAGTTGCGCCTCTCGTTCAATCGTTTGAAAGTTCGATGCATCATCTTTGCTCGTGAGCTGATAGTATTTTTTGATAGCCGCTATCTCAAAATACCACTGCGCGGATACTGACCACCGTATGACCACTGCTAAAAAATCGCCTGCGCAATCACCGTTCATCGCTCGTCGATTAAACCAATGCGTTACACACCATCACATCTTACTACTTGATAGCGTAGAACAGTCAACAAAGTTTTTGTCCAGCAAAGGCTCAAAACCAACTTCCATAAAATTTATTATTCGGTTTTCGTACCAACAAATCGACTTCTTTTAGATATCTGTCCGAATCATGCAAACCTATAAAACCGCTCAGGGCTTTATATATCTTGGACAGAGCAATTGGGTGCGTACTAAGGAAAGCGAGTCGCTGTTCAACCTATTCCTATCAAAGGCGGCCCGGGTTTAGCAAATTCTCATTCCGCACACTTGAGAAATGTGTTCTAGGCCCATACCGCGCTCTTTTGCCCGGTCTTGACTACGCCAAGCCGGCTAATCAAGCGGTGAACAATATCGATTAAATCGCGTTCGTTACACCTGCGCCAAGATCTGAACTGAAGAAAGGTGCGTAGGCTGCCATCTTTTGTGCATTCCTGGTATTTATTGGTCAAAAGACGCTAGCACATCATTACATCCCCACGCAGTGATAGTCACGGTTTCGGCGATTGCGTTTCCCTTGACCACGCCGTCGAACAGATCACTTGTCAGCCGCCATAGCGAAACCCACGTCTTTGAAGAATGCTCAGCTTTATCGAACCCCTGCTGACAGAAACGGCAATTCGAACGATTCGACTGCGAATCGGTAACATCGTGAACTTTTGCTCTTGGTTCAGCCCGAGCCAATTCCAGAACAGAGACGGCGTGAAAGATCTAGCGCTACCTTAGCCAGTGTTAATCAAAGAATCCAAAGTTTAGCGCAACTTAAGAAACCTATCGCGACCCCGCTAGTTTTAAACTTTTCTAGAATCAAGAAAAGAGAGAAAGACTGTTGAGGCTACAAGCTCAATATATCTCTGAAATCAGAATGGACTTGACTGATATTGTCACAACTTCAAAGGTCATAGCGCTTCCGTACGGCTTGCTACAGGGGCGATAGTTTCTATATTGTCCAAATACATCCAACTTTCACAACCACCGGCGGCTTTTTAGAACACCAGCTTCCAGCAACCTTCTCTCTAACCTTCTCACCCCCCAGTATCGTATCGCACTTGTGCGATCGATAGTTGTCGTCACTGACAGCTGATTACCGTTCCCAGGCTAACTTCAAACAATTGCACCTAGAACTTTCGCGAAATGGATGTTTCCGCGAATGGGTCTTTGCATGCGCTTGAGGTCGTCCTGTGAGCCCTTTTTTTAACCGGTTACTGGCACACCGCCAATGACCAAACCAAAAGATCGGAGTCTACGACCATGGCAAATCGCAAAATCACCAACGTCACCAACACCCCCAAGCTGAAGACGAAGCTGTCGCCGGCCGAACTGAAGCGCATCATCGCGCTCGAAGAAGCCTACACCGCTCACGTCCTCGCCAACCCGATGATCTGGTTGCCCGACCAGGACATCATCAACCTCGACCAGGACCAAGCCCCCAACTTCGGCTTCGCCGGTCTGGTTCGTCCGCAGGATCTCGATTTCGACATCTCCGACATGGACGTGTTCGACCTCGAGAACATCACCAAGCGCGCCCGTGGCAAGAGCAAAGGCAGCAAGCCGCGCAAGCCTTCGGGCCCGCAGAACCTCCCGTCCGCTCAAGTCGCCAAGCAGGTGGTCGACACCTACTTCAAAAACGTCAAGCCGGCCGGTCTCGAAGGCAACGTCATCCTCGGCGAGCAGAACGCGCTCTTCGGCTCGAAGCAGAAGGCCATCACCTACCAGGATTCCTGGGAAGTGATCGTCAAAGCGCACCACGTCATCTTCTGGTCGGAAATCTCGGACGAATTCCTCAAGGAAATCTCGGCCCATAACGGCTTGGAATATGCCGTGTCGAAGGCGAACACCCGCGACCAGGCCGTGGGCATCACGTGGTCGGACCGGTTCGAGCTCGTCGCAGGGCCGTTCTCGTACGACAAGGTCGCCAGTGTCCAGGGCATCCCGGACCTGCGTCCTGCGCTCGTCGTCGTGCTCCGGGACAAAACGACCGGCGCCATCTACAAGTTCATGGCCAACCACCTCAAGTCCATGCGCGGCGGTCCCGCTGCGACTGCCCCGGTGCGGTTCCAGCAATGCGTGGAGATCGTCAAAGCGCACGGCAAGGCCTCCCCGAAGGGCATCAAGCCGCGGCTGAAGAACATGCAGGTCCGCAGCATCTGGAAGAACCAGGTGTTCGGTCGTGGATTCCTCGACCACAGCACTCTCACCGTCACCATGCTGGTGTGCAAGCTGCCCGCCGAGGAGCTCGCCCGTCCGCTGAAAGACCGCATCGAGGAAGCGCCCACCGTGATGGCCGGTGACTGGAACACGGCTGTCGGGCAGACGAATGACCTCGACCCCCTGGAGCAGGCTGGATACATGATCTTCAACCGGCCCGACAACACGGCCACCCACTCCATGGGCACGCGCCTCGACGCGTTCCTGTCGGAGAAGCCGAACAACCCGACCTGTGCAGCGGATGTGCCCGACGCACCGGTCGAAGTGGACAGCGGCGAGTAACCGCTACAGAAGCAACCTTCACGGGAGAGTCGGTGTAACAACCGGCTCTCCTTGCGCTTCCGCACAGAAAAACGCGTCCGCCGGATGGCGAACGCGTAGCTATCCAGCAATTCCTGCTGGTCCTGGGGTGCGCCGCAACGCGCACTCCTTGTTTTCACATGAACCGCTCCGGCAAAACCGGAATCAATTCAAGGAGAACTATATGTCGACTGCAATTCAATTCCGCAAGGAAACCAACGGTTGGGAGTTCAACGGTCAAGCGTTCCTCGATGGGACGAAAACCTTCAGCAAGAACAACCGCCTCTACGCCCAGAAGGACGAGAGCGGCAACGCGCTCATCATCTGGCGCGCCGAGACCGCAAAGGGACGCAAGTTCCTGAGCGACCGCGCCCTCGGCGAACTGATCGGCTTCTGCCTGGGCAACGGCATCACCTGGGTGTCGTTCAAGTGCTGCACCGTCTCGGTCAACTACCTGACCAAGGCATTGGCATTCAAGGCGAAGACCGGTTGGTTCGTGGACTTCCTGGTCGATACCGGGGACCACAAGTTCGACGGCAACGTTCCGACCCCTGGCGGTAGCTGGGGCGAGGCCAAGGCACTGCTCGCGGAAGCGACGGAACGCACCAAGACCAACTACGCCGGACTCTGCCGGGCGGCTTGCCGCTTCGACGAAGCCGACGAAGAGGTCCGTGCGATCGCCGCCCTCAAGCAGCGCGCTTCGGAGCTGATGTACGCCAAGCGCTAAACGCGCCGCGTGAATCGCTCTGTGTTTTTTCACCAAGCCGGGGCGGAACGTTCGCCGCTCCGGTTTTCCATAACTTGAACATTGTGAGGATTAACACTATGAAAAAGAAAACCGCTCCGAAAATCACGCTGAATGTGCCCGCCTTCCACCACCTCAGCTGCTCCGGTCACGAAGCGCACATCGACGTCGTGGGCACCGGCTCCGAGAACTACACGTTCCCGGACGCCGCCACGATGGTCGCCCGTGCCCTGTCCAAGGCCAAGTTGCCCCAGCCCCAGACCAAGGTCGAAGGCGCCGGCAAGCCCGCCAAGAAGCCCCGCGGTCGCCGTAGCAGCCGCAAGGCCAACGGCACCGATAGTGTGCATAGCCTGCTGCCGCCCGTGCGTCAGCCGCTGCGCATCATCCCGCAGATTCCCAACCAGCCCGACGACGCGCTGGGCAAGACGCTGATTCGCGGCGCCAGCGGTCTCCAGAACCTGATGGTCGGTCGTCAGCTTGACGGTCTGGTTTATGAGAACTTCGGCTCGCAGATCGGCACTCTGCACTGGGCCAAAGGCAACATGCCCGAGCGTTATCGCAAGGGTGCCGAGAGCCTAGGCAAGCAGTTCGAGACCATCACGCCGCGCTTCAAGGAAGCGGTGATGGGCTTGCTCAAGGAGCTGCACAAGCGCAACCCCGAGGTGCCGCAGAACGTGCTGATCAAGCACGCGGTCGAGCTGCTGCGTGAGCAGTTGGCCAACTTTCTGTTCATCTCCGGCGTGTACACCGAGTCGCTCGCGCAGTACCGCGACGGCGTCTACGCCGAGGAGCTGAAGGCGATCAACTTCTTCTACGAGCAGGCGGCGAAGCTGTTCAAGCACGTCGACCCCGACTCGCCGGAGAAGCTGCCCGAAGGCCTCGAGTCCATCAAGTACCAGGTGGGTGATGTCTACCTGGCCCGGTTCACCAGCATGTCCCTGGCGACGATTCCGGGTTCGCGGGGTCCGATCGGTATTCACGCCTTGCAGATGCCGTTCGACTTCCAGGACATCATCGCAATCATGCTGCCGCTCCTGGCGCATGAGTTCCGTCACAACCTCTTCGACGACGTCAAGGGACTGGCGGACGAGATGCGGGCTCTTCTCAAGGACGCCATCCTGGCAGCCCACAAGGCAGGATCGCTGAAGTTCAAGTCGGAGGAGATGCTTCTGGGCAGCCAGAAGGTCAAGACCGTCGACCTGATGATCAAGCTGATGGTGGACTCCATCGGTGAGATCGACGCCGACATCGCAGGTGGCGTGCTCTTCTCGGGCACGGCTTACCTGTACAACATGATGTTGTCGTTCCCGGCCATGCTCGTGCGGGGTACGCCGCTCGAGAAGGCGAAGAAGCTCCTTCGCACCGAGTCGTCCTTCCAGTTGATCGACCAGGAGGACGGTTCCAAGGCGCTCGTGTTCGAGCCGCATCCACCGGACTACATCCGCGCCTACATCGTGGCGGCTGGTCTGGAAGAAATCGGCTTCAAGGACGAAGCGGACGAGTGCCGTCGTCTTGCTGACTTCGCGGTCGGCAAGCCTCTGCCCACGCACATCACGTGGACGGAGAGCGGCGGTCACGACGAGGAGCACGAGGGCGAGGAGAAGAAGGGCGAAGCCGAGAAGTCCAACATCGTGATCGCGTTCACGGTGGAAGACATCAAGGCGGTGGCGCCGGTGGTGGCGAAGGCTATCATCCGTGCCAAGCTCGAGTCCCTCGGCGGTCGGTCGACCCTGGACATGGTTGACTGGAACCAGGCGCGCGAGAACAAGGTCAAGAAGTTGGCCGAAGTGCTCGTCGCCGGCAAGTCCGACGTTCCCGAAGACCTCGGGTCCGTCTACGCCACCTACGTCGGTGCAGCTGCCACGGTCGCCTACTGGTTGATTCTGCACTCCGGTGCGGAAGTCGATCCGGCGGACACGGCAATCGCGGTCAACGCCAACGCGATGGAGATGATCCGCAAACTGCGGGAGAAGGCCGAAGCCAACGACTAAGTCAAAGGCTCAGGTGGCAACTCGCTGCCTGAGCCGATGACGGCGACTGAAGCGATGGTCTGAAACCAAAGGGGCCGGGCGGCAGATCTAACAAGATCTGCCGTTTCGGCTTTTAGATTTTTTCTATTATATGCCATAGTTTCGCGATTTTTATTCAAGATCTGAGGTGTACCAGGTTCAGTAGACAGTGGGCTAGAGAAAAGTTGTTCTTCCAGGCACAATGTAAATGGAGAACAAAATGACTAAGAAGAAACCAATCA